>Ga0316203_1000483_pt1 | contig 47946 bp, 47 predicted proteins | sample 6monrhotite_MG_FD_204940 | JGI IMG/M metagenome (GOLD analysis project Ga0316203, IMG submission 204940) | Microbial mat bacterial communities from mineral coupon in-situ incubated in ocean water Damariscotta River, Maine, United States -... | ecosystem: Environmental > Aquatic > Marine >... | reverse complement strand
GTCGTCCCGGAACTCCTTCGGAAACGCTTTCGGCATGGTGCTCATCCTTCCAGCAGCGACCCTCGTCGCCACAGGTCAGGAGTCACCTAAACCTTCAGCAGTCCCCCCGCCCCGCACCTCCCCCAGTTGTTGCGTGATCTGCAACAGCTGCGCCTCGCCGACAGGGCGGCGACGGAACGTCGAGGTGGCGGCCTCAGGCGCGGCCGGATCGACGATAAAACTGGTCTTACGCGCCGTAAGCGCAACAATGTGATGTCTGCGACCCCTCACCGCCGGGGTCGGCTTCTCACGCGTTGACGGTTGGTTCGGCGGCAACGCATCACATTCAACGCCTGCCGTGGCCCGTGTCGGGGTGCTCGCGCGTCGTCGGCGGCCGCGGGCGTCCACGCCTGCCCGCAGCGAGGCGGTGCGACTGCGTGTTGCCGCCGCGGGGCTCTCCGAGCTGGTGAGGTTCCCGGACCGGGCGCAGCGACCCGCCATGCAGGCACCCCCGGCAACGCGATGCGAGCGGCCCTGTGCGCGGATCTGCGGGGCTACGTCCAGTCCGGCGTCGCCGTGGACCTCGAACCGGTACGGGGCGGTCAGCGTGGCGCAGGGCCTCAACGGCGGGCAGTTCCGGCCGCGGAGGTGCAGTAGATCGACGCTAGAGGGCCTCTGGATGCAATCTACTGCGGTTTTCGGCCGTCGAGCTCGGCGCCCGGCTCGGGTCGTACTCCGCAGGTATCGGGCCGACACTGCCGAAGTACGGCCTGTTCGGGGGAATCCGGGCATGACTGTTTCGTTGCGCCGCCGCAACAATACTGTCAACCGCGCCTCCGCCCGCCCGCGGCCCCAGACCTCTCCGCCAGCGCTGAGGATCGCATCGATGCGTATCCGGGCTGCGTCGTCCAGCGCTTCGACTGGCTACGACCTCGGGTTGGTCCCGCGGCGACGTCTCCAGTGTCCGACGACTGGCTTCCCACTTCGGGTGTGGGGCGGCACCCAAACCTCGCCGCCAGTGTCCTCAGGCTGCGTGCGGGCTGCCGGTGTCGAGCTGCCAAGTGACAGGGCGTACTCCAGCTGTTCGGCGTCGAAGGCGTCTTCCATCGCTTCGACTTGATCGTCGGGGATGTTCATCTCGACGGCGACGGCACGCCATGCTGCCACTTCAGTTGCGACGCGTTGGATGAGTGCTTCTGCGTCCGAAGGCAGCAGTCCGAACACCGGCGCGGCGGTGATGAGGTTGCGCAGGTCGCGGTCGCGAGGGTCGTCTTCGGAGCTGATCGGACGGGAGTTGATCACGCCGTGGGTCTTCGACGGGTTGATGTCGAACGCGGGTGCCAAACGCCATCCGTTCGCCGCGCGCAGCAGCCCGTGGTTGCGCCAGTGATCGTCGACGTTGTTGATCAGCACGGTGAGGGTGATGCGTCGGTACAGTTCGCGCAGATCCTCCACGGAGTTGTCGCTGATTTCGGAGAGAGCTTCTGCGAAGTCGACGTAGGTGAGGTTGCGGCCGTCGTGTTCGCCGACGCTCATCGCGGTCGCGGCGGAGATGTATCCGATGCGGGCGCCGTCGTCTTCGCGGTCGAATCGTTCGGTGACCAGCACTGCCTTGGTGGGGGCTGCCGGGATGCGTTGGAACTGCGGGACGGTGATGCCGGCACGGCCGGCGATGGTCAGCGCCAGCGCCTCCCAGCTTTCGACGTCGATCTGTCCGTCTTTGGAGTGGGGCAGTTTCGCGATCGCGAGTGTGCCAGCTGCGGTGACGACGTTCGCTTTGGGGCGTGCGCCGCCGGGGCTTGTGGCGATGTCGGACAGGTAGGCGAGGTCTTCATCGGTCGCCTCGTTCGCCTCGTAGCGTCGGGCGACTTCGACAACGCGGTGGAGTTCATGTTCGTTGGCAACACCGCTGTCTTCCGACAGCCACGGCATGTGGGTGCCGGGCGCACGGAATCGCAGCGCGCCGAGCCGAGTCCGGTCCGACACTCCGAGTAGGTGATCGAACGGTCCCAGCCGTCGAGGCAGTGACGGGTCTGCTTTCAGCTGTCGAGCGTGGTTGGCGTCGATGATCTTCCGACCCCATTCGTCCGGCGAGGTATCTGCGAACGCGCCGAACTGGGAGGCGGACTCGGCGGTGTAGATCCGGGTCGATGTGAGCGGCAGGTCTGGCGAGAGCGGGTAGCTGGATCGATGTGCCAGGTACTTGGGGTCGTACTGGAACGATGATGAGGCGAGGGATCGGCCGCTGCCGGTGAATGACGCTTCGAGCACGCCGGCAAGGATGGGCTGCTCGTCGAGCCCATCGACGTAGACGTCGACGCGGTTCACAGCGACCCTCCTTCACCGATGATCGCGTCGATTCGCGCACGCGCCGCTTCCGACTTGTACGGGTCGGCCGCTCCGACGATGGTGTCTGCGATTCCGAGGGCTGCCAGCACGGCGATGAGGGAATCCAGTCGAGGTGCACCTGTTCCGCTTTCGATGTGCCGCAGTGTTTCGCGGGTGACGAAAGCACGTCGGGACAGCTCCACGGCAGTCATGCCGTTCACCTTCCGCCACCGGCGAATGTGCGCGCCAAACTCCCGCAGCAGCCTCTGCTGACGTGGCGACACTCGCTGAACCATAGCTCTCCCTGATAGCTGTAGATAGCATCCTACGCCTAGATGACAGGAATAGCTATCATCGCTGCTATGCGCGGCAACGTCTCCGCCGGGCCACATTCCGCCGCATCTACCCGAGCATGCCCGACTTCCACCTCTCCCCGATCGACTCCCGCGCTGCCGAGGCGATGTCCGCACTCGTGCACGACGTCGTCGCCGGTACGCCGCACTACGCCACCCATCCGCGGACGCCGGTGTTCCTGGCTGACTGGTACGAACCCCAGCCGTGCGCTGACCGGCTCGATGCCGACACTGCGTTCGGCGCGTTCGCCGGCGACATCCTCATCGGCACGGTCCTGATCAACGGCGACGGCTACATCTCCGGCCTCTACGTCGACCTGCTCTGGCAGGGTCGCGGCGTCGGATCTGCGTTGCTGGAGAGGGCGGTGCAGGCCGGCGGGTGGAACATGTCGGTGGATCCGCACGGCGAGGCGATGCTGGCGTTGGCGGCCCGGCATGGGTTCGAGTTCGACTGCATCGACCCCGACAAGATCCATTTCCTAGACCGCGACTACCGCTTCCTGGTTCGGCCGGCGGGCTGAGCGCGTAGCCGGGCGACCGGCAGCCGCTGGAATGCTTCACATTCCACGCATTCGGCGTTGAGCCTCGAATGCCTCAGATTCGGAGCATCACCATGGACGATCGCGAGCTGTACACGCCGTGGCATCGGGGCGCAGCCGACCCGACATCGGCTCCGCCGTGCGCTCCGCTCGCAAGCGGGCAGGGCTGACCCAGGTCGAGCTTGCCGACCAGCTGCCGATCTCCCGCACGACTCTGCAGCGCATCGAACGCGGTGGCGACAGCTCCCTCCAAGCGCTGCTGTCAACCACTGCCGAGCTCGGCCTGGAGATCATCCTCGTCCCGCGCGGCGCGCAAGTGTTCGTCGACCGGGACTTGCCGCACAGGCAGGCGCCGCGGGTCGTGCCCAGCTCCTCGCCACGTTGACAGAAGTGGTCGCGCAGGGGACGCACTACGTCAACCGTGTCGCGGCCGCCCGGCGATGCCAGTTTCATGCGCACGGGCTCGTGAAGTCGTTTTCGTGCTCGCCGCCGCGCGGATACTCACCACCGCCGCGGCAGCCGCAACTCATCGAAGCTGAGCGCTCGCACGCCGAGATCGTCGAGGTCGAGCAGCACGGTGTTGCCGTACTTGGACTCGTCGGCCAGCGACACGGTGCGCACGGGTCCGTGCGGCGCTGGCACCTCCGCCAGATCGTGGACGTGCGTATGCCCATGGAAGTGCAGCCGCGGGCGGACCGCGGCGCGCACGGCGTCGATCTGCGCACGCGATCGCGCGACGTACTCCAGGTCGTCCGGGTCGTCCTCATCGGAGCGCTGGCTGATCACGGCGGCGACCTTCGGGGTGACGGTGCCGGCGACGTCATGGGTGAAGAGGATGTCTGCAGGCCCGCCGTCGATGGCTGCCTGCACTTCCGTCTCGGTGGCGAGCTCCGCCGGCCACCAGATGGCGTGCTTCGAGCGCTGCTTCAGCCGCCACGCCCGATCGTGGCTCGCCGCTCCCCCGAAGCTCACCGCGGTGCGGCCACCGACCGTGAACCGGCAACCGCGCGGCAAGAACGTGACGTGGTCGCTGATCTGCGCCGGGACGCCCGCGGCGAACGGCGCGGCGAGCTGATCCCAGTCGTCGTGATTGCCGGGCGTCACCACGAGGTGCAGGTCGGTCTTCTTCGCCCAGTAGTCGACCGAGTCGACGAACTTGCCCGCCGGCCACAGCCCGAAGTCGCCGACGTGGAAGACGGTGCGCACCTCAGCGGACGCTCGACGAATCGACGGGAGGACGGATTGGACCCAACGGTAGGAGCCGTGCCAGTCGCCGGAGACGGCGACGAGGTGGTCGGGGAAGGTGAGGGTGTCGAGCATGCGCTCCATGTCGTGCCTCTCCTCCGGTGCCGGTCCACCATCTATGCGCGGCAGGGCTCTCGCGCCGCGCCGCCTACGCTCAATCGAGTTTCGTCGTCGCAAGCCGTAGGAGCGCGGCGGCGTCGCTGCTGCTGCCCATGTCGTGGGAGTAGTACTTCAGGGTGGTGGTGGGCTTGGAGTGACCGAGCCAGGTCGACACGGTGTGAACGTCGATGCCTGATCGCAGCCACCTGGTCGCGGCGGTGTGACGCAGATCGTGGAAGCGGTGGCCGCCGGAGATCCGGTCCCACTTCACGGCGCGCTTGAACGGGCTGCCGTGCAGCTTGCCGCCCTGCGATCCACCAAACACACGTCCGTCGACGGAGAGGTGGTTCAGCTGCTTCTGGAACAGCTCCAGCGCGCGCGGAACCATGGGCACCTTCCGGGGCTTGCGGCTCTTCGTGGAGTTCTCCTCGTAGCGGTCCGATTGGGATTTGCTCACCAGGATGTATGGCACGTCTCCGTCGTGCAGTAGCGCGGTGGCGCGCAACGACTTCACCTCTCCCCATCGCAGGCCCGTGAGCGACACGAACTCGATCATGTCGGCGTACCCCTCATGTGTGGCCCGCACGGTGGCGATCAGCGCGGCGAGCTCCGCCGCCGTGAACGGCACAACCTTCTCCTTGCTCTGGTCCTGCCCGGTGCCCTTCGGGATCTTCGAGTCCTGCGTCGGGATGTCCTGGGTGTAGCCGTTCTTGCGTGCCCATGTGAACAGCGACACCATCACGTCGCGGACGCGGGACGCTGTGCCGCGAGCGCGGCGCCGCATGATCTCCACCCACATACGATCGAGGTCCGCGGGAGTGACATCGTCGATGGGTTTGGGAGCCAGCCAGTCCGGCAGATGGCATCGCAGCAGAGCCTCTTCGCTGTCCCAGCCCTTGTCAGAGATCGCTCCCTTGCGGGCCTCCAGGAACACGTCGGCCGCATCGCGCAGCTTCGTCTTGCGCAGCTTCGGGTCCAGGCCGCGGCTCGTGTTGAACTTCGCCTCCTGCTGGTCGTGCCACGCTTTCGCTTCACGCTTCGTCTTGAACGTCTTGCTGTCGACCTGCTTGCCGCCGTGATACACGCGGGCACGCCAGCTGCCGTATTCGGTCTGCTTGATCACGAGTCGCTTCCCTGCTGAATGGTGGCGTCGGAGATCAGCGGACGGTCGTGTCGCCGAGCTCGGCAAGCCACGCGTTCACCGCCGAGATGCGGAACCGCAGTCCACGTCCGATCTTGATGCCGGCCGGTCCCCGGCCCTTCGAGATGAGTTCGCGCAGGGAGCTGATCGGAACGCCGGTGAAGGCGGACAACTCCTTGATGTCGATGAAGCGGTCGGCGAGCGGATCGAGGGCGGCCGGCGAGGGCGTGTTCTGCGTCATGCGGTGTTCTATGCGCGACCCGACCTGCCGGTGGTCGAACCGGCAGGTACGTCCTGGAACGTGCCGGTACGTGCTGGTTCGCAGCGCGATACCGGCAGCCGCCAGAAGCCGGATTTCCCACCGGCAGGTCACCGGCAGGTCGGTGAATCTGGGGCCGTTTTGCCCGGTGGATTCTTCCCGAAACTGGACTCTGACCAGGGTTTCTATAGCGTGGGCCCTGACGGACTCGAACCGCCGACATCCTCGGTGTAAACGAGGCGCTCTACCAACTGAGCTAAGAGCCCGACGACGAGAATGCTACTGCTCCGAGGGCCGCCGCGCCTCACGCCGACCGGTCACGGGAGGTGCAGGTGGGCATGACTAGACTCGATCACGCTCGAAACGGTCTCCCGCCGCAACCCGGTGGTGACGACTGACGACACACTCTGTCTACCACCAGGAAGAGGTCAAGGGTGACGGTCAACGACCAGGATCCGTACTCGGTCAAGCACACAGACTCCGATCCGGAGGAGACCAGCGAATGGAATGAGTCGCTCGACGCGGTCGTTCAGGCTCGCGGTCCGCAGCGAGGGCGCGAGATCATGCTCAGCCTCCTCAAGCGCTCGAAGGAGCTGCACCTCGGCGTGCCGATGGTGCCGACGACGGACTACCTCAACACGATCGCCCCCGAGAACGAGCCGGCCTTCCCTGGTGACGAGGAGATCGAGCGCCGCTACCGCGCGTGGATCCGCTGGAATGCCGCGATCACCGTGCACCGCGCCCAGCGGCCGAACATCGCCGTCGGCGGTCACATCTCCACCTACGCGTCGAGCGCGGCGCTCTACGAGGTCGGGCACAACCACTTCTTCCGCGGCGCCGAGCACCCCACGGGCGGCGACCAGATCTTCTACCAGGGCCACGCCTCCCCCGGCATGTACGCGCGCGCCTACCTCGAGGGCCGACTCACGACGGACCAGCTCGACGGTTTCCGTCAGGAGAAGTCGCACCCCAGCGGCGGCCTCTCGAGCTACCCGCACCCGCGTCTCATGCCGACGTTCTGGCAGTTCCCGACCGTGTCGATGGGCCTGGGCCCGATCAACGCCATCTACCAGGCGCAGCTCAACAAGTACGTCACCAATCGCGGCATCGCCGAGGCCGACGACTCGCAGGTCTGGGCCTTCCTTGGCGACGGCGAGATGGACGAGGTCGAGAGCCGCGGCGCACTGCAACTCGCCGCGAACGATGGGCTCGACAACCTCAACTTCATCATCAACTGCAACCTGCAGCGCCTCGACGGCCCGGTGCGCGGCAACGGCAAGATCATCCAGGAACTCGAGAGCTTCTTCCGCGGTGCCGGATGGAACGTCATCAAGGTCATCTGGGGTCGAGAGTGGGATGCCCTGCTCGCGAACGACCACGAGGGCGCGTTGCGCGACCTCATGAACCGCACCCCCGACGGCGACTACCAGACGTACAAGGCCGAGTCGGGTGCGTTCATCCGCGAGCACTTCTTCGGGCGCGACCCGCGCACGGCGGCGATGGTCGAGCACATGAGCGACGACGAGATCTGGAACCTCAAGCGCGGCGGCCACGACTACCGCAAGGTCTACGCCGCGTTCAAGGCTGCGAGCGAGCACACCGGCCAGCCGACGGTCATCCTCGCGAAGACCGTCAAGGGCTACGGGCTCGGCCCGAGCTTCGAGGGCCGCAACGCGACGCACCAGATGAAGAAGCTCACGCTCGACAACCTCAAGCAGTTCCGCGACGAGATGCGCATCCCGATCACCGACGCCGAGCTCGAGAAGGACCCGTACCAGCCGCCCTACTACCACCCCGGCAACGACGACCCGGCGATCCAGTACCTGCACGAGCGCCGGCGCGAGCTCGGCGGCTTCGTGCCCGAGCGCCGCACGAAGTACACGCAGATCTCGCTCCCCGACGAGAAGACGTACGACATCGTGAAGAAGGGCTCGGGCAAGCAGGAGATCGCCACCACGATGGCCTTCGCACGACTGCTCAAGGACCTCCTGCGGTCGAAGGACGTCGGTCACCGCATCGTGCCGATCATTCCGGATGAGGCGCGCACCTTCGGTATGGACGCCTACTTCCCGTCCTCGAAGATCTACAACCCGGCCGGCCAGCACTACACGAGCGTCGACCGCGAGCAGCTGCTCGCCTACAAGGAGAGCCCGCAGGGCCAGATTCTGCACACGGGCATCAATGAGGCGGGCGCGGTCGCGGCCTTCACGGCCGTCGGGACGAGCTACGCGACGCACGGCGAGCCGCTCATCCCGGTCTACGTCTTCTACTCGATGTTCGGCTTCCAGCGCACGGGCGACGCCTTCTGGGCGGCGGGCGACCAGATGGCGCGCGGCTTCGTCATCGGTGCGACCGCGGGTCGCACGACGCTGACCGGAGAGGGCCTCCAGCACGCTGACGGGCACTCGCCGCTGCTGGCGAGCACCAACCCGGCCGTCGTGTCCTACGACCCCGCGTTCGGTTTCGAGCTCGGCCACATCGTCAAGGCGGGCCTGGAGCGCATGTACGGCGGCGAGCACCCCGACCCGAACGTCATGTACTACCTCACGGTGTACAACGAGCCGCAGGTGCAGCCCGCCGAGCCCGAGAACCTCGACGTCGACGGCGTGCTGCGCGGGCTCTACCTGTACCGGCGCGCCGAGAACATTGGCCCGAAGGCGCAGTTGCTCGCCTCAGGCGTCGCGGTGCCGTGGGCGCTCGAGGCCCAGCAGCTGCTCGCCGACGACTGGAACGTCTCCGCCGATGTGTGGAGCGTCACGTCGTGGACCGAACTGCGTCGCGACGGCCTCGCCGCGGAGGAGCACAACTTCCTGCAGCCCGGCGAACGCCCGCGGGTGCCCTACGTGACGCAGAAGCTCGAGTCAGCCGAGGGCCCCGTCGTCGCGGTGAGCGACTTCATGCACGCGGTTCCCGATCAGATTCGGCAGTTCGTGCCGGGCGATTTCGCCACGCTCGGCGCCGACGGCTTCGGCTTCAGCGACACGCGGCCCGCCGCGCGGCGCTTCTTCACGATCGACGGGCCGTCGGTCGTCGTCCGCACCCTGCAGCAGCTCGCGCGGCGCGGCGTCGTCGACCCCGCGGTCGTGGGGCAGGCGATCGAGCGATACCGACTGCACGACGTCACCGCCGGCACCACGGGCGCGGCGGGCGGCGACGCCTGACGCACGCGGCAGCACCGGGTCGCGCGCTCCGGCGCGCGCCCGGTACTCGAGGAAAGGGGTGCACGTGGCCTCGATGACGAAGGCTCAGACGCTCACCTGGTTGCGCAACATCTCGGGCGACCTCGCGTCGGAGACGCTCAAGAAGCTCGACGACACACTGCCCTGGTACGGCACGATGCCGCCGAGCCGACGCTCCGCCGTCGGGCTCGTCGCGCAAGCGGGCATCACCTCCTTCATCAGCTGGTATGACGACCCGAGCTCGCAGCCCTGGATCGCGGCGGATGTCTTCGATGCCGCGCCGCGCGAACTGCTGCGCTCGGTGAGCCTCCAGCAGACCCTGCAGCTCATTCGCGTCGTGGTCGAGGTCGTCGAGGAGCGCGTCAAGGGCCGCGATGAGAGCGTGCGCGAGGCGATACTGCTGTACAGCCGCGAGATCGCTTTCGCCGCCGCGGACGTCTACGCGCGCGCCGCGGAGGCGCGCGGACTCTGGGATGCCCGGCTCGAGGCCCTCGTCGTCGACTCGATCCTCAGCGGCGAGTACGACAACGAGTTGCCCAGCCGCATCGCCGCCCTCGGCTGGAACGGCCACGGCGAGGTGTGCGTGCTCGTCGGCACGACGCCGCGCATCGTCGACGTCGACCAGGTGCGCCGCGTCGCACGCCACGTGGATGCCGACGTGCTCATCGGAGTGCAGGGCAATCGCCTCGTCGTCGTCATCGGCCGCGCGACGCCGCGCGGAGAAGACGGCACCGATACCCCGCCCACTCACACCTTCGCTCAGATCGCCGAAGCGCTCGAGCCCAGTTTCGGAGAAGGTCACCTCGTGCTCGGCCCCGAGGTGCCCGACGTCGTCGAGGCCGGCAAGAGCGCCAAGGCCGCCCTCGCCGGATTCGCCGTCGCGCGCTCGTGGCGCAACGCTCCGCGCCCCACCCACGCCGACGATCTGCTACCTGAACGTGCTCTCGCGGGCGACCCGATCGCCCGCCGCACCCTCATCGACCGCATCTACACGCCGCTCAAGAACCACAACGTCGAGCTGCTCGCGACCCTCTGGGCGTACCTCGACAACGGTCGCAGTCTGGAGGCGACGGCGCGCGAGCTGTTCGTGCACCCCAACACGGTCCGCTACCGCCTCAAGCGCATCAGCGAGGTCATCGGTTGGGATGCGACGGGGTCGCGGGAGGCGCTCATCCTGCAGTGCGCCCTCATCGTCGGCTCGATCGCGGAGCCAGGAGGGCCCCGGCGCTGAGTCGCCGTGACCCTCGCCGCGTGCCACTGTAGAGACCGGACAACACCGTGACGACTTTGTTCACGACCTCCACCAGCACCCGACCGCAACCCCCTTTGGGAGGATGGAACTCATGATCGTCGTCGTCGCCCCCGGCCAGGGCTCGCAGTCCCCCGGCTTCCTCGCACCCTGGCTCGAAGACCCCGCTCACCGCGCGACCCTCGACCGCTACTCCGCCGCGACCGGCCTCGATCTCGCCGCGCACGGTACGGAGTCCGACGCCGACACCATCCGCGACACGGCCGTCGCCCAGCCCCTCATCGTCGCCGCGAGCCTGCTGAGCGCCTCCGCTCTGCTCGACGGCCGCCGCGACCGCGTCGGCGCGGTCGCGGGTCACTCCGTCGGCGAGTTCGCCGCCGCCGCCCTCGCGGGGGTGCTCTCGGAGGAGGACGCCCTGCGCCTGGTCCGCGAGCGCGGGCTCGCGATGGCCGACGCCGCCGCTCTCGTGCCCACGGGCATGAGCGCCGTCATCGGAGGCGACGCCGACGCCCTCGCAGCGCGCATCACCGAACTCGGTCTCGAAGCAGCAAACGTCAACGGCGGCGGCCAGACCGTCGTCGCGGGCGAGCTCGCGAACCTCGAGGCCCTCGCCGCCGACCCCGTGCCCGGCACCCGCGTCATCCCGCTCCAGGTCGCCGGCGCCTTCCACACGAGCTACATGGGCGACGCCGTGGAGCGCGTGCGCACGGCAGCCGACGGCATCGCGGTCGGCGACCCCGGCATCCGCCACTACACGAACCGCGACGGGAGCGTCGTCGAGACCGGCGCGGCCTTCCTCGACCTCCTCATCGGGCAGATCTCCTCGCCCGTGCGGTGGGACTCCTGCATGGAGTCGATGGCGGCCGACAGCGTCACCGGCATCATCGAGCTGCTGCCCGGCGGAGCCCTCACGGGTCTCGCGAAGCGCGGGCTGCGCGGCGTGCCGAGCGTCGCCATCAAGACCCCCGACGACCTTCCCGCCGCGATCGAGATGCTGGAGAACGCATGAGCCCCGCGAGTCTGACCCAGTCCACGGGCGTGCCGTACACGCGCATCCACGCTGTCGGCGCGGCACGCGGCGACGTCATCGTGCCCAACGACGACATCGTCGGGCCCATCGAGTCCTCCGACGAGTGGATTCGCCAGCGCACCGGTGTCATCACGCGCACCCGAGCGAGCGCGAACGTGCAGGCGGTCGATCTCGCCGAGGCCGCCTCGCGCGAGGCGATCGACAAGGCCGGCATCAGCCCGAGCGACATCGGCGCGGTCATCGTCTCGACCATCAGCAACACCGTGCAGACGCCCTCCCTGGCCTCGCTCCTCACCGAGCGCATCGGGGCGACCCCGGCGCCCGCCTACGACGTCTCCGCCGCGTGCGCCGGCTACGCCTACGGCATCGCGCAAGCGGATGCCCTCATCCGCGCCGGCGCGGCTCGCTACGTGCTCGTGGTCGGCGCCGAGAAGCTCAGCGACTTCGCCAAGCCCACCGATCGCACCATCTCCTTCCTGCTCGGGGACGGCGCCGGAGCTGCGATCGTCGGGCCCGCGGACGAGCCCGGAATCGGGGCGACCGTCTGGGGTTCCGACGGCTCCAAGTGGGATGCAGTCGGCATGGACCGCCCCCTCAAGGAGGCCTTCGACGACCCCGACGGCGAGTACCCCACCCTGCGTCAGGAAGGCCAGACCGTCTTCCGCTGGGCCGTGTGGGAGATGGCCAAGGTCGCCAAGCAGGCCCTCGACGCCGCGGGAGTGACGGCCGAGGACCTCGCCGCCTTCATTCCGCACCAGGCGAACATGCGCATCATCGATGAGTTCGCCAAGCAGCTCGCACTGCCCGAGCACGTCGTCGTCGGGCGAGACATCGCCACGACCGGCAACACGTCGGCGGCGTCGATACCGCTCGCGACGCATCGGCTGCTCGCCGAGCATCCCGAACTGAGCGGGGGCCTCGCCCTGCAGATCGGCTTCGGAGCCGGCCTCGTCTTCGGAGCCCAAGTGGTGCGCTTGCCCTAGCCCCGCGCGGCCTCCCCCGACCCCGACCGCGCCCCGCCCTAGGATGGGAGGCGGTCATACACACCCCCATAGGAGACAACACCATGGCACTGTCCACCGAAGAAGTTCTCGCCGGCCTCGCCGAGCTCATCAATGACGAGACCGGAATCTCGACCGACTCGGTCGCTCTCGACAAGTCGTTCACCGACGACCTCGACATCGACTCGATCTCGATGATGACGATCGTCGTCAACGCGGAAGAGAAGTTCGACGTCAAGATCCCCGACGAAGAGGTCAAGAACCTCAAGACCGTCGGTGACGCCGTCACCTACATCGTGGGCGCCCAGGGCTGACCTGACCCGCGAGTGCGCGCCGATGCCGGGGCCGCAGCGCCCCGGCGCCGCCCCGGCATCGGCGCACACACCCGAACCACCTGCAGAGAGTTGACGCTATGACCACCATCGTCGTCACCGGAATCGGTGCCACCTCCCCGCTCGGCGGGACCGCCCGCGACAGCTGGGATGCCCTGCTGCGCGGCGAATCCGGCGTGCGCACGCTCGAGCACGACTGGGTCGCCCAGCACGAGCTGCCCGTGACCTTCGCCGCAGAAGCCGCCGTGCGCCCCTCCGAGGTGCTCGAGCGCCAGGAGATCAAGAGACTCGACCCCTCCGCCCAATTCGCGCTCATCGCCGCGCGCGAAGCCTGGGCCGACGCGGGTACCCCCGACATCGACCCCGAGCGCATCCTCGTCGACTATGCGACCGGCATCGGCGGCCTGTGGACGCTCCTCGAGGCCTGGGACGTGCTCAAGGAGAAGGGCCCGCGCCGGGTCCTACCCATGACGATCCCCATGCTCATGCCCAACGCCGCCGCGGCCGCGATCAGCATGGGCCTCGGCGCCCGTGCCGGCGCGCGCACGGTCGTCTCCGCGTGCGCCTCGGGCACCGAGGCGATCGCGAACGCCTACGAGCACCTCCAGCTCGGCCTCGCCGATGTCGTCGTCGCCGGCGGCACCGAAGCGGTCGTGCATCCCCTGCCCATCGCCGCCTTCGCCGCCATGCAGGCGCTCTCCCGCCGCAACGACGACCCCGCAGCCGCATCGCGGCCGTACGACGTCGACCGCGACGGCTTCGTGCTCGGCGAGGGCGCCGCGGCGCTCGTGCTCGAGACGAAGGAGCACGCGCTCGCGCGTGGCGCGCGCATCTACGCCGAGCTCGCGGGCGGCTCCGTCACCTCCGACTCCTTCCACATCACGGCGCCGGACCCCGAGGGTTCGGGCGCAGCGCGCGCCGTGCTCGCGGCGCTCGAGCAGGCCGGTGCCACGCCCGACGACGTGTCGCACATCAACGCGCACGCGACCTCGACGCCTGTGGGCGACATCGCGGAATACGCCGCGCTGGAGCGCGTCTTCGGCGACCGGGTGCACTCGATCCCCGTGTCGGCGACGAAGGCCGCCACCGGGCACCTGCTCGGCGGGACCGGCGCTCTCGAGGCGGTCTTCACGATCCTGGCGCTGCAGGAGCGCACCGCTCCCCCGACGATCAACGTCGACAACCAGGATGAGCGCATTCCGCTCGACGTCGTCACGTCGCCTCGCGCGCTCGGCGACGGGCCGTTGCTCGCCCTGTCGAACTCGTTCGGCTTCGGCGGCCACAACTCGGTCGTCGCGTTCCGCAGCGTCTGACGCGCGGGTTGGCGGGCGCGGGGCGCAGGGCCGGTCAGCCGGCGCGGTGGCGCAGCCAGACGACTCGGCTGCCCTCGTCGCCGGCGTGGCGGAACGCCTCGAGCTCGTCGTCCCACGCCTGACCCAGCGCCAGGCGCAGTTCGCGGTGCAGCTCGAGGGCGTTGCTGCCGGCGACCTCCATCGCGTACCGCACGCGGTCTTCGGGAATGACGGTGTTGCCCGCGGCATCCGTCTGGGCGAAGAAGATGCCGAGGTCGGGCGTGTGCATCCAGCGGCCCCCGTCGGAGCCGAGCGCAGCATCCTCGGTCACCTCGAAGCGCAAGTGCTCCCAGCCGCGCAGCGCGCTCGCGATCTTGGCCCCGCTGCCCGCCTCGCCCTCCCAGACGAACTCGGCGCGCTGGGTGCCGGGGAGGACGGGCTGGTCGATCCAGTCGAAGTTGACGGCGCGGTCGATGGCGCGACCTGCGGCCCACTCGATGTGGGGGCAGAGCGCGCGGGGAGCGGAGTGCACGAACAGCACTCCGCGAGCCGATGCAGTAGCCACAGTTCACTCCGTTTCGTTCAGGTGCGACTTCCCCATCGACCTGGCTCGGAGTGAGCGTGCAGCGTATTCGGTTGGAACGGTTGCCCGTCAGCGCCCATTATCCACCCAGCACGCCAGAAATCACAAGAGTGTGATTATCGGGATGCCCGGCCGGCGTCTCGCCTAGGCTGAAGCCATGACGCTGCGACACTCCCTCCTCGCCGTCCTCACCCTCGGGCCCGCCTACGGGTATCAGCTGCACGGCGAGGTCGTCGAACGCACGCGGCGCGACACCCCGCTCAACGTCGGGCAGGTCTACTCGACCCTGGACCGGCTGCGCCGCGACGAGCTCATCGCCTCCGCCGGCATCACGGAGGATCATCTGCCGCTGTACGAGCTCACCGACGCAGGGATCATCGAGGCGCGCATGCACCTCACAGAGCCCGATGTCGCGGATTGGCACGACATGGTCGAGCGCATCCTCCTGGCGCTCTCTCTCCCGGGAAGCCACCACGAGACACTCGTGACCAACTACCGTCGGTTGTGGGAACCGTATGCGGGCGCCTCGAGCGAGACTCTCGACCCCACCGGAGGCCAGGCGCAGGCCGCCGCCGAGCACGCCGCACGACTGCTGCGCTCGGCCGCGCTCGCTTGGCTCGACTCCCTGCCCGTCATCGAGCCGTGGCCACTGCGCACCGACCGCCGTCGTCGGGGCCGCCGCGCGGCGGAATCCGTGCATCCGCCGGCCTGACGGTCTCGCTCGCTACTTCGCGTCGCTGTAGCGCTCCACAGCGGCGACCGTGACGGGGAATGTCACCGGCGTGGCCCCGAACACGATGCGGCCCGCCTCGGCCGCCGCCTCCCGCAACGCCGACTCCACGTCGGGCACCCGATGCGCGGGAGTGTGCACCACGAGCTCGTCGTGCAGGAAGAACGCGAGGTGCGGCTGCCGCTCGAGAGGGCCGTCCTGCGCGGCCCACAGCCGGCGACGCACACCAGCGAGCCACGCGAGAGCCCACTCGGCCGCCGTGCCCTGCACGACGAAGTTGCGCGTGAAGCGGCCCCACGACCGGGCATCGGTGCGCGCCGCGCGCCGCATGGCCTCCGAGGCGCCCTCCGCGGCCGCGAGCGACTGACGATCGAGCCACTGCGCGCTCGGCGGCGGAGAGGTGCGGCCGAGATGCGTCGTCACGGAGCCACCGCGCTCCCCCGTGCGGGCCGCCGCCTCGACGAACGCGATCGCCGCGGGGAACGAGCGGGCGAGGCGCGGCAGCACGCGGGCGCTCTCACCGGTCGTTCCGCCGTACATGGCCCCGAGCATCCCGAGCTTCGCGTGCTCGCGAGTATCGACGACGCCGCGCTCCACCATGCCCGTGTACAGGTCGACGCCGGCGCCCGCGCGCGCCATCGCCTCGTCGCCGGAGAGAGCGGCGAGGATGCGCGGCTCGAGCTGCGCCGCATCGGCGACCACGAGCATCCAACCCTCATCGGCCCGCACGGCCGGACGCACCTGCCGTGGCAGCTGCAGCGCGCCGCCCCCGTCGGACGCCCAGCGCCCGCTGCTCGCGCCGGCCGGCAGGAAGACCGGTCGGAAGCGGCCGTCGTGCACCCACTCGTCGAGCCACGCCCAGCCGTTCGCCGTCCACAGCCGCGCGAGGCTCTTGTACTGCAGCAGCGGCGCGATCGCCGGGTGCGCAAGCCGCTGCAGCTCGCGCTGCTGCGTCGTCGCCACCTCGAGGCCGGCGCGGCGCAGCGCCCGGATGAGGTCGGTCGGCGAGTCGAGCGCCACGGGGCCGACGCCGAGTCGCTGAGTCACCTCGGCCGCGAGCTCGTCGAGACGCGACGGGCGCCCGCCCACCGGAGGGCGCGGCCCGAGGACGGCGGTGAGCAAGGCGTCGTGGTCGCTCTCACTCCACGGGAGCCCCACGTGGGTCATCTCGGCGGCGGCGAGGGCCCCGGCCGACTCCGCCGCGGAAAGCAGGGTGAGATCGCGGGCGGTGGCGTGCGCGGCGATCGCGGCAAGCTGTGCGCGATAGGTGGCGGCGGGCGGCGCGAGCGGAGCATCCTGGCCCGAATCGGAGCGTGGGGCACCGCTGTCGGCGTGACTGGCGGGGTCGCTGGTGAGGTCGCTATGGAGGTCGCTGTCGAGGTCGAAAAGCGTGTCGCCGTGCCGCTGTCGAGCGGCGGCCGGGGCGCCCCAGTCGGTGCGGGGCGCGCGCCCCTGGATGCCCGCGAGCAGACGGTCGACGAGGCGCAGATCGTGGCAGCGCTCGACGCGCACACCCGCGGCGAGTAGCGGCGGGTACCATCGCGCCGTGTCGGTCCAGACCCAGCGGGGATGCTCCGCCTCCCGCTCGGCGATCAGCCTCGGGAGTTCGGCCTCCGTCGTGAGGGTGCTCGCGCGATCGTCGCGCGGCGCGCCCGAGTCGTCGACGTCGACGAGCGCGACAGTCGCGCCCCGGCGCTCGACGACGATCGGCATGCGCTCAGTCTGCCGTGTCGCACCGACGCGCCCCGCCGCCCGGTCACCTCCACAACTCAGGAGTTCGTGCGCTCCGAGCCGCGCGACACGCCGTGCATGGGCCCGAGAAAACGGTTTGCACCGCGTCGACTCCTGAATTGTGGAGGTGCGCGGGCGGGATGCTCGGCTCGCGGCCTTGCCGGGCTCGAGCGCAGCATCCCTCGTGGGCGAGAGCCGCGTGAGGCCGCTCAGTGCAGGAGCGAGCCGTCCTTCGCGAGCACGTTCTTCTCGCCCGCCTCGATGGGGAAGGGGAAGCGGTTCTGCTTCGGCGGCAGGGGGCAGTTGAAGTTGTAGCTGAACGCGCACGGGGGCAGGATCGCGAGGTTGAAGTCGAGCGTGATCGAACCGTCGGCGTTGGGGGCGAGGAAGAGGAAGCGGCCGACGCTGTAGGTCGACTCGCCGTTGGTGGCGTCGGCGAAGACGAGCTGCAGAGCGCGCCCCGCCTTGAAGGCCGCGATGTCGTAGTCGACGCCGTCGTGCGTGAAGCGGATCTCGCCGGGCACGACCTGCTCGCGCGTCGTGCCCTCGTCCCTGAGGTGCTCGAAGCCGACCGTTGTGCCGCCCTCGATCTCGTGGAAGGTGCCCGTGACGACCCAGTCGGGGTTGTAGTCGAAAGCATCGATGCCCCCGAAGTTCTCGATCGCCTCGCTGCGGGCATCCCACACGCGCAGCGCGTACGTGCCGCCCTCGCCCGCGATCACGAAGCCGGTCGTGTGGTCGTCGAAGACGATGCTGCTCGGCTCGGCGTCGTCCTTGCCGCGCACGCGGACGGTGCCGTCGACGAGCTCGCCGTCGACCGTGATGCCGTCCTCGCGCGACGCCGTTACGAGCAGCCCGCCCTCCGGAGCGGTGGCCCAGCGGCCCGGCACACCCCAGATGGTCTGCTCGCCATCCACCCACTGCGTGTTGACAAGCGCGAGGGGCCCCTGCGGCTGCACGGCGGCGAGGGCACGCCGTTCACGAAAGGTCGCGTAGCGCTCGAGCGGGGTCGGGGCGGGTGCGGTGTCAGCCATGCTCACATCCTCTCCAAGCGACGGGATGCGCGCCAATCGACGCGCGGGCGGGCTCAGCCCCCGACGAGCGCGAGCACGAGCACCGCCCCCGCCGGAATGCTCGCGAGGCCGGTGGAGGAGATCACGCGCAGGCGTGCGGCGCCCTCGGGCGTGCGCGCAACCCCGGCGGGTCGGGCGATGGCCCATTCCGCGACCGCCCAGGCGGCGGTCGCCGCGAGCACGACGAGCGTCGTGGCGCGCACGCCGTCGCTCGCCGGCGCGCCGAGCACGAGGCCGGTGATCTGCACGAGCGCGATGACGCCCCAGGGCACGATCACGAGCACGGTGAGGACGGCGAAGGGCCACAGGCGTGCGCGCGATTCCGACCGTCGGGGTGCGCGATCCTGCAGCCATCCGAGAAGGCCGCCCCCGGCAGCAAGCGCGTAGGCGAGCACGATGGTGCTCGCCGCCGCTGCGCCGTTGAGCAGCGCGATGATGACGACCGTGATGCCGAGCGACTGCGAGACGGCGACCCAGTGCGCGGTCGACGCGGTCGATGCGCTGAGGCCGGAGCGACCGTGCTGGTAGACGAGAAAGGCCTGCAGCACCGCCGTCACGAGCAGTACCGCGAGCATGCCGCGCACCGCCTCGGGAGTGAGGAGTACGCCGGAGACGAGCGGTGCCGACGCCTCCGCCAGCAGCATCGGAGGCTCGACGACGACGAGGACGTCGAGCCGAGCATCCGCAAGCCCCATCACGACCAGCGTCGCGAGCGCCTGCAGAGCGAGAACGACCGCGGCGACGCGCGAATCGGCGGCGCGGGGCACCGCGTGGTCGATGGTCATGAGGCCTCCCGGCACGGGTCTGAGCAGTAGGGCGGACGGGACTTGAACCCGTGACCGATGGATTATGAGTCCACTGCTCTAACCAGCTGAGCTACCGCCCCGAGGCCCGACGGGCGAGCCGCTCACACTCTACCGAGCGCGCGCTCGTGACCGGCGTCAGTCGCGCGACGAATCGGTGCTCTGCGTGTCGTGGCCGCGCGCGTCGGCGTCGCTCGAGACGGGAGCCGGCACGTGCTCTCCCCGGTAGAGCGCCTCGAACGTGTCGAGCGTGCGGTTGATGTCGTGGTCGGCGACGATCGAGAGGCTCTCGCGCTTGAGGGCGAGCAGCTCGTCGTGCGGCATCGTGAAGACCTTCGTGAGCAGCTCCGCAAACGTCGGCACGTCGCCGGGCTCATAGAGGTAGCCGTTCTCGCCGTCGTGGATGAGGTGCGGCAGAGCCATCGCGTTGGCGCCGATGATGGGCAGCCCCGAGGCCATCGCCTCCATGGTCGCGATCGACTGCAGTTCGGCCCGCGACGGCATGGCGAAGACGGATGCCCGGGTCAACTGCTGCTTGAGGTACGACTCGGGCGCATGGCCGGCGAAGTGGACGCGGTGCGAGATGCCGAGCTGCGCGGCGAGCCGCTCGAGCGCGGGCCGCTGCTCGCCATCGCCGATGATCTCGACCTTGACGTCGAGCTCGGGGTCGAGCATGGCCGCTGCGCGCAGCAGCTCGTCGATGTGCTTCTCTGACTCGACACGGCCGAGGAAGAGCACGACGTTCTCGCTGCGCGGCTCGAGGTTCGGCGTGTAGTGGTCGATGTGCAGGCCGCAGCTGATGGGGTAGACACCCCTCAGGTACGTGTAGCGCTCGATGTAGTCGGCGGCCTTGCGCGTGGGCGTCGTCACCGCTTCGGCGAGCCCGAAGGTGCGCGCGGCGGCGTTCCACGCGGCGCGGATCGCCGGCTCGCGCAAGGGGCCGATGAAGGGCGTGAACTGCAGGCCGTTCTCGGGCATGAAGTGGTTCGTGCCAATGAGGCGGATGCCGCGCTTGACCGCCTCTCGGGCGAGTCCTCGGCCGACGACGATGTGGGACTGGAAGTGCACGACGTCGGGCTTGATCTCGTCGAGAAGGCGGGCGGCGTTCGGCTCGATGCGCCACGGCAGCGCGTAGCGCAACCACGGGTGCGGGTACCAGCGCCACGAGCGCAGTCGATGGACGGTCATGGGCTGACCCTCGTGAACCTCGATCGCTGTGGAGTTGGGCCCCGATTCGGCGCCGGGAGCGACGACGTGCACCTCGTGCCCGCGCTCGACGAGGCCGGCGGCGAGGCGCTCGGCGAACTTTGCCGCACCGTTCACGTCGGGCGCGAACGTGTCGCCCCCGATGAGGACGCGGAGCAGGCGGGCGGTCTCGGCACCCGTGGGCGGTACGTCAGGCACGTCGATGAGGTTCCTTGAGGTGATCGGCGGACGCCACCAGGGGCGCCGCGGTCGCGAGGGGACCGTCGACCTACGCTATCGCAGGACGGGGTCTCGGCAGGCGAGTTCAGCGGTGCGTCTGCGGGTGGTGCTTGGCGAGCTGGATGACGCCGAAGATCGCGACCACTCCCACGATGACGGCGGCGATGGCGGCCACGGGCGGGATGAGCGACGCCTCGCCGAGCACGATGACGCCGATGAGCACGGCGACGAGCGGGTCGACGACGGTGAGGCCCGCGATGACGAGATCGGGTGAGCCCACCGAGTAGGCGGTCTGCACGAAGTAGCCGCCGAGCACCGCGGAGGCGAGGAGAGCGACAATGGCGACGCCGGTGAGCCAGTCGAGGTTGCCGTTGAGGATGCGATTGAGGACCACCTTGGCGAGGGTCGCGACGAAGCCGTAGAGCACGCCGGCTCCGACGATGTAGAACATGGCCGTCGCGGACTTGCGGAGGAGCGCGAAGGCGACGCCGAACCCTGCCGTGACGAGCCCCAGCACTCCGAGCACGATGAGCAACTGGGTCTGCGTGATCTCCTGCTCCACCGCGTACACGGCTGCGATCGTCACGAAGACGCCGACACCACCGACGCATAGAACGATCGCGCGCACTGCGTGTCGGTCGAGCTGGATTCTCGACACCCGGGCGTTGACGATCGCGGTGATGACGAGCGCGACGACGCCGAGCGGCTGCACCACGATGAGCGGCGCGAAGCCGAGAGCCGTGAGCTGGAAGACGACGGCGAGGGCGAGCATGAGCGAGCCGAGAACCCAGGAAGGTCGTGCGAGCAGGTGCAGGATCTGCCGCGGACTCAGCCCCGACTTGGTGCCATCGCCGTGCATCGCCTCGACCTTGCTGACGCCCCGGTGCTGAAACTGCGCGCCGAGGGAGAGAAACACGGCGCCGACGAGCGCGATCGGGATGCCGATGGCCTGAAAAGGGGTGAGGCTGATCTGCTCGGTCAACTCACTCAGCTCGGGCGGCACCCGGTCAATCTACCGCTCTCGCACTCGATATTCTGAGCAGCATGGCCGTGCTTCCCATCCGCATCACCGGCGAGCCGGTACTGCACTCCCCCGCCGCCCCCGTGGGCACCGTCACCGCCGAGGTGCGCGCCCTCGTCGCCGACATGATCGAGACCATGAAGGCCGCCCCCGGCGTGGGTCTCGCCGCTCCGCAGGTGGGGGTGGATGCGCGCATCTTCGTCTACGACTGGGTCGACGACAGCGGCGAGCGGCACCACGGCACGGCCATCGATCCCGAGCTGCTCGTGAGCCCGCCCCCGCTCGGGGAGGCGGACGAGGACGAGGATTCCGAGGGCTGCCTCTCGGTGCCCGGCGAGCGGTTCCCCCTCCTGCGCTCCGAGCACGCGCTCCTGCGCGCGACCGACCTCGAAGGGCGCCGTTTCGAGCTCGAGGCCGACGGCTGGCTCGCCCGCATCCTGCAGCACGAGTACGACCACCTGCAGGGCGTCCTGTACGTCGACCGGCTCGCCCACCCCCACGGCAAGGCCGCTCTCAAGGCCATCAAGAAGCAGTCATGGGGCGCGCCGGGGCAGAGCTGGCTGCCCGGCCGCGATCACCTCGAGGACTGACGCACGCCCCGCACGCGCGCCGCGCGGACTCGGGCGCGTCAGGCGGCCCAGCCGAGCATCCGCAGCAGGGCCGCGGAGGCGGCCGCCGCGACGATGACGAGGATGAACGGCGCCCGCACCGCGAGGAGACCCGCCGCGACCACGAGGGCCGGCAGCCGCGCGTCGAGCACGAGCTGCTGCCCCACGCTCACCGTTTGGACGACGATGAGCGCCGACAGGAGCGCGACCGTCGTGAGGTTCGCCGTGCGCGCGGCCGTCGGCGTCTCGAGCACGCGCGGGGGCACGAGGTAGCCGACGAGCTTGAGCGCGAGCACCGCGATCGAGGCGAGCAGGATGATCTGCCAGAGCGTCATCGGTGGGCCTCCCCCGCATCGGGCGCGGGCGGGCCGTGCTCGTCGAGTGCCGCGTCGTGCGCGCGCAGCGGTTCGGTGCCGGGGCGCCGGCCGAACAGGTCGGGCAGCCCCACCACGAGGGCCACGAGGGCCGCGACGAGCACCGGGAGGCCCGGCGGCAACACGGGGATCGCGACGGCGGCGACGACCGCCGCGGCGACCGCCACGACGACGGGCTGCAGCGCCGTGAGTCGTGGCCAGACGAGCCCCAGGAACGCGGCGGCCGCGGCGGCATCGAGGCCGAACCGGCTCACGTCGCCGAGCAGGTCGCCGAGGAGCGCTCCGGCGAGCGTCATGAGGTTCCAGCCGACGTAGATGACGAGGCCGGTCATCCAGAAGCCCCACCGCTGACCCTCGAGTGTCGGCTGGGCGGTCGCGACCGCGGTGGACTCGTCGATCGTGAGGTGGCCGGCGGCGAGCCGCTTGACCCAACCGGGCCCCACGATGGGCGAGACGCGCACCGCGTAGAGCGTGTTGCGCAAGCCCAGGAGCGTGGCGCCCGCGATCGCAGCCGGGGCCGCCGCCGTGCCGCCCGAGGCGAGCACGCCGATGACCGCGAACTGCGAGCCGCCCGAGAACATGACGAGGCTCAGCACGCAGGTCTGCCAGACGTCGAGGCCCGCCGTCACCGCGAGCGCGCCGAACGACACGCCGTAGGCCGAGACCGCGAGGCCGACCGCGAGCGACGCGCGCCGGGCATCCCGACGCGACGCGACATCGCTCACGCGTGCGCTCGTCCGGTGGTGGCGGCGGCCAGCACCGCCGCGAGGAGCGCCTCGGGCTCGACGTCCTTGTAGAGAAGCGCGTCGGCGCCCACCTCGGCGGAGGGGCCGACGAAGTCCTCCAGGTCGAGCGCGGTCATGAGCACGATGCCGGGCGGGCCGCCCTGCTCGCGCACTTGCAAGTCCGCGCGAATCCGCTCGGCCGCGGTGAGACCGCCGACGCGCGGCATGCGCACGTCCATGACGACGACGTCGAGCGGCATGCGCCGCGCCAGCGCGAGGGCCCGCGCCCCGTCGGGAGCCTCCGCGACGACCTCGATGTCGGGGTGCGCCTCGAGGATCATGCGCCAGCCGAGCCGCTGCTGCGAGGAGTCGTCGACGAGGAGCGCCGCCACGGGCTCGACCGTGCTCATGCCGACCCCGGGGAGGGGAGGCGCGGCGCCGTCATCGTCGAGCGGAGTGAGGGGAACACGACCGCGAGCGAGAAGCCCACGCCGGGAACCGGGGACGCGGTCAGGATGCCCCCGTACAGCTCGGCGCGCGATCTCATCTCGCGGATGCCCTGCCCCGTGACCTCGTCGGTGAGCGCTCGCAGATCGTCGTCGAGGGTGTACGCGCGCTGCTTGGCGTCGTTCGGGTCGACGCCCTCGCGCCGGGCCGCCGCGCGCGCCCCGTCATCCTCCACCTTGATCTGCAGCCCGTCGGCCGACCAGGTGAACGAGACGCGAGCCTGCGTGCCGACGCCGCCGTACGTCAGAGCGTTCGCGAGGGCCTCCTGCAGGATGCGGTAGATGGCGAGCTCGACGCCCTGCCTGAGATCGATGGGCTTGCCGTGCTCCTCGAAGACGACGTCGAGACCCGAGTCGCGCATGACGGAGAACAGCTCGCGCGTCGAGCGCAGCTGCGGGTGCGGCTCGACGCTCGCCTCCCCCTCGCGCACGACACTCATGACTCGACGCAGATCGGCTTGCGTCGCCCGTGCCGTCTCCGCCATCGCCTCGGCCGCACGGGCGGCCGCCGCCGGGTCGCGCTCGGCCGTGTACCTGATGCCGTCGGCACGCGAGATGACGGTAGAGATGGCGTGCACCGACAGCTCGTGCAGTTCGCGGATGACGCGCAAGCGGCCCGTCTGCTCCGCAAGGGACAGCTCGAGGTCGATGCGCTCGCGCTCCGCCGCCGTGCGGTCGAACGCCGTGCGGCGAGCGCGGGACCGGGCGCGCAGCCACGCGACGAGGAGCACGACCGTGAGGAGCAGCAGCAGAACTGCCGAGGGACCGAGCACGAGCACGAGGAACATCGCGTTCGCGGAGATCCACTCATCCATGATGCGCTCCTGACGCTCGGGCCCGCGCGGGGCACTGACGCTGAATCCGCCTCGACGACGCGGCTGATGCCACGCTATCGCGGCGGACTCCGCTCCCGCACCCCGCCCGCGGTCCGGCGAAGGACCATGAGCGAGCACGAGAGGGAAAGGGTGGCTCCCCGAGTTGGACTCGAACCAACAACCTGCCGGTTAACAGCCGGCTGCTCTGCCAATTGAGCTATCGAGGATCGTGTGGAACAGCGAGAACTACGGTATCAGACCACACCGCTGCCGCTGCACGCTCAGTAGCCCGCCTCCGGGTCCACGAGACCCACGAATCGCCCATCGCCGAGGAAGCCGCGCATGTTCTCGGTGATGCGCTGAGCGAGCAGCGGCGCCGTCATCTCCGGGGTGTCTGCCGAGTGCGAGGTGATGAGGCAGCGCGGCTCGCGCCACAGCGGATGGTCGGCCGGCAGCGGCTCCGGCTCGGTGACGTCGAGGCCCGCGCCGACGAGGCTGCCCTGCGCGAGAGCCTCGCCGAGCGCCGCCGTGTCGACGAGCGCCCCGCGCGCGATGTTGACGAGCGCGGACCCCTCGGGCAGCAGCGCGAGCTCGCGCGCACCGATGAGGTGACGGCTCGCCGACGTGGCTGCCGCGGCGAGGATGAGCACCTCGGCGCGCGGGAGGACATCGTGCAGGGCATCCACCGCGACCGTCTCGTGCGCTCCCTCGAGAGGCTGCGCCGTGCGCCGCACGACCGTGACCGTCACGCGGTAGGGCTCGAGCAGGCGCAGAATCTCGCGCGCGATGCCCCCGGCGCCGACGAGGACGACGTGCCGCCCGTACAGAGACGTGCCCGTGCGCGTCTCGGCCCATCGAGCGTGGCGCGCCTTGGGTGCGAGCTCGCGCAGAACCGCGTGGGCGAGCGCCACGGCGTGCTCGGCGACCGGCTCGGAGTATGCACCCTTCGCGCTCGTGAAGACCGGCCCCCGACCGCCGGAGAGGTTCGCGAACAGGTCGGCGAACGCGTCCACTCCCGCCCACGGCAGCTGCACCCACCCGATGGCGGGATGCGCCTCCAGCACCTCGGCAAGCTCGTTCGCGCGCTTCTCGCTCAACCACACGAGCCCGCGCGTGCGGGCGTCGAGCTCAGCCACCTCGCCACCGCCGGCCACGACAGCCTCCACGAACGCGGGCGGAGCGGAGGGCAGCACGGCGATCGGCCCGGGCTCGGGGCGCGGGCTCGGGGTCGTGCCGCTGCCGGAGAGCGGGTCGCGGTGCTGCTGCCTCATGCCTGCGCCCCTCGACCGTGCTCTCGCGAGAGCTCGGCGAGCCGCCGCACGTAGGGGTGCGTGCCCTGCTCGAGAACCGTGTCGATCGGCCCCATGCCCACGAGTTCGCCGCGGTGCAAGACGGCCAGGCGCGTGGACAAGCGCCGCACCTCACCGATCTCGCTGCTCACGACGAACGCCGCGAAACCGCGATGCCGCTGCACTTCGGCGAGGTGCCCGAGGATCGTCGCGCGCACCGTCGCGTCGACGCCCGCGGTGGCCTCGTCGGCGACGAGCAGCTCCGGGTCGAGCACGAGGGCGCGCGCGATCGCGACGCGCTGACGCTGCCCGCGGCTGAGCTCGTGCGGGTACTTGGGAATCGTCGCGAGCGTCAAGTGCATGGCATCGATCGCCTCGGCGACGATGCCACCGGCGACCTTCCGGTCGAGGTCGTCATCGCGCTCGAAGAGGGGCAGCGAGACGTTCTCGCCCACGGTCAGGTGCGGGTCGAGCACCGCACCCGCGTCCTGCGGCACGTAGCCGACGCGCAGGGCGAGCTCGGCGTCGTCTTTGCGGCGCAGGCGCCGCACGTCGATGCCGAGCACCTCGAGCGACCCTCCCGCGATGACGGGCCCGCGTTCGATCGTGCGCGAGGTGAGCCCGGCGATCGCCCGCGCGAGCGAGCTCTTGCCGCTGCCCGACTCCCCGATCATCGCGAGGGTCTCCCCCGGCGCGATCTGCAGACTCACACCCGCGACTGCCTCGACACCGCGATGGATGCCGCCCGGGTAGCGCAGGCTCAGGTCGTCGGCGATGACGGCCGGACTCTCCACCGCCCCGGCGCGCGGAGCGCCCTCGACGATCGTCGCGGTGGACTCCTCGAGCACGGCGTCTCCCCTCACAGGCCGGTGGACCTCCAGACTAGCGAGAGCGCACGACCGTCAGTCGCCGCGCACTCGCCGGCGCTCGGTCTCGATATCCACCATCTGCTGCTGCAGGGCGCGGTAGCGGTCAGGATCCTGCGCGGAATCCATGCGCTGCAGGGCGCCGAGCAGCTCGGTCTTGCGCCGCAGCAGGTCGCGCTCGATGAGCGACACCGTGACGCCGCGGCAGTAGGTCGCCACGTGCCCGTCGCGGATCGGCAGAGGTGCGATCGCGAGCTGGGTCACGAGCGGGCCGAACGCGGTCGGAGCCTCGTCGGAGACCTTCCGCACCCAGTCGGGGGTGCCGTAGTGCTCGAGAGCCACGAGCAGGGCATCCCGCACCGTCGCGAGAGCGGGCTGACTGAACGTCGTCTGCAGAGCCGTGCGCGCCGTCTCGATCGGCACTTCGCCCGGGTGCTGCAGGAGCGCCATGAGGAGCTCCTGCTCGAGTCGTGTCACCGGGTCGGTCGGCAGTTGGGAGATGCCGATCGTCGGCGCCTCCGACTCTCCGCGCGCGGCCGCGGCGTCGCCCGCCGCGATGCCACCGGGCCCCTTCCCGCCGCTCGAGCGCACGGGCGCCGACTCGCGGGGCGTGCGAGCCGCCTGCTGACGGGCGGCATGCACGGCGCGCCCCACCTCGCGCGGCTCGATGCCGATCCAGCCAGCCACGGAGCGCTCGTAGCCGATCGAGAGCGCCTGATCGCGGATGTCGGCCACGATCGGGGCGGCCGCCCGCAGCGCCGAGACACGACCCTCGACCGTCTCGAGGTCGAAGCGGTCGAGCTGGCGACGCACCATGAACTCGTACATGGGCTTGCGGGACGACACGAGGTGCCGCACCGCGTCGTCGCCGCGCTCGAGGCGCAGATCGCACGGGTCGAGGCCCTCGGGGGCGACGGCGACATAGGTCTGCGCCGCGAACCGCTGCTCCTCGATGAAAGCCCGGCTCGCGGCCTTCTGCCCCGCCTCGTCGGGGTCGAACGTGAAGACGACCTCGCCGAGCTGCGTCGTGTCGGCGTTCGCCGTATCGCCCATGATGCGGCGGATGACCTTGATGTGGTCGCCGCCGAAGGCCGTGCCGCACGTCGCGACCGCGGTCGTGACGCCCGCGAGGTGACACGCCATGACGTCGGTGTAGCCCTCGACGACGACGACGCGCTTCTCGCGCGCGATCTCCCGCTTCGCGAGATCGAGCCCGTAGAGCACCTGCGACTTGTGGTAGACGGGAGTCTCGGGAGTATTGAGGTACTTGGGGCCCTGATCGGTCTCGAGCAGCTTGCGCGCCCCGAAGCCGAGAGTCTGCCCCGTCGTGTCCTTGATCGGCCACACCAGGCGCCCGCGGAACCGGTCGTAGGTGTTGCGCTCCCCCTGCCCGAGCAGTCCGCTCGCGAGCAGCTCCTCCTGCGTGAAGCCGCGCCCGCGCAAGTGCGTGCCGAGAGCGTCGAAGCTCGCGGGCGCGAAGCCCACCGAGAATCGCTCCGCCGCCGCCGGGTCGAAGCCGCGGGAGCCGAGGAAGGAGCGCGCCGGTTCGGCGTCGGGGGTGCTCAGCTGCTCGCGGAAGAACTCCTCCGCGGCGGCGTTCGCGGCGAGTATGCGGCTGCGGTTGCCCTGATCGGAGACCTGCCCGCCCTCCTCGTAGTGCAGGGCGTAGCCGAGTCGCCCTGCGAGCCGTTCGACCGCTTCGGCGAAGGTCACGTGGTCCATCTTCTGGAGGAAGGTGAAGACGTCGCCGCCTTCCCCGCAGCCGAAGCAGTGGTAGAAACCCACCTGCGGTCGCACGTGGAAGCTCGGGCTGCGCTCGTCGTGGAAGGGGCACAGACCCTTCATCGAGCCGACGCCCGCGCTCTTGAGCGTCACGTAGTCGCCGACGATGTCGGCCAGATTCGTGCGCGACCGAACCTCGTCGATGTCGCTGCGTCGAATCAGGCCTGCCACAGGGGCGATCCTAGTTGGCGCAGCCTAGGCGAGTCAGACGAGGCCGCGCCCCTCCACCCAGCGCTCGTGCCAGGTCGTCGCCGACTGGTCGGTGAGGGAGGCGATCTGATCGACCACGACGCGGCGTCGAGCCGTGTCGTCCGCCGCCTCCTCGAAGTCGGCGCGGAAGACGCGTCGCAGCGCCTGCGGGCCCGCCGCCCAGACCGCATCAGCGAGGTCGGTGAGCAGCCGACGCTGGTGCGCGTACAGCGGCTGCCGCTCGTCGTGGGCCATGACGAGCGTGCCGACGACGCCCTTAAGCACGCCGATCTCGGCCCGCGTCCCCACGGGCACGACGACCGCCGCCGAGTAACGAGCCAGTGAGGACTGCGGATGCGCAGCGCGAGTGGCGTGCACGGCCTCGTGCGCGAAGCGCCCGATGAGGCGGCTCGTGAGGTTCTTGAGCCGCGCGAGGTTCGCGCGCGTGCCCGACCACTCCGTGACCCACGTCTCGATGCGCTGCAGCCTCTCGAAGGCGGCCCGCACCTCGTCCTCGGTGAGCTCATCGCCCATCCAGCGCAGCACGCCGCGCACGAGATCCTCGTGGTGGTCGCGGCTCGCGAGAATGCCCGCGTCGACGACGCCGCCCACGATCGCATCCTCGAAGTCGTGCACCGAGTAGGCGATGTCGTCGCTCAGGTCCATGACCTGTGCCTCGATGCTGGGGACGCGGTCGGGCGCGCCCTCGCGCATCCACTCGAAGGCGGCCACATCGTCGGCGTACACGCCGAATTTGCGGCGCCCGCCCGGGTCGTCGACGCCCAGGGCGAGCGGCCACGGATACTTGCACGCAGCGTCGAGGCTCGCGCGCGTCAGGTTGAGGCCGTAGCTCACGCCGTCGGGCCCCATGACCTTCGGCTCGAGCTTGCTGAGCAACCGCAGTGTCTGGGCATTGCCCTCGAAGCCGCCGATGTCAGCCGCCCAGGCGTTGAGGGCGCCCTCGCCGTTGTGCCCGAACGGCGGGTGCCCGAGGTCGTGCGAGAGGCACGCCGTGTCGACGACGTCCGGGTCAAGACCCAGCGCGACCGCGAGCTCTCGGCCCACTTGAGCCACCTCGAGCGAGTGCGTCAGGCGGTTGCGGGCGAAATCCACGCCCGCCGTCGGGCTCAGCACCTGCGTCTTCGCCGACAGGCGGCGCAGGGCGCTCGAGTGCAGAACGCGAGCGCGATCCCGCGCGAAGTGTCCGCGATTCGTCGTGTGCTGCTCGGGGTGACGCCGCGCGGCGTCGTGCGGGGAGTACCGAGAATCGGGGCTGGTCACACCGTCCACGCTACCGAGAGAGTGGAGCACGCGTCAGCCACCGCTGTGGTGCAGCTCGGCGGCGGAGATCGCGGCCCGGTGGGCGTCGGTCAGCTCGCGGTCAACGAGCCAGTTCTCGGGCAGCGCTGGCCTCTTCGGCGAGCCCGCGCGGCCGCGCGGCCCCTCCGCCTCCGCGCCGGGGTAGGGAGTGTCACGATCAAGCTCGCCGAGCAGGTCATCCATGTGCTGCAGGCTCTCGACCGCCGCGAGGCGCGCGCGCAGCTCGCCCCCCACGGGGTACCCCTTGAAGTACCAGGCGACGTGCTTGCGGATGTCGCGGCACGCCTTCACCTCGTCGTCGAAGAACTCGACGAGCAGTTCGGCGTGGCGACGGAACGCGTCGGCGACCTCGCCGAGATTCGGCTGGATGCGGACGTGGCGCAACCGACGAGGCGCAGCCTCGTCGGCGCTGGCGTCGCTGCGACGCGATGCGTCGCTTTCAGCTCCAGCGCGCGCACGCGCGCGGAACGCCGCCGCGAGGTCGCCGAACAACCACGGCCGCCCCAGGCAGCCGCGCCCGACCACGATGCCGTCGCAGCCCGACTGCTCGACCATGCGCAGAGCATCCTCGGCAGACCAGATGTCGCCGTTGCCCAAGACCGGCACGGAGCTGATCGTCTCCTTGAGCGTCCCGATCGCGTCCCAGTCGGCGTTGCCGCTGTAGAAATCGGCGGCCGTGCGCGCGTGCAGGGCGACCGCCGCGACGCCCGCGCCCTCCGCGGCCTTCGCTGCCTCCAGGTAGGTGAGGTGGTCGGCGTCGATGCCCTTGCGCATCTTCACCGTCACGGGGATCGGCCCGGCCGCTCGCACGGTCGCCTCCACGATCGAGCGGAACAGCTCGAGCTTCCACGGCAGGGCAGCACCACCGCCCTTGCGCGTGACCTTCGGCACGGGGCATCCGAAATTCATGTCGATGTGGTCGGTGAGCCCCTCGCCGACGAGGAACCGCGTCGCCTCGGCCGCCGTCACCGGGTCGACGCTGTACAGCTGGACGCTGCGCGGGGTCTCCGACTCGTGATGCGTGATGAGGCGCATGCTTTCAGGCGTGCGCTCGACGAGGGCGCGACTCGTGATCATCTCACTCACGTAGAGCCCCGCGCCGTACTCCCGGCACAGCCGGCGGAACGCCGTGTTCGTGATGCCCGCCATCGGCGCGAGCACGACCGGCACGCTCAGCGGTATCGGGCCGATGCTGAGCGGTGCCGTGGTCGGCGCGAGGGCGGCCGTGGCAGTGGACATGACGTCCATTCTCCCAGGTTCGGCTGGCCGCACGCTCTGCCGCGGACCTACCCCCGGTTTTCGGCGTGCGACTGCTCGATGATGCGCACCGTCTCGAGGGCGCTGCGCGGGTCGACGGGCACCGGGGCGCCCTCGAGGATGCTCGCCGCCACCTGCGCGTAGAACTGCGGGTACGCGCCCGCCTCTGTCGGAACGGGCACGAGGGGCTGCTCTCCGTTGTCGACGCCCAGCAGACCCCACTGGGCCGAAGGAGTCTCGCCGTAGCCCTCGCTGCCCGGCCAGCGCCCGACCTTCAGGGCCGGCTCCTGCCCGTCGAGGCCGTACACGCTGTACCCGCTCTCATCGCCGAGCACGCGGAACCGCGGGCCGCTCTGCGCTGCCACCCGGCTCATCGTGAGGTGGCTGCGCGCGCCGCTCTCGTGCCGCAGCGACAGGAACGCGTCGTCCTCGCTGCCAAGCCCCTCCCGCACTGCACGCAGCTCGGCGACCTCGAGCGTCGCCGGGCCGAAGAGCGTGAGCGCCTGGTCGACGAGGTGGCTGCCCAGATCGAAGAGGATGCCGCCGCCCTGCGCCGGCGTGATCTGCCCCTGCCACTGGTCGCGCTTGGGCGCGCCGAAGCGCTCGAACGTCGACTCGAAGCGGTGCACCGTGCCGAGCGCACCGCGCTCCAGCAGGCGCGCGACCGTCAGGAAGTCGCCGTCCCACCGTCGGTTCTGAAACACCGTGAGCGGGCGCTGCAACCGCTCCGCGGCCGCGATGATCGCCTCGGCGTCGGCGACGCTCGGTGCGAACGGCTTGTCGATGACGACCGCGGCTCCGCCCTCGAGCGCGGTGATCGCCTGCTCGCGGTGCACGTGCGGCGGGGAGGCCAGTACCACGAGATCGAGGTCGCCGGCCGATGCGAGCGCGAGCAGGGCATCCGTCGACATGATCTGCGCACCCGGGTGAGCCGCGGCCGCCTGCGAGGACCTCTCCTCGCTGCTCGTCGCGATCGCCGCGATCGTGAACCCGGGATTCGTCGCGAGGAAAGGGGCGTGGAAGACTCGACCCGCGAGTCCGAAGCCGATGATGCCGGTTCTGATCGGTGCGCCGTTGCTCATGGACTCAGCCTAGAGCGCGGAGGGAGCGCCATGACCGATGCAGCAGCCGGCCGCGACAGGGTCGCCGCTGACGCCGCCGCGCGCGGACTCGACATCGAGTTCGTCGAGAGGATGCGCGCCCGCTCGCTCGAGGAGGCCGCCGAGCTGCTCGGCATTGCCCCGTCGTCGATCGTCAAGACGCTCGTCGTGGCACGCAGCGACGGCAGCTTCCTCTTCGCGCTCGTGCCCGGCGACCGGCAGCTGGCTTGGCCCAAGCTGCGGGCGCTCGTCGGGGTCAACAAGCTGCGGCTGCCCGACGCCGGGGAGGCGCTCGCGGCCACCGGGTTCGAGCGCGGCACCATCACGCCGCTCGGCTCGACGACCGCGTGGCCCGTCTATGCCGACACGCGCATGCAAGGCCAGAGGGTGTCGCTCGGGGCGGGCTCGCACGGGGCATCGCTCTTCGTCGAGGCGGATGAGTTGCTCACCTCGCTGTCGGCGACCGTCGCCGACATTACCGAGCCACTGCCGACCCGGTAGCGCCGCGCGCGCCCGGCAGTCACTCCCCCGCCCGCGCGTCTCCACAATTCAGGAGTCGCGGCCCGAGTGAGGGCATCCTCGGGGCGATGTCGGCGTGTCGCACCGCTCAGCGTGCGCGATCTCCTGAGTTGTGGAGCTGATCCGCCGAGAGGGACGCCTCTGCCGCGGCCGGCGCGGGCGAACGGGGCTGCTACACCTGAGGTTCGGAGGGTTCGGGCGCGGCGACGCTCGACGGCAGGAGGCAGAAGTCGCCTTCGCAGGCGGCGAGCTCAGCGCCCGGAGCCGTGGAAGTCAGGAGGGTGAGGGGCTGCGGCCGGGCATCCTCGTTCATGCTGGCGCCTCGGCGCGCTCAGCCGCCGCCTGCCTCAGGGCGGCGACGAAGTGGGCGGTCTCCTGGGCTCCCGAGATGCCGTATCGGTCATCGATCACGAAGAAGGGCACACCCTGGATGCCGTACGCCACCGCTTGCGCCATGTCGGCCTTGACCTCGGCCAGGTGAGAGTGCTCGGCGAGCGCTGTCGCCGCAGCGTCCCGGTCGAGCCCCACCTCGGCGGCGAGCTCGGCGAGGTCATCGGCGCGGCCGATGTGACGACCCTCGGTGAAGTAGGCGCGCAGCAGGCGCTCCTTGAGTTCGAGCTGCTTGCCGTGGGCCTTCGCGAAGTGCAGCAGTTCATGCGCGAGCACCGTATTGGTCTGGTGGATGTCGTCGTAGCGGTAGTCGAGTCCCACCGACTCGGCGATGCCCGAGACGCGGTCGATCATCGCGCGGGCCTGCTCGGGGGCGATGCCCTTGCGCTGGCTGAGGTAGTCGACGGGTGTTCCCTCGAAGTCGACGGGCGTGTCGGGGGCGAGCTCGAAGGAGCGGTACACCACCTCGACCTGCGGAGCCTCGGGGTCGGCCGCGAGCTCGGCCAGCGCGGCCTCGAACTTGCGCTTGCCGATGTAGCACCAAGGGCACTGCACGTCCGACCAGATCTGCACACTCAGCGGTTCGCTCATGCTGAGGTCAACGCGACCGCCGCGGGGGTATTCCCTCACCCGGGGCGCCGAGCATCGCGCCTCGGATCATCTCCACAATTCAGGACTGCCGCGCTCGCGAACGGGCGCCCAGGCGGGCCTGCGGCGTGTCGCGGGGCGGCTCACTGACGCGACTCCTGAATTGTGGAGACGAACAAGGATGCCCCGCTCGGCCAGAGCTGCCTCCACAGCGGACTGCACGAGGGGCCAGCGGGTCATGACCTGCCGCGCGCTTGGCCGGATCGCGTGCAGGCCGTGCTGAGAAATCGAGAGATCCCGTTCGCGATCCTGCTCGAAACGATCGCGGTGGAACTCATCGCCATCGACCTCCAGCGCCACCGCACCCTCGATCACGAGGTCGATGCGCTCGAGGCCGGGACGCCAGGGCGCCTGCGGGTTAACTGACCAGCCAGCAGCGGAGCAGCGCGTGCGCGCCAGGCTCTCCGGTAGCGAGTCGCATCGCCGCTCCGACGCGTCGAGCAACCAGCCGAGGTCGCCCAGTCGACTCTGCAGGTGCGCGAGCTCGAGCACATCGAGTCGCCCACGACGGCGCGCCCAGTCGAGCGCCACAATCGACTGCTCGACCGACGCCGTGCGGCACACGAGCTCGAGAGCGTCGATCAGTGGCACGACACCGGTCGACTCACCCCGATCGTGGGATACCGCGACCCAGTGCACGACAACGCCGTCGGGCCGGGCATCCGCCCACCGGATGTCTCGCCGCCACTGACTGCGCAATCGCGCCGCATTGGCCGGCACCGCCACGTGGAGAGGATGAGTGCCGAGCACCCAGCCCCCGAGCGCCTCGATCGCGCTCAGGCCCGTTAGCCGCCCGCCCACGCGCATCGCCCGGAACCGCGGGTCGTCCTCGGCCCAACTCGAGTACCAGCCGCGCCGAGGCCGGTTGAGCCCGCCTTGCTTCAGCGCAACACGCAGATCGTGATCCGTCGCGCCCAGCTCGACCAACCGACGCCGGTCGAGTGCGCCGCCGTGCGCGACGACGAGAGCTCGGGCATCCATGGGGGCAGGATGCCCGCCCCCGCAGCCCGCGACCGGCCCTCCGCGCGATGTCGGAGTGTCACGCCACCCACGCTCGTTGGGGAGGACCCGTCACGCACCACCCGCCTCCACAACTCAGGAGTTCGCGTCGCCGCCCGCGCGCGATGTGATGAGTCGCGACATAGGTCTCATCTGAGTCGCGACATAGGTCTCATCTGCTCGGCCAACGGCCGGCACTTTTGGTCGTGTTGCGCCAGTAGCTTCGAGTGGGGTCGATGTTGTTGCGGGCGATGATCTCGCCGGTGTCGAGGTGGACGACGGTGACCGTGGTGTCGTCGATGAGGGCCAGGATGCGTTTGCGTCGGTGCTCGACGCCGATGCCGAGGTGGTGCATGCGGCCGGCGCGGCGCAGGCTCACTTTTCCGTCGTCTGCGACGTGGTCGTAGCGAACCCGATATTGGGGTTCTGCCGTCGTGGTCGCTGGGGTGGCTTTGGCGGTGGCCCGGTAGGCGGTGGCGGGCGTGGCGCGGTCGTTGGCTCGGTGCGGGCGGCGCTCGTTGTAGTGGTCGCGGAATCTGTCGAGTTGCTCTTGCAGGTCGCCGATCGTGTCGGCGGGAGGCTGCTTGGCCAGCCACCGCTTCAGGGTCTGATGAAACCGTTCGATTTTGCCTTGCGTTTGGGGGTGGGAGGCGGAGCCGTTCTTCTGCCTCACGCCTTGCAGCGCCAGGACGTATTCGAAGGCGTTCTTGCCGCCGGTGAAGCGGGAGGTGAAGACGCTGCCGTTATCGGTCAGGGTGGAAGCGGGGACCCCGTGCAGGTCGGTGACGCGCAGGAAGTCGCTCACGACCAGGTCGCCGGTGACGCGGCGTGTTGCGGTGCAGCCTAGGAGGTAGCGGGAGTGGTCATCGAGCCAGTTCAGGATCTCCACGTCGGTGCCATCGGCCAGGCGCCAGTGGGTGAAGTCGGACTGCCACGTCTCGTTGGGTTGGGCTGCCTGAAAGCGTATGTAGGAGCTGCGGGGTCTCTTGCGCGGCTCGGGGGTGATGAGGCCGGCAGTGTGCAGGATGCGGCGAATCGTTGATGTTGACGGTGGCCGGTGGCCTTCGTGCTCCAGATGCCAGGCGATGGTCAGTGGGCCGGCATCGAGTCCTTGCGCGGTCAGCTCACGCCGCAGTTCCACGACGCGCTCGCGCACTAGCCGGCTGGTCGAGGTCGGGTTGGAGTGGGGTCGCCGCGGCCGTGGGTCGACGGCGTCCAACCCGTTGTCGCGGTAGCGGGCCAGGAGGCGGTGTATGTGGCGTCGGGATAGCCCAAAGCGTTCGGCGGCGGCGCTGATAGTGAGCTCGTTCGCGACGATCTTCAGGACCACGACCCGGTTCTTCGACATGAGGGCGACTGTGACCTATGTCGCGACTCATCAGGGACGTATCAAGTGGGACCTATGTCATGAACTCGGACAGCCGCCCGCGCGCGACACGCCGACAACGGCCTCAGGATGCCCTGCCTCACGCCGCGACTCCTGAATTGTGGAGACCGAGCTCGCATGGGCGTGCTCGGCGGCGGACGTCGCTCGGTACGGGCGGCCGCGCGGGCTCGCGCAGCCGGGGTGCGGCTACGCGCCGAGAAGCTCTGCGGCGAGGTACGCCTCGAGCTTGGCGAGCGGGATGCGCTCCTGCTGCATGGTGTCGCGCTCGCGCACCGTCACGGCCTGGTCGTCGAGCGTGTCGAAGTCGACCGTGATGGCGAACGGCGTGCCGATCTCGTCCTGACGGCGGTAGCGGCGGCCGATCGCGCCGGCGTCGTCGAAGTCGACGTTCCAGTGCTGGCGCAGCGTGTCGGCGAGCTCGCGCGCGACGGGCGACAGCTTCTCGTTGCGCGACAGCGGCAGCACCGCCGCCTTGACGGGGGCCAGCCTGCGGTCGAGGCGCAACACGGTGCGCACGTCGACGCCGCCCTTCGTGTTGGGCGCCTCGTCCTCGGCGTACGCGTCGACGAGGAAGGCCATGAGCGAGCGCGTGAGGCCCGCCGCCGGCTCGATGACGTACGGCGTCCAGCGCTCGTTCTTGCCCTGGTCGAAGTACGACAGGTCGACTCCGGACGCCGCAGCGTGCGTCGAGAGGTCGAAGTCGGTGCGGTTGGCGACGCCCTCGAGCTCACCGAACTCCGACCCGGAGAACCCGAATCGGTACTCGATGTCGACAGTGCGCTTCGAGTAGTGCGAAAGCTTCTCGGCCGGGTGCTCGTACAGCCGCAGGTTCTCGGGGTTGATGCCGAGATCGGTGTACCACGCCATGCGCGCGTCGATCCAGTACTGGTGCCACTCCTCGTCGCTGCCTGGCTCGACGAAGAACTCCATCTCCATCTGCTCGAACTCACGCGTGCGGAAGATGAAGTTTCCGGGAGTGATCTCGTTGCGGAACGACTTGCCGATCTGGCCGATGCCGAACGGCGGCTTGACGCGCGCGGCGTTGAGCACGTTGACGAAGTTCACGAAGATGCCCTGCGCGGTCTCGGGGCGCAGGTAGTGCAGGCCCGACTCCTCCTCGACGGGGCCGAGGTAGGTCTTGAGTAGACCCGAGAACTCCTTCGGCTCGGTCCACTGACCGCGCGTGCCGCAGTTGACGCACACGACCTCGGCGAGCCCGCCCTCGGGCGCGCGGCCCTTCTTCTCCTCGAACTCCTCCTCGAGGTGGTCGGCGCGGTACCGCTTGTGGCAGTTCAGGCACTCGACGAGGGGGTCGCTGAAGACGTCGACGTGGCCGGAGGCCTCCCACACCTTGCGCGGCAGGATGACGCTCGAATCGAGCCCGACGACGTCGTCGCGGCGCGTGACCATCGACCGCCACCACTGGCGCTTGATGTTCTCCTTGAGCTCCACACCGAGGGGCCCGTAGTCCCAGGCAGATCGGGAACCGCCGTAGATCTCCCCCGCCTGAAACACGAACCCGCGTCGCTTGGCGAGCGCGATGACCGCATCGAGTCGACTGGTGGATGCCACGTAGGTCTCCCTCTTCTGCCGAGCTGGGTGCGCGGCACGAGGGCCTAGTCTAGTGAGCCGCCTAGTGAGCCGCGCGCGGCTGGCCGACCCGTCAGCCCCTCTCGGGCACGCCGACCTCGCGGATCACCCGCACGAGAGCCGCGACATCCTCGTCAGTGTTCCAGAGGTGGAACGACGCGCGCAGGCGCCCGGCGCGCCCACTGACCCGGATGCCCGCCCCCATCGCCGCCGAGAGAAGCGCCCCCGAGGCATCGGGAATCGAAACGATCGCCTGCCGCTGCTCGGGCAGCCCGAGCTCGGCCGTGAGCTGCGCGCCGAGCCCGGCGTCGTGCGCCCACACGTCGGCGATGTCGAGGTCGGCGAACAGCTCGATCGCCGGCTCGGCGCCGATCCAGGCCTGCCAGGCGGGCGAGACGTCGAAGCGTCGGGCATCGTGAGCGAGGGTCATCGCGGGCCCGTAGACCGACGTCCAGACGTCCTCGCCCGCGTACCACCCAGCCTGCAGAGGTCGCAGCGTGCGGCCCCACGGCTCGCTGACGGTCATGAACGCGACACCTCGGGGTGAGCACAACCACTTGTAGGCGTGACACACGGTGGCGTCGAACAGTGACGCATCGACCGGATGCACGCCCGCAGCCTGCGTGACGTCACACAAGGTGCGCGCACCCACGGCGCGGGCCGCCTCGACGACGGCCGCGGCATCCGCGACCTGCCCGCGCGCCGACTGGATGAGCGAGAACACCACGAGCGCCGTCGTCGGCTGCACACTGTCGGCCAGAGCCTCGAGCGGCACCGTGCGCACACTCAGGTCACCACGCGTCAGAAAGGGGAACAGCACCGAGCTGAAATCGCCCTCGACGCCGAGCACCTCCGCCCCCGGCGGCAGGTCGGCGGCGAGCAGGCTCACCATGACGCTCGTCTGAGCGCCGATCGCGACGCGGGCAGGGTCGACGCCGACGATGCGGGCGTAGTGGATGCGCGTCGCCTCGACATGGCGGTCGTACCCTTGCGGGTCGCGATCGGCGGCGAACCACCGGTCGAGGTCGTGCGTGATCGCGTCGATGGTCTGCCGGGTGGGCAGGCCCATCGACGCGACGGCGAGGTACCCGCGCGTGTCGCCGAAGCGCTCGCGGGCGTCGTTCAGACTGGTGGTCATGCCGACAGCATTCACCCGCGAGGGGCGTGAGTCGAGCATCCTCGACTGCTCAGATGCGGGTGGCGTCGCCTAGGCGGGCGCAGTCGGTGCGTCGACCGCGCCGCCGAAACGCCGATCACGCGACGCGTAGTCGCTGATCGCGTCCCACAGGTGGCGCCGCCGGAAGTCGGGCCACAGCGTGTCGAGGAACACCATCTCGGCGTAGGCGCTCTGCCACGGCAGGAAGTTGCTCGTGCGCTGCTCGCCGCTCGACCGCACGAAGAGGTCGACGTCGGGCTGGTCGGGCTCGTAGAGGTGGCGGGCGATCGTGCGCTCGGTGATGCGGCTCGGCGTGAGCCGCCCGGCGGCGACCTCCTCGCCGATCGCGCGCACAGCATCCACGATCTCGACGCGGCCGCCGTAGTTGACGCACATCGTGAGCGTCAGCCCTGTGTTGCTGGCCGTGCGGGCCTGCGCCTCTTCGAGCTCGCTGATGACGCTGCGCCACAGCCGCGGGCGGCGGCCGGCCCAGCGGATGCGCACGTTCCAGGCGTCGAGCTGGTCGCGTCGGCGGCGCAGCACCTCACGGTTGAATCCCATGAGGAAGCGCACCTCGTCGGGGCTGCGGTTCCAGTTCTCGGTGCTGAAGGCATAGACGCTGAGGTGCTTCACGCCGATCTGCACGGCGCCGGCGACGACGTCGAGCAGGCTCGCTTCGCCCGCGCGGTGGCCCTCGACGCGCGTGAGGCCCTGGCGGTTGGCCCAGCGGCCGTTGCCGTCCATGACGATGGCGACGTGCTGCGGCACGACTTCTCTCCGCAATTCAGGAGGATGCTCGCCCGTCCAGTCGAGAGGGCGCAGCGGTTCGGCGTGTCGGGATGCTCTGCTCACGCAAACTCCTGAGTTGTGGAGGTCACCGGCGCGGGGTGGGGGCGTTCATCGGCAGCCAAGTGCAGCGCGGGCTCGACGTGCAGGGTGCGGTCGACGTGGGGCAGCGACCGCAGCCCGCGCTCGAGGTGGAACTGCGTGTAGGCGGCGATGAGCCCGCTGGCCTGCGCGCGGGTGCGTTCATCGGCGGCATCTGCGGTCGGCCAGTCCCCCGTCAGGAGGGCGCCGAGCAGCTCGAGCGTGGCCGGGCTCACGCGCGGGGCGCCGGAAGGCGCCACGCCATCCGCCACCATGCCGCCCAGTTGCACGACGAAGGCGCTGTGCGGGCCCGGTGCGCCGGTGACCGCGCAGTCGGCGAAGCTCGGCGCCCAGCCCGCGATCGACAGGGCGCGCAGCAGGTAGGAGTCGAGCGTGAGGCTCGCGTGGTGCTCGCCGCGCGAGAGGGAGCGCAGGGCTCCCACGAGGAGGAGGTACTGCTGTGGGCCTCCGCCGTCGTCGCCCGTGACCTTGTCGGCCGTCTCGACCATGACGCTCGCGGCCGTGTAGCGGGCGTAGTCGGCGCTGATCTCGTCGCCGTACGAGCCGAGGCTCACCGCCTGCTGGATGATGTCGAGGCTGCGGCCGCGGTACAGCTGCAGGTCGGCGACCATGAACGGCTCGAGGCGGCTGCCGAAGCGACTCGCCGTGCGGCGCACGCCCTTCGCGACGGCGCGGATCTTGCCGTGGCTTCGGCCGAGCATCGTGATGATGCGGTCGGCTTCGCCCAGCTTGTGGGTGCGCAGCACGACGGCTTCGTCTCGGTAGGTCGGCACCGCCCCAGTATCGCGCGTGCGCCTGCGCGGCGGCCGCTCCCCCGCGCGCGCCTCCACAATTCAGGAGATCGCGCGGCGCCTCAGCGTTCGCCGCGCAGAGTTGCGGCCGATTCCGCGAGCGTGTGCACGGCTGCGTCGAGCGACTCCTGAATTGTGGAGGCACCCCACGTGAAGCGGATCGCCGTGCGCGCCGTGTCGGGGTCGTATCCCATCGCGAGCAGCACGGGCGAGGGGTCGTCGCGCCCGGCCGCGCACGCCGACCCGCTCGAGGCGAGGATGCCGCGGTCGTCGAGCGCCTGCAGTAGCGGCTCGCCGCCGAGCCCCGGCACGACGAACGACGCGTGCGCGGGCAGCCGCTCGACCGCGTGGCCCGTGAGCTGGGCGCCGGGCACCGCCTCGACGACGGCGGCGATGAAGGCGTCGCGTCGGGTTGCTTCCGCGCTCCACCGGTCGGGGTGCGCCTCGCGCTCCTCCCCCGCGAGTTGCAGCGCGACGGCGAGCCCCACGGCTCCCGCGACATTCTCGGTGCCGCTGCGACGGTCGCCCTCCTGCCCACCGCCGTGGATGATCGGCTCGAGTCGCGCGCGGCTGTGCAGGATGAGCGCGCCCACGCCCTTGGGCCCGCCGAGCTTGTGGGCCGAGATGCTCACCGCGTCGGCGCTCGACAGGCCAGCCTGCGCGAGCGCTCCCGTCGACAACTCAGGACTCTCTGCCGGGTCGAGCGACATCCACCCCGCGGTCTGCACGGCGTCGACGTGGAAGAGCGCGCCACGCGCATGAGCCTCCTCGCCCAGCGGCCGCACGGGTTGCACCGTGCCGACCTCGTTGTTGGCGTGGTGCACGCTCACGAGGGCGGTGTCGTCTCGGAGGGCGGTGCGCAGGAGCGCGGCATCCGTTCGTCCTGAATCGTCGACGGGCAGCCGCGTGACCTCGACGTCGTGCCAGCGCTCCAGGTAATCGGCGGCGGCGAGCACCGCCTCGTGCTCGACGGCGCTCACGATCACGTGCCGACCGCGGCCGCTCGCGATGGCGCCCAGGGTCAAGCCGATCACGGCGAGGTTGTCGGCCTCGGTGCCGCCGCCGGTGAGGACGACCTGCGGCGGGCGCACGCCCGTGCTGCGGGCGATGAGCGCGCGCGCTCGGGCGAGGCCCTCGGCGGCGCTGCGCCCCAGAGCGTGCGTGCTCGACGGGTTGCCGTAGTCGCCGGTGAGGTACGGCCACATCGACTCGAGCACCTCGCGGCGCACGGCGCCCGTCGCGGCCTGGTCAAGGTCGATGAGGCTCACGGCGTCCGGGCGGTGGCGGTGTCGATGGCGATGTCGAGGCCCAGGTCGAGCGCGGGGGCGCTGTGCGTGAGCGCACCGACCGAGATGACGTCGACGCCCGTCTCGGCGATCGCGCGCACCGTCTCGAGGGTCACCCCGCCGCTCGCCTCGACGATCGCGCGGCCGGCGATCAGCGCAACACCGTCGCGCAGGTCGGCGAGGCTGAAATTGTCGAGCATGATCGTGTCGGGCTCGGCGGCGAGCACGGCGGGCAGCTGGTCGAGCCGGTCGACCTCCACCTCGAGATGCGTCGTGTGCGGGATGCGCGCGCGCACGGTGCGGATCGCCTCCGTCAGGTCGAGCCCCTGCGCCGCCAGGACGGCGAGATGGTTGTCCTTCAGCATCACTGCGTCCGAGAGTGAGAAGCGATGATTGTGGGCGCCGCCGGCGCGGACGGCGGCTTTTTCGAGCATCCGGAGGCCGGGCGTGGTCTTGCGGGTGTCGACGATGCGGGCGCCCGTGCCGGCGACGGCATCGACGTAGCGGCGGGTGAGCGTGGCGATGCCGCTGAGACGCTGGGCGAGGTTGAGCGCGACTCGTTCACCGAGAAGGATGCCCCGGGCCGAGCCGCGCACCGTCGCGACGAGCGCGCCGGGCTCGAGTGCGGCGCCGTCGTCGAGGTGCCGCTCGACCTCTATGCTCGCGTCGGCATGCAGGAAGGCGAGCTCGAGTGCGAGACCGCCCGCGAATACACCATCGACGCGGCTCACCACGCTCGCGGTCGCCCGTGCGTCGGCCGGGATGGCTGCCTCGCTCGTCACGTCGCCCCAAGGGGCGTCCTCGGCCAGGGCTGCCTCGACGACAGCCTGCACGGCAGCGCGCGACGGGTCGACCGCCGCTTCGGTGTCTCTCGTGCTCATGCGTGCACCTCCGAGGGCTCGGTCGTGGTCATCGGCTCTGCCGATCTCCACAATTCAGGAGATTCGGTCGCGGGCCGCACGACGACACGCCGCACGCGCTGGGACGAGTCGAGCTGCGGATAGTCGGTGCGGGCATGTGCACCGCGCGATTCGGTGCGAGCAAGCGCAGCAGCGCAAGTGAGGCGCGCGAGCGGCAGCAGGCTTCGCGCCTCCTCGTCGGCGGGCCGCGCATCCGCGAGTTCCTGCGCCAGCGCGGCCAAGGAGGCGCCCTCGCGCTCCAGTCCGAGGTACTGCCACGCGCGATCACGGATGTCCGAGGACGTCCACGGGCGCCCTCCGTTCCGCAGGGCGTCGGGTGCGATCGCGAGCTCGAGCGGCACCGGGGTCGCCGTGACGTCGCTCTGCGCAGACTCCTGAATTGTGGAGGTGAGCGGCTCGCGCGCAGACTCCTGAATTGTGGAGGTCGCGGGCGCGAGGGCAGGCGGGTCGTGCGGCCGCGAGACCGCGCCGCCCGCGCGCCACCCGACCACGACGGCCTCGAGCAGCGAGTTGGAGGCGAGGCGGTTGGCCCCGTGCACCCCCGTCGACGAGGTTTCGCCCACAGCGAACAAGCCGGGAAGCGTCGTGCGGCCATCCATGTCGGTGAGCACTCCACCCATCGCGTAGTGCGCCGCGGGCGTCACCGGCACGGGCGACTGCGTCCAGTCCACCCCGGTCGCGCGCACGAGGGCGTCGATCGTCGGGAACCGCGAGCGCAGCACAGAGGCGCCGAGCATCGTTGCGTCGAGCAGCACCGGCCGACGATCCTGCAGGCGCATCTGCCGGGCGATCGCGCGGGCCACGATGTCCCGCGGCGCGAGCTCGGCGCGGGGATCAACGTCGAGCATGAAGCGACGCCCGGAAGCGTCGAGCAGCGTCGCGCCCTCGCCGCGCACCGCCTCCGAGACGAGCCCTCCCCCCGCGAGCACCGTGGGGTGGAACTGCACGAACTCGAGATCCGCAAGGGCCGCACCGGCCTCGTAGGCGAGCACGACGCCGTCACCCGTCGACACCGGCGGGTTCGTCGTGTGCCGGTAGAGGCGACCACTGCCACCGGTCGCGAGCACGACCGCGTCCGCGGCGATCGTCTCGCTGACGGCACCGTGCTCGGTTGGGCGCGCACCGCGCACCCCAGCGGCGTGCGACTCGACAACCGCGCCCGTCACGGCCCCGCCCTCGACGATGAGCTCGGTTGCCCGCGAGAACTCCCGCGCCCGGATGCGCCCGGTACCGACAGCGGCGGCGAGGGCGGCCTCGATGAGGCGACCGGTCGCATCCCCACCGGCGTGCAGGATGCGCGCCACCGAGTGCGCCCCCTCCAGGCCGCGCGCCCAATCGCGTACGGGCTCGAGCGGGGGCACCGCGCCGCCGGCGGCATCGAACTCGACACCGAGCGCGACGAGGTCGAGGATGCGCTCAGGCCCCTCCGACGTGAGCACGCGCACCGCCGAGGGGTCGCACAGCCCGGCCCCGGCGTCGAGCGTGTCGCGCGCGTGCAACTCAGGACTATCGTCGCCGAACACCGCAGCCGCGATACCGCCCTGCGCCCAGGACGTCGAGCCCGCGGTCAGCACGTCCTTCGTGACGATCGTCACATCGTGGTGCCGCGCGGCCCGAATCGCGGTGATGAGCCCGGCCATGCCGCTGCCGATGACAAGAATGTGCGCCATGGCGTGACCTAGTCGCGCGGCTTGGCCGCGAGCATCCGCTCGAGGGCCACGCGCGCATCGTCCTGGATGGTGGAGGCGACCGCGATCTCGTTGACGACACGACCGGCCACGAGCTCCTCGAGCACCCACGCGAGGTACCCGGGATGGATGCGGTACATGGTCGAGCACGGGCAGATGACCGGGTCGAGGCAGAAAATCGTGTGCTGCGGGTGCTCGGCCGCGAGCCGGTTGACCATGTTGATCTCGGTGCCGATGGCGAAAGTCGTGGGCTCAGTCGCGTCGGCGACGGCGCGCCGAATGTAGTCGGTCGAGCCGGATTCGTCGGCCGCGTCGACGACAGGCATGGGGCATTCCGGATGCACGATCACACGCACCCCCGGGTGCGACTCGCGCGCCGCGGCGACCTGGTCGACCGTGAAGCGCTTGTGCACGCTGCAGAAGCCGTGCCACAGGATGACGCGGGCGTCCATCAGCTCATCACGCGTCGAACCGCCGAGCGGCTTGCGCGGGTTCCACATCGGCATCTGCTCGAGCGGAACGCCCATGGCCTTGGCCGTGTTGCGGCCGAGGTGCTGGTCGGGGAAGAACAGCACGCGCTGCCCGCGCTCGAACGCCCACTCGAGCACTGTCGCCGCGTTCGACGACGTGCACACGATGCCACCGTGCTTGCCGCAGAACGCCTTGAGCGCGGCAGACGAGTTCATGTACGTCACGGGGATGACCGGCACGCGGCCGGACTCGTCGGGCTCCGTGCCGTAGACACTCACGAGCTCCTCCCACGCCGCCTCCACCGAGTCCTCATCGGCCATGTCTGCCATCGAGCAGCCCGCGGCGAGGTTCGGCAGGATCACCCGCTGGTCAGGCCGCGCGAGAATGTCGGCCGTCTCGGCCATGAAGTGCACGCCGCAGAACACGATGAACTCGGCGTCGGGCTTCGTGAGGGCGGCGTTGGCGAGCTGAAACGAGTCGCCGAGGAAGTCGGCGTGCTGCACGACCTCATCGCGCTGGTAGAAGTGCCCGAGGATGACGAGGCGGTCGCCCAGAGCATCCTTGGCCTCGCGGATGCGCCGGTGCAGGTCCTCAGGCGACGCGTCCTGGTAGGCGGCCGGCAGCGCTCCCTGCCGCGGCGACCCCGTCGGGATCACATCGAACATCGACGAACCGGGGCCGTAGCCGGGCGTCGCGTCGAACTCCCAAGGACCCTTCGCGAGGTCGGGCGTGCAGGTGTCGCCCGGGGCGGTGCCGTTGGTGATCGCTCGGATCGTCGTGTCGAGAGTGGTCATGCGGGATTCCTAGCGGGTGAGGGCCGCGCGGGGCTCGCGCGCCGTGGTGAGCGGCCCGACATCGACGAGCTCGATGTCGGAGTTGTAGCGGTACAGCCGCGGGGGGCGATGCCGGCCCCCCGTGACGACCTGGTCGGTGGGGACGATCGCGCCCGACGACTCCATCTGTCGGCGAAAGTTCGCGGGGTCGAGCGGCCTCTGCAGCACGGCCTCGTGCACGCTGCGCAGCTCGGCGAGCGTGAACATGGGGCCGAGGAAGGCGTGGGCGATGCGCGAGTACTCCATCTTCGTGCGCAGGCGCCACAGCGCGTAGTCGACGATGAGGTTGTGGTCGAAGGCGAGCTCGGGCAGGTCGTCGGCGGCGAACCACCGCACGTTCTCCCCCAGGCTGACCTTCTCGGCCTCGTCGGGCCGCACGAGCGCCCAGTACACGATCGAGACCATGCGTCGGTCGGGTGAGCGGTCGACGTCGCCGAAGGCATAGAGCTGCTCGAGGTAGGTCGGCTCGAGCTGCGTGGTCTCGGCGAGGGTGCGCCGCGCCGCGGCTTCGAGGCTCTCGTCCACGACGACGGATCCCCCGGGCAGCGCCCACCGGCCCAGGTGCGGTTCGCGGATGCGCCTCACGAGCGGCAGCCACACGCGCGGCGCGGGGCTCTCGTCGCGCTCCTCGGTGTCGCCGCGGTCGTCCGTGCGCAGCGCGAAGATGACCGTCGAGACGGCGAGAGCGATGTCGGTCACGGTCGTGGACATCCGAACCTCCCTCTCCCGTTCAGCGTCGCACCCTGCGCACACACTTATAGTCACTATGACTAGAACAAAGTGTACCAGTTCAGGTCAGGGATACACGAACACTGACAAGAGCCTGGAGGGCACCACAATGGACACGTGGACGACCTCTTCGTGATCCCTCTGTGGGCTGACCTGCTCGCCGTCGGGATCGGCGCACTGCAGGGGGCGCTGTTCGCGGCGCAGTTCCGCGACCGCAGGCTCGACTGGCTCGGGGTCGCCATCATCGGCATCGTCGTCGGCTTCGGCGGTGGTCTGCTGCGCGACCTGCTGCTCAACGTGCCGCTCGCGACGCTGCAGACCAACTGGTACGTGCTCGTGGCCACCGGCGCGGCGCTCCTCGGCATGCTCCTCGAGCGCGTGTTCTCACGGGTCAACCCGCTCATCACCGTGCTCGACGCGCTCACGATCGGCCTCTTCGGCGCCATCGGCACGACCAAAGCGCTCGCTCTCGGGCTGCCCGAGGTCGCCGCCGTGTTCGTGGGCGTGCTCGCCGCGGTCGGCGGGTCGATCCTGCGCGACCTGCTCTTGAACCTGCCGATCGCGCTCATGCACGTCGGCTCGCTCTACGCCGTCGCCGCTGCCGCCGGCTCGGGCACGATCGCCGTGCTGCTCGCGTTCGACGTCGACGTCTTCGTGGCGGGCGCGGCCGGTGTAGCGATCACTCTCGGGGTGCGCATGGCGTCAGTGCTGTTCGGCTGGAGCCTGCCCGAGCAGCGCGCGATCACGCGCCTGCCCAAGCTGCCCTCGATCCCCCGACGCGGAAGGCGCGACGGCGACCCGGCGTCGGACGACGGCAGCCGCACCGTCACGACATCTACCGGCGTGATCCACCTGCACCCGACGACCTCGTCGATCCCGGTCGTCGGCTCGGCACCTCGCGTTCGGCGTCGCTCCCCCATCCCCGGGGCGAGCCGGTCGCACGGGTAGCTACTCGACTGCGACAGAATTCGAGTGTGACCCTGCTCATCACCGGCGGCACCGGCACCCTCGGCCGCCCCACCGTCGAAGCTCTACGCGCGGCGGGCGTCGAGCCGCGCATCCTGAGCCGCCGTCCCGGCGTCGCGCACGTCGTCGCCGACCTGCAGTCGGGAGTCGGCCTGCGCGAGGCGCTCGACGGCGTCGACACGGTGCTGCATCTCGCCACCAACCGACGGTCGGATGCTCGCGCGACCCAGCACCTCGTCGACGCTGCTCGTTCCGCGGGGGTGCAGCACCTCGTGTACCAGTCGATCGTGGGCGTCGACGCCGTGCCGCTCGGCTACTACCGCGCGAAGCTCGCATGCGAGGAACTCGTCGCCGGCTCAGGCGTGCCGTTCACGATTCTGCGCGCGACGCAGTTCCACGACTTCGTGGCGGGGTTCTTCCGCGCTCAGCGACTCCTGCCCCGTGTGATCGCGCTCGACACGC
>Ga0316203_1000473_pt1 | contig 48901 bp, 53 predicted proteins | sample 6monrhotite_MG_FD_204940 | JGI IMG/M metagenome (GOLD analysis project Ga0316203, IMG submission 204940) | Microbial mat bacterial communities from mineral coupon in-situ incubated in ocean water Damariscotta River, Maine, United States -... | ecosystem: Environmental > Aquatic > Marine >... | reverse complement strand
CATATTTCGGCCTTCTGCTCACTCGTAAAATAAATCCGACGTCTGTAACTCATAACAACACTCCATCTCTGTCTTAAAGATTATAAGTGTTGCGTCGACCGGTTGAGGTCACCGGCGCGTGCGGTTACCCAGCACTTTTCTAAATTCCTCGCTCACACCGGGTTAAAAGAAACGCAATTTTCAATACTCGCCGTTTTGGCTCAGACAGGGCCATTGCCTATGGGGCAATTGTCCGAAGCGTTGGTGTTGGATCGAACCACGCTAACGCGCAACCTCAAACCTTTGCGGGCTAAGGCCTATATAAAGTTGGTTCCCGGCAAAGATGGCCGGACAAAGTTGGTTTTAATAACAAAAATTGGCTCAAATGCCCTGGCTGATGCCTTACCAGAATGGAAAAAAGCCCAACAATCGCTTTTAAAACTTTACGGCACAGAGGATTGGTCGGCATTGCGCCGAAACCTTGATCAACTGCAATCCATAGCCCGCGCGAGCATTGAGCCTTAAAGAATCTAAATTCGTTAAACGGCCCCCCACCTTAAGGAAAATCACCACCCCTCACTAAATAGCGAACAGAATATGTGTATATACACATTTTATCGGTCGAAATGGAATTCCATAAGCATTTTACATTCACTTGAAAAGGATATGACAATGACCTCCCCATCAAATTCATACGCGATAAACGCACACAAATCCGATGATCCAGACGCGCATCAAGAAAAGAGGTCGGGGTTTGGCCCCTTCATCTGTTTGCTAATTGTGGTGTGGTTTATGATTATTTTTGCGTTGGCTTACACGGGGACCTTTAAGGATGCCGAAGGTACGCCGCCGATGTCCATTATTGCAGCGAACCTTGTTCCCCTGGGACTATTTGTACTGCTTTACAATCTCTCTTCTCAGGTACACGCCTGGGTGCAATCGGCAAACCTTTCCCTGCTGGCTGGTTTTCACGCCGTACGCACCATTGGATTTTCATTTCTTGTTTTGGCGGGGTTAAGAGAATTGCCCTGGCTGTTCGCAATCCCGACCGGATACGGTGATATTTTAGTTGCGCTCAGTGCGCCATTTATAGCGTATCAACTTTCGACAAATAACGACTTTGTGTCCTCAAACCGCTTTCTCATCTGGAATAGTTTTGGCGTGCTAGACTTTATGATCGCCATCGGCACGGGCAGTGTTGCGCGTGTCCTTGGCCCGGATGTCGTCGGTGCAGGAATGGAACCAGTGTCCAGCCTGCCCATAGTTCTCATCCCAGCCTTTTTTGTACCTATGCTCATGCTTGGCCACGTGGTGATGTTAATGCGTGCGTTCATGGCTCGCAAACGCAGCTAGCACCAGGGACACGGCCTGTTCTCCAGGTCGTGTCCCAAAATTACTCAGATATTAACAAATAGCGTGTTATGATCATCATTATGCCAAGAATAGATGTCCAACAATACGATGTGGCAAACACGTTGCGCGATGCGGCCAAAAGCCGTACCGATACGTTCGACAACAAAATGGCCTCTAAAAACTCAGACGACAAAGATCCACCACCCGCCCAAGGCCGCACCGTGCTCGACACCGTAACCTTGTCGACCAATGGTCAAAAAATTGTCAATTTAGACCGTGGCGCCGCCCTGGCCGAAACCATTAAAAACGCCCCCGTCGACAAAGACTTTGCCGCCACTTTAAAACAAGCCACCGACGACATGTTCCGCATCGGTAAACTGTTTACCTCCACGGTGCGCAGCTTGTTCAACTGGTTTGGTCAGTAACCCTTAACACGGCCCCCTCAATCCCCTTCTTTTCCCGCTCGCTTTCTTGAGCGAATCCTTTGCACGCCTAAATATACACTTCTAGATTGAATCTATGACTTTTATTTAATTTTTTGTCATATTTATTTTTTCCTTTATGCCATTGAATTTAAAAGATTTTATTGACGTACCTAGATTGTATCAATTTTTAGTTGTCACAATAAATTAATACACCCGTCTAACAATGTATGGAGTTTAGTCGGGGAAATACGGTGTCAGTACCAAACCATCAACTTTTATGCCCAGAATTAGAAAAAAGCATTGAAGCTTTATCAATTGAAAAGGAATGGGCAAATCATTACCCCATGCTTCTTAGGTTGGCGCGACGCATGGCCTATCGGATTTGCCTTGAGCCCGAAGACATACTGTCCCAGGCGACCGTCAAAGTTTTGACCTATTGTAAAAACAACAACGAAATTCAGAGTTTTCCCTCGCTGATGAGGCTTTCGATTAAGCAGGTCTATCTCGATAACAAACGGAATCACCGCGAACTCATATTTTTAAAATCTTGCGAGCTTGATGTCGAAAAGAATGTCGATGCAAGGCCCGACCTCCCTTCATTTGCGGAACATAATATGGCCACCAACGAAACCTTAGAACAGGTGCTGGCGTATGTCCGCACCTTACCAGAGCAAGACAAAAAATTGTTTTACCTGAGATTTTTAGATGAACACTCCTTCACCAAAATATCTGAACTCACAGGTATGACCGAAGTCAACGCGCGCAAGAAGATCAGTAAAATCCGGATCAAGCTTAAATTTTTTATCACCGAATAAAAGCGCCGCTGATCGTCACACAATACTTTTGTCCGCGTCATACCTTAAGGAACCACAATTTAGGAATGCATGATGAGCACCACAGTAAATGCACAGATAACCGACGCCGTCACCCAAACAAATGTAAAAGTTCTGGCCGAAGCACCAGCCCAAGCCATGGCCACCCTGTATCAAGTGGCAAGCCATTCAAACGGCTTGGCGATGGAAAATGCGGTGTCAAACCAGCAAAACCTGAACCAGCTCAACCCAACCATTGTGGCTCAGGCCATCAAAATTATCTCGGCCTAGTAACCAAAAGCTAAAGAGGGACTGAACCATGAACCGCAATCTTGATAATGATGATGATGCTGAACTGATTCCGAGGGTTAGCGCGACTCCATACGACGACTCATCGGTAGACTATATCAACACTCAAGTCTTGGATGCCACCTCGACATCTATGGTCAATTCAGCCCCCCTGATTGCGGATCAATCGGCAGCCATGATGATCGAAGATATGCGAGCTTTTGTTCAAGGCAACGAGCAAGTGCTCATGATCGCTATCTCCAAATGCCTGGCCGAAATCGTTTCGACGGATGGGGCTAAAGGAAAGACGGCACTCAAGGATTGTACTGATTTCATGACGGCGCTCACGACTTATGCCACGGCAATGGGTGTGGCCGCCGGCGGCATTGCAGCGGATTTTAAATAGCCGTAATCGTCACGAATTGGAGACTGAGATGTCGAACAAAAACATCATCAACGAGCAGAACAAGCGCACGAACAAGGTCATTAAAAAGACCATCCGCAACGCTATTGAAGCCGATGAGCTGATTGATAAGAAACTCCAGCACGATGCCAAGGCATCCCCAAGCGAAATGACAAAAAAAGCGGCCGAGGAGTCCCTTGAAATTCTAGGTGTCAAAAATGGTGATGAAGATACGGAAACGCCGCTTGAGACGCTCGCTCAAGAGAACTCTCTTGAAGATATGAGTAAACAAAACGGAGGCGCCATGCTCGCCCCGAAGAACGAAGCGCTCGAAATCATCGACGAAATCAAAACTGCTGCTCAGGAAACGCCTGGCGAACGCGTTTTGTCAGTTGAACAGTTTGAGGCCTTAAAAAATGAAATTACCCGTGCCGTGCTTGGCGATCTGATTCCCTTGATGGAGGCCCTGGAAAAAACGGCTAAGGCCCAACAAGAGGCCACTGTCCTGACACCAAAACAACAACAGCAACAAGAGCTTAACATCCAAAAGGACCGGGTTAAAAACAGAGCCGCAAAAATCAAAATGCAGATGTCGAAATATGGACGTGCATTTTACAAAGTTTAACCCCTGCAAATATTGATTTGCGAAATTTGATCATGGAGAACGAGATGACTAAGGACGATGAACCCGAAATTTCAATTTCACCCACTGTGACCCTGAACCCTTACCAATCGATGCTGAATACAGCTCCATCGCTTTCCATGGGCAACTTAATGGTGAGCTCAAGCCAAGCCTTAGGTACCCAATTCTTATCCAACGCCATGCAGCACCAACTCAACTGCCAAATGTCAATGGCGACGGCTGTAAAAGGCGTTAACGAAATTTATGAATCTGGTCAGGCCGATCGCAACGCCCTTCTGGCAAAGGTCGCCACGCTTATGAGCAACCAAATTTAGCCGCAAAAGGAAATCAAGGTGCCCAAGCAACCCAAGACATCCAAATCTAACACCACCAATACAGACGCCGTCTGTCTGACAAACATTAAGGTTGCTGCCGAGGCACCGCCTATGTCCATGGGTACGCTTTATCAATCCATGGCCCATTCGTCGGGTTTGATGTTTGAAAATTCTGTGGGTTCGCAAAACAATCTAAACGTGAGCGCTCAAGCGGTTACGAACCAAGGAATCTTACAAATGTACAGCTTCGTGACCATCACGGATGCGATTGCCATGGCCCAAATGCTCAAGGCAAACACGAAGAAAACATAATTTCGACTGACGCTGGCGGTGCCAGCGTTGCAAACCGGGTCATCGTTGACCTGGACCACCCAAAATTGGCGGGCTGTTCCGCCAATTAACTAAACTATAAAAGGAAAATACAATGGCAACCACTATGGATGAAATCACCAACGCTGTATGTCTTACGAACGTTAAAGTCGTTGCAGAAGCTCCGGCTATGGCGATGGGTACACTTTATCAAACCATGGCGCATTCGACCGGTTTGATGTTTGAAAATTCTGTGAATTCACAAAACCAGCAGAACATTCTCGGTCAAGCGGCAACGACCCAGGGCGTGATGCAAATCTACAGCGTCGACACCATTTCCGATGCCATTGCGGTCTCGCAAATGATCAACGCCAACGCGGCGTCCTAAGTTCGACGAACGCTGACGGAGCTCAGGTGGTAAAGGTCAAGACCCCGGTCTCACCACCCAAGCTCCGCCAGTCGTTGAATTTCTTTTTTTGCCCCTTTGAAATGAGGAAAATATAAATGAAAAAAGTCATCTTAGTTGCCCATGGCAACGGCAATAACGGCACCTTTTCTATTCCCAAGGTCAAAACAATTACCAAAGCTAAAGAAGGATTGAGTTTTGAAAAGGCTAGAGAATACATGGCTGAAACCAAGTCTTGGCCTGAATATGCGTCAACCAACTTTGATGAATTTGGTATGTTAAGTGATCAGAACTGCAGTGATCTTTTTGGCCTTGTTCCCATAGGCAACGGCATCGTTTCCACGGGCTTGCACAGAGGCGGTGACCTGAGCGGCCCCCTTATTTATGCTTTACGCGGTATAGATATCGATAGTGCTGACATAACGACGTTCATCAATCAAAACGGCGTTACATCAATGGTGTTATTGGCCTGTCGAGGTTAAGGCAGAATCGCCTCAACCGCCTTCACCACCCCGGCGCTGCCGGGTTTGGTGGTGGTGGCAAACCATTCAACCAGCTTGCCTTCTGTATTGATGAGATATTTGTGGAAGTTCCATTTAGGGGCCGCTAAAACGCCAAGTTCGGCTCTGGCCCATTTATAAAACGGATGAGCATTATTGCCGCTAACCACTTCTTTTTCAGCAATTGGAAAGGTGATGTGATAGTTGGTGTCGCAGAAATCTTTGATTTCAGCACTGGTACCGGGTTCTTGACCGCCAAAATCATTGGACGGGATTCCCAACACCACCAAGCCCCGGTCCTGATACGTCTCATACAACGCCTGCAAGCCCTCGTACTGGGGCGTGAAGCCGCATTTGGATGCCGTATTAACCACCAGCACCGCTTTGCCCTTAAACTGAGACATGTGTAAGGGTTCACCGTCTATTGTGGTGAAGGTGAAATCAAAAGCGGTGCCGCCCGCCGCTTGGGCCGAGGCTGGCAAGAGTCCAAACAGCGCCAACACGCATACAAAAAATTTAGCCAAAACGTTCTTCCTTCCAAGGATCGCCATTGTTGTGATAGCCGCGCACTTCCCAATAGCCGGGAACGTCGTCTTCTAAAAAAGTGATGTGCTTAACCCATTTCGCGCTTTTCCACAGATACAGTTTGGGAATGATGGGGCGCACTGGGCCGCCATGTTCGCGGCTGATGGGCTGGCCGTTCCAGCTGTGCGCCAGTACCACGTCCTCATCGTCAAACGCCGTTAACGGAACATTTGTGGTGTAGCCGTCGTGGCTGTGAAAAATCATGAACTTGGCGGCTGGCTTGGGCTGAACGATGGACAAAAAGTGTTTGGCCGAAATCCCGGACCAGTCGTTGTCATAACGTGACCACGTGGTGACGCAATGAATATCGGTGGTGAGGTTGATTTGCGGTTGCGCTTGAAAATCGTCCCAGCCCCAGTCGATGGGGTTTTCGATCAACCCCGACGTGGTGAGGCGGTACTCTTTGGGGGTGATGGCTGGCTGAATTCCCAAATCAAGTATGGGGAACTTTGCGGTGAGGGTTTGTCCGGGGGGAAGTCTGGGTTTGTCGGCCATGAAAAACGCTCCGTTTGCGAACACTTAGTCGCGTTGATTGTGGCTCAACATCCTCGCTTTATCGCGTTTCCAGTCACGATCCTTGGACGTTTGGCGCTTATCGCCTTTATTTTTACCCTTGCCCAAGCCCAACTCAACTTTGGCAATGCCGCGTGCGTTGAAAAAAATACTCAACGGCACCAGGGTATAACCTCCACGCGCAATCGCCATCATCAAACGATCAATTTCGCGCCGATGCAGCAACAATTTACGCGGACGCCGGGGGTCTGTATGCCCGGTATTCGCCGCTGCGGCTGCATATTCAGGGATATGGGCATTGATCAGGAACAATTCACCCTCTTTATCTTGGGCATACGATTCCGCAATGCTGCTTGATCCTTTGCGCAACGATTTAACCTCGGATCCCATCAACATGACGCCCGCTTCAAAGGTGTCTTCAATGAAGTAGTCAAACCGCGCTCTGCGGTTTTGCGCAACGATATCGCCTTCAGGACCGTGTCTTTTTTTCTTTTTGGCCATAATTCCGTTTAGCCCAACAATCCCGCATCCCGCAAAGCGGCTTCAACGCGGGCTTTTGAGCTGTCGGTGATGTCGACCATCGGCAGGCGCATTTCAGCACTGCAAAGCCCCATCAATTGGGCCGCATATTTCACGGGTCCGGGACTGCTTTCACAGAACATAGACGCGTGAACAGCGATCAGCTGATCTTGAACAGCCATCGCCCCGGCCACGTCGCCGGCCGCCCAGGCTGCGTGTTGGGCTGCACATTTGGCCGGCGCAATGTTGGCCGTGACCGAAATGCATCCGTGCCCCCCCGCCGCCAAATACGGAATGGCGGTCGCGTCTTCACCGGACATTTGGCAAAAATCAGGACCAATTTCGCGCCTGTAATGGATCGGCAACGCCAAATCACTGGTCGCATCCTTAACGCCAGCAATATTCGGCAGTTCCGCAAGTCTTTTCATGGTGTCTAGGTTGATGTTCACAACCGATCGACCCGGAATATTGTAGATGATGATCGGAATGCCCACGGCATCGTTGACGGCTTTGTAATGCGCATACAGACCGGCTTGGGTTGGTTTGTTGTAGTACGGAGCCACAACCAAAACGCCATTCGCACCCGCAGATTCGGCATGTTTCGCCAAATCGACAGCTTCAGATGTCGAATTTGATCCAGCACCAGCCAGCACGGGTACGCGGCCAGCGGTCACTTCGATGCACAATTCGGTCACCCGTTTGTGTTCTGCATGGTTCAAAGTTGGGGATTCCCCAGTGGTTCCACAGGGAACCAAGCCGTTCGTTCCTTCTTGAACCTGCCACTCCACAAAGGATTGGAAAGCCTCTTCATTGATAGCGCCGTTTGAAAATGGCGTTATCAGGGCAACAAAAGAACCCTTAAACATCAGTCGTCTCCTAGGATCACATCCCTTAAATTCAGATCGGAACTTAGCGCCTCTCCCGGCGTGCGGCAAGCACCTCTTGAACAGGCCCCCTTCGCCGCCCTTGAGAGACCGCGTCAATGCCGCTACCCTCACGACTTGAGATTCGCAAACTAGGAACATTAAATGGCATGGATCGCGCGCCTTCCGGCTTTTATAAAGCCCGGAAACCGGGTGCAGACAGCGGCGCGATGGCTGTGCCTGTTGGTGATCTTGGTTGTTAGCAATCCGGTTCAACCTTGGGCCAAACAAGCCCCCGCTCCGCTGCCGCCACGCAAGCCAGACCTGCGCCTATTGCACCCCGAACGTTTCTTACCACCGTCCACGTTGGTCTCGCGCGCCGATCAAAAAATGGCTCAAAAAATATTTAAGGCGATTGACCGCAATCGTTTTAAGGACGCCCGCAAACTCACAAAAAAAATTCAAAGCAAAGATTTGCAGCGTATTTTGGTATGGAAAGGCCTAACAGCCAAAAGGTCCCCGGCCCGCTTTGAAGACATAAAGGCGTTTTTGGACCAACTGAATGACCAAAACCGCGACTGGCCGCAACGGCGCACCTTGCTGAGACGTGCCGAAGAAACCATGCCAAGGAATTTCCCGCCCCAAGACGTTCTGGCGTGGTTTAAGACCATGGGCGGGCCTGTTTCAACCAAAGGCCGGGTGCGCGAAGCCGAAGCGCACTTTGCCCTTGAGCCAACAGCGAAGGCCGTCCAACACATCCGCGATCTGTGGGTTCAAAGTAATTTTTCAAAATCCCAAGAAAAACAATTTTACCGTCGCCATAAAAAGCACATCACCAAGGCCGATAATGTGGCACGGTTGGAACGCTTGGTGTGGGCGCAAAAATTTTGGCCGGCGCGGCGACAAATTTGGAAAGTAGACAAAGCGACCCGAAAATTGGCGGTCGCCCGTTTATGGTTGATGCGCCGTGAAGGCAATGTTGACAAGGCCATTCGTGACCTTGAAAAAGCCGCCCCCCAACTGATTAACCATGCGGGGCTTATTTTCGAACGGGCGCGCTGGCGACGCCGCAAAAACAAGACCGATGGTGCGGCTCAGTTAATCTTGGATTTTCAAGGCGACCCCATTCGCCCGGACCGTTGGTGGGGCGAACGGGCCTTGCTCGCCCGCTCCTATTTGCAAAAAAACGACCCCCAAAAAGCGTATTTGCTGTCCAGTCGTCATGGCCTCACGCCAAAGCAAGCCGCAAAATATTCCGATGCGGAATGGTTAAGTGGGTGGATGCAATTGCGTTTTTTAAACAATCCTAAACGCGCACTCAAACATTTCACCAACATGTTGCAAGTGGTCAATTACCCGATTTCCGTTGCCCGTGGCGCCTATTGGAGCGGACGCGCAGCCTTGGCCTTGGGACAAACTGAGGACGCGCGCAGATGGCTGAGCCAGGCAGCCGAGCACGCAACCACCTATTACGGCCAATTGGCGTCGGCGCGCTTGGGACGTGGTATTTCACCTAACCTTCAAAGCGAAGCTTTAAATTCAGACGCCGCCACTCGGGCTGCGTTCGCCGCCAGCCCGGTCCGCTTAGCGGCCCAAATCTTGGCGGAAATCGGCGAGGCTCAGCGGATGCGGCCTTTCATCATTCACCTGGCCGATGCCAACCCGTCCGGACCGTGGCAAAAGTTGACCGCCGACTTTGCCACGCACTATGGCCGCCCGGACTTAGCCATCACGGTGGCAAAACGTTCTGAACGGCAAGGCGTCCCTTTGGGCGATGTGAGCTACCCTTCGCTTAAACCTCCCCGCCACAAAGTCCTGACGGCTCCTGTAGAAACACCTTTGGTTTTGGCCGTTATTCGTCAGGAAAGCGCCTTTTACATCAATGCAAAAAGTCATGTTGGGGCCCGTGGATTGATGCAAGTGATGCCCGCCACGGCCAAGCGCGTTGCCAAAGACAACCGCTTACCCTATGACCGAAAGCGCCTGTCTAGCGATGCCACCTATAACCTCATCATTGGTCAAGTTTACCTCTCCAGCATGGTGAAAAAGTTTGAGGGCTCTTATCCCATGGCGTTAGCTGCTTACAATGCCGGACCACATCGGGTCTCGCGCTGGATGAAGACCTTTGGCGACCCCCGGACCCAGGCGGTAGACCTCATCGATTGGATTGAAATGATCCCGTATACGGAAACGCGCAATTACGTCCAGCGGGTGCTGGAAAACTTAAGTGTTTACCGCGTTAAGCTCGCCACCGAACAAGCCCAACGCCCTGCACGTTAACCCCCTTCTTCAAACACAAAAAAAGAGACGCTCAAAAGAACGTCTCTTTTCAATGTATATAGGATTGAACGTCTTTTAGGACGCAGACTTTCCACTCGACACGTTCCTAGCCGAATTCGGCGGACTGAGTGGTGGCGTCGGAACGGGTTTGTTGTTTTGATCTTGCTTGCCGGACTTAACAACCAAATTCACACGCTCTTCAGCAGGCTTTCCGCTAGAAGAAGCTGCATTTACAGACGCTGATTGAGCTGGAGCTGCTGGTATTGGGTCCGCAGCAGGAACAGTCTTCACTTCCGGTGCCGTCATATGCACCATACGGCCTTCAAGGAAAGCACCTTCCTGAATGGAAAGGTTTTCATGATGGATATCACCGATCACACGGGCGGTCTTTGCCAAATTGACAAACTTGGCGGTGATTTGTCCGTTGACGTTGCCATGCACACGCAAGGTTTCGGCAAAAATTTCGCCATCAACCTTTGCACTTTCACCGACAAGAAGGACTTTTGCCCGAATGTCACCCGCAACGTGTCCGTCAACCTGGATTTCGCCTGCACTTTCCAAATTACCCGTGACTTTTAAATCAGCGCTGACAATGGAGGGGACCTTACGGATTTGAGTTCCGGCTGGGAGGGTATTTTTATTTTTATTCCTGGAAAACATTGCGGCCTGCCTTAATAAATTGCATGGGATCCAAACCTTTATCACGGAACATAATTTCGTAGTGTAAATGGTTACCGGTGCTGCGCCCGGTGCTACCAATTCGGCCAATTTTTTCTGCAAATTTGACCTTCTGTCCCACTTTAACGGTGACTTGTGACATATGAGCATAGCGGGTTTTAAGGCCCGCCCCGTGATCAATTTCGACAAATTTGCCAAAATTACCTTTCCATCCGGCATAGATAACCTTGCCAGCGGCCGTTGCCAAGATGGGAGCGCGGGGCGAAGAGCCAAAATCCAAGCCATAATGCATTGACCAGCGATGGTTTACAGGATCACGCCGCTTGCCAAATTGAGAGGTCATATAGAAGCCTTGCAACGGCGGCGCAAATGGCATTTTTTTGATGACCGCTTGCAGACTATCCGTATAAGCCAGACGGTTTTCCAAGGTCTGTAGCTTAGATTTCAAACGCCCCCCCGGACGATTTTCAGCCTTAAATTCGATAAACGGCCCACCCTGGCCAGCAACCAAATCTTTGTCACCCGCCATCAGGTCTTCAACATCAAGCCCCGCCATCTCGATTAGGCTTTCCATATTGGCAATGACGTTTTCTGATTGATTGGTCAAACGCTCGACCGTACCGTTTTCTTTTTCTTCCAGCATAACCAGCTGATTTTCCAAGACTTTTACATCGTGGCGCATCTGGGTGCTTTCCAAAAGTGCGGTATTGCGTTCTGTCAACGCATCTTGCAAATCCGTGTCGATGGAGGCCATGTCATCTTTTAGGGTGAAATTTTTCTGCGCCAAAGACTGCATCTGGACTTCAACATCACCCAATTGTTGGGTCATGGACGTCCGAGCCCGTTCGATATCGGCGCGCGCTTGGCGTGATGACTTCAAGGTCTTTAGGTCTTTTTGAATTTTGCTATTGCGGCCTGCCAAACTCATCATCATGGATTGATTTTCTTCGAGGTTTTTCACCAAGCCAGAAAACCGTTTTTGATAGTCGGCAACTTCCCCTAACAAAGACCGATAAGAGACTCTAACATCAGCAATCTCTGCGTCTTTTTGGGCCAATTGAACTTCATGGAAAAACACGCTGCCTGTCGAATACGCAACCCAGCCCACAAACCCCAACAAAACCCCTGCACAGGCCCCTTGAAAACGCGAAGAAAAGTTCAGACATTTTGCCCGGTCTTCGCTTCTGAACACGATTTGGCGGAACGGAAATAAGATGTGGAGGCGTTCGTCGCCCCACGCCTTAGCCGTTCCTATAAACGACATATTGTCTTGTCGTTTGTCATTCATGTCTAAAACCCTTTTTTATCGACCCGCTGCACACAGCAGCAAACCTTAAGAAGCTCATATCTCTAAGCAGGAATAATTACGACCTAACCCCCCAAAGTACCGAAGGTTTTGCCGTTTCCGTATGCTGACGATTTCGAGCTAGAGGGCGCTATTTAAAAAATTTGCCCGTCTTGCCCCCCACGTTTGCCCCAAAAACTATCCGCACGGAAGCTCTGTGGCAAGTCATTTTGGGCATTGTTATGATTATTCTTTCCATTCACAAAACCGAGGTCATCAGATGTTTTTTGTTTTATATCATTCCATTGCTTTCCGACCTTAAACGGATACCTGCACATTTTTGGGCTTACGCCATTAAGACTATTCCATTTACAGGGGTGTATCCAATAGCTGTGTTTGCTAAGTTTCAACACGAATCACCTTAACTTTATGGGCTTGCCTCTCCTATGACCGACGTCACACCCGCCCCCGCCCGCCCCAGCCTCAAGCACCCAGGCGTTTTGCTTGCGACTTGGTTTGGCTCTGGGTATTTACCCAAAGCCCCTGGTACATGGGGCTCTCTGGCGGCTCTCCCCTTTGCTTGGGTTTTGATGGATATGGGCGGTGTTTTGGCCTTGTCCATAGCCACCATCACGGTTTTTGTCGTCGGCATGTGGGCGTCAAAAGACTTCATGGACCGCACAGGCCGTCATGATCCAGGGGCGATTGTCATCGACGAAGTTGCGGGGATGTGGATTGTCTTATTGATAGCCCCCCTTGACCCGGCAGCATACGGTGTTAGTTTCATCTTGTTTCGCCTGTTCGATATCTTCAAACCGTGGCCGATATCGTGGGCAGACACATCTTTGGGTGGTGCCTGGGGCGTTATGGTGGACGATGTCTTGGCTGGCGTATTTGGTCTGGCGATTCTCTACCTGATTTTGACCTATGGCACGCCGTATCTTGGGGGATTGATTTAATGTTTCCACAAAACCTATACGCCTTGGCAGAAGACCTGCTGAAGACCTGTAAGGCCAAAAATTTAAAAGTAACGGTCGCGGAATCGTGCACCGGGGGTCTGGTGAGCGGTTTAATCACCGCCGTTCCCGTCGCATCTGCTATTTTTGGTCGGGGTTTTTTGACCTATTCAAATCAAGCCAAAGGGGAAATATTAGGCGTACCCGCGCATCTCTTTATGGAGCACGGTGCGGTGTCCCAAGAATGCGCCCTAGCCATGGCTGAAGGCGCCCTTAAAAATTCAAATGCGAACGTCAGTATCGCGGTTACCGGAATTGCGGGCCCTGGCGGCGCGACGGCCACCAAACCCGTCGGTTTGGTGCACATCGCCTCAGCACGCCAAGGCTTTGCCACTCAACACGAAGAATTCATCTTTGAAGGGGATCGCAGCGAAGTGCGGATGCAAGCGGTCGAAGCCGCCATGAAACTCATCAATAAAGTGGCCGCGTTTTAGACGTAAACAGCCTCAGCCCGGGTCACGAAGGCTTGCATCATTTTATGCGCGGCATCGGTAAAGACGCTGCCCATAACCTTTTCCAACAGCGCCGACCTGAATTCAAAATCGATCTGAAAATCAACTTCACAGCCGTCCGCATGGGGTAAAAACCGCCATTCGGTTTCCAGACGTTTGAACGGCCCCCCAACGTCCGTGACGTGGATGTGATGCGGCGTCTCAAACGTGATGCGCGAGGTATAGCGTTCTTGCAACATTTTAAAGCCCACGGCCATATCAGCGACCATTTGCCCCTGTACGGCGTTGTCTTTAGATTTCACCCGTGTGGCCGTGCACCACGGTAAAAATTCCGGATACTTGGTCACATCCAACACCAAATCAAACATCTGGATTGGCGAAAACGTCAAAATACGATTTTCGTGATAGCTTGCCATCTGCCTCCCCCCCCTAGTCTTTTCGCGCTGCTAGCCGGGCGGCCCTTAGCGCTGCGAAGTCTGCGTCGGCATGATAGCTTGAACGCGTCATCGGCGTTGCCGCCACATGCAAAAATCCTTTGTCCAAAGCGATGCGTTGGTAGTCGGAAAATTCATCTGGATGGACGAAACGATCCACCCCAACGTGCTTTGGCGTGGGTTGCAGGTACTGGCCGATGGTTAGAAAATCCACGTTGGCGGTGCGCATATGGTCCATCACCTCTAACACTTGGTCAAAGGTTTCCCCAAGCCCCACCATAATCCCAGATTTTGTAAATACGTCAGGGTCTAAGTCTTTGGCACGCTTTAATAAATTTAAGGAATGGTCAAAGCGTGCACCGGGTCTGATGTGCGGATACAAAACCGGAACCGTTTCCAAATTGTGATTAAACACATCGGGTTTGGCGGCGATGACGATCTCTAACGCCCCGTCCTTGCCCCGAAAATCAGGGGTTAAGACTTCAACGGTGGTATCAGGCGACAGCTCATGAACTTTACGAATGGACTGGGCAAACTGATCTGCGCCACCGTCGGCTAAGTCATCCCGATCCACCGAGGTAATCACCATATGGCGCAACCCCAATTCTTGCGCAGCAATGCCGGTATTTTCAGGCTCAAGGGGATCTATGGCTGCAGGCTTGCCCGTCGCCACGTTACAAAAAGCACAAGCTCGCGTGCAGATATCGCCCAAAATCATCACCGTGGCGTGACGTTGCGACCAACATTCACCGATATTCGGACACGCCGCCTCTTCACAAACGGTGTGAAGGTTTTTTTCACGCATCAAACGGCGCGTTTCATTATAAGCCGCAGAGGTCGGAGCCTTGACGCGTATCCACTTGGGTTTGCGCGGACTGACATTGTCCGGCTTGTGGGCCTTTTCAGGATGGCGGAGTTTGGGTTCAGTTGTCATAAGACCCCTTATAATCAACAGCAGCCAGAACCACCACCTGGTTTTTTTGCGGTGATAATGGCCGACACGACATAATTTTCGATTCCCCGTCCCGGCGCCCAATCGGCAATACCTTCACGGCTTTGTTCCTTGATATCAATATCGATAGCCTCAAAGCCCGCAGCTTCCAACCAAGATTGTAAATCAGCCACCAGACTTGCCCCGGTTACACATCCCGACAACAAATGATCATCGTCTATAAAATCATCCGGGAACGGTGCCGTCGCGACCACATCAGATATGGCAAGGCGGCCGCCGGGTTTCAAGGTGCGAAAAGCTTCGTGAAACACCTGCGGTTTGTTGGGCGAAAGATTGACTACACAGTTGGAAATGATCACATCAGCGGTGTTATCGGCCACCGGCATAAATTCAATTTCACCGAGACGGAAATCGGTGTTGGTGTAGCCGCCCTTAAGCGCATTCGCACGGGCTTTTATGAGCATTTCATGGGTCATATCAATGCCGATGACATGGCCCGTTTGGCCCACTTTTCCTGACGCCAAAAAGGCATCAAATCCAGCACCGGCCCCTAAATCAATAACGACTTCCCCGGCTTTCATGTCGGCAATGGCTTGAGGGTTGCCACAGCCAAGACCTAAATTCGCCCCTTCGGGGACGGCGGCCATTTCTGCATCGGAATAGCCAAAAAAGGCGCTCATGGCTTCGGCCGAAGGAATGTCCACGTCATCTGCTGGACCACAACACCCAGAATTGCCACCCGTTTCGGCAATCTTGGCATAATTTTCGCGAATGGTTTTCCGCACAGTGTGATGTTCAGGGGTTTGGTCGGTCATGATTGAGTCCTTGTTTGGGTTGGGGAACAGGCCTTGCCTTGGCAACAATTCTTCGTGAGATAGGCCAACATCGCGTCCATGCAGTCATAGTCGGCACTGTGAATCAGTTTGCGGCCTTCGCGCACACACCGCACCAATCCAGCCGCTTTCAGTTGGGCCAAGTGGTGGTTCAAGGTGGCGGGCGGCACGCCCAGGGTTTGCCCAATCTGGCCAACAGGCATTCCTGGCGACCCCGCTTCGACCAACAGGCGAAATACGTCCAAGCGCGTATCGTGAGCAAGAGCCGCCAAAGCCGCAATGGTTTCAATTTTTTCCATATTTCTAGATATATAGAATAGTTACCGTTTGTCAAGGCTCATACAAAATATATTTTGTCTAAAAAAACGGGCTGGTTTGTTTCTATACAAGATGCTTTATCTGATACACTAAATCACGAAAAAGGAACGTTCCTGATGGTTGACCAGTTTTACCAAAGACAATTTTTTAATATCATGCGCTTAAAACCGGAATTCCCATGACCAAAGCTGTACCAGATATATCAAAATCATTAGAGGTCGAGTTAAAGTTTGAACTCACCCGTACGCATCTACGCAAGTTGTTGAACGCCAAGCCGTTTGAATCCCTCATGACGGACAAGCCCAAGATAAAAACCCTTAAAGCCGTCTATTTTGACACCCCTGACTTGAAACTAGTCGAACACGGAATGTCTTTGCGGGTACGCAAGGAAAGCCATCGTTATGTCCAGTGCTGTAAACGCAAGGCCCCCCGCGCCAGCTCCGACGGTTTCGCACGTCATGAATGGCAATGGCGGGTGAAGAACCTGAACCTGGATGTGAAGCTGTTAAAACAGTGCCAAGGGATCATGGCCTTGCCCAATGACATTAAGGTGGGCGAACTTAGCCCGCTTTTTTCCACCCGTATCAAACGGCAAACCCGCCTTTTGGTGATGAAAAACGGTGCCCAAGTGCGATGTGATATCGACAAGGGGCGCATTCATGCGGACAGTGGCGAAACAAAGCTTTGCGAGCTGGAATTAGAGCTTGAACGCGGCACCGTGCAAGACATGTTAGAGCTGGCGCGGCTTATCACCTCAATCGTTCCCGCCCGCCTATCGTCACGCACCAAAGCGCGGCGCGGCTTTGATTTGGTCCAAGGCACTCAAGGAACCTGGAAAAAGGCCCAACCGCTGGCTTTACCCCCAAACGCCACCGCCCATGACATACTGTGCAGTTCCTTCATCGAAGGCTTTAAGCACCTGATCGCCAACGAAGATTGTGTGTTGATACAAAACCACGTTGAAGGTGTCCACCAAATGCGCGTGGCTTTGCGGCGTATGCGCGCACTTTTAAGCACCTTTAAGCCCCAGTTGCCCAAGGGCTGTTATGAAGACCTTAGCGATCACTTAAAGACGGCAGGCTTAGCCTTAAGCCCCGCGCGAGACTTAGACGTGTTTATCGGCGAAATCCTTTTCGGCGTCACCAGCCCCCATAAAGAGGACCAAGCGGCCCTTGAGTTCATGCGCGAAAAGGCCCTTAAACACCGCACCAAAGCTTACAAACGCGCCAAGGCCTTAATCCACAGCGAGGCTTACGCCCATCTGCTGAGTGAAATTTTGCATTGGTTTGGCTCTACACCGTGGATTGTCGAGGGCAACAACCCGCTTGCCCGACCAGCCTCAGAGACCGCCCAAAGCGTTCTGTCCGGCCATCACACGCATCTGCTTACGTTGGGCCAAGAGATTGCAAAGATGTCCAGTCCCCACCGCCATAAACTGCGCATTGCCCTGAAAAAAGCTCGCTATGCAGCTCTGTCGTTCGCCCCGCTTTATGAAAACCATCAAACTTCACAATACCTTCGCCCCTTAGCCGCCCTTCAAGACAGCTTAGGCCACTTAAACGACCTCGCGATGGCCCAAGACATAATAACCAGCCTTCGCCGGGGCGCGCGCGGGTCTCATGCAAAGGCCTTAAAGCGGGCATCGGCCCTCGTCGAAGGTTGGTACGATCAAGCCCAACCCGATCGTGAACGTGCGTTACGGGTCGCCTGGGACGCCTTTACCAAGGCTAAGCCATTTTGGTAGCTTCTCATTGCGTCGCCCCTCGTATAAGATCGTTTTCAGCCAATTGTTTTCAAAAAATGTGTGATTGACCATGAACCGGGCAGAAAAACGGCGCCAGCTTAAATTAGCCAAAAGCGCCCGCAACCATGGTGCCCACGGCCCTTCACCAGCCCTACAACAATCCCTAGATTTGGCCGTTCAGCACCACACAGCGGGGCGCCTGGATAAAGCAAAGTCGCTTTATCAACAAATTTTGAAGACCGACCCAAAACAGCCCACGGCCTTACATTTATTGGGCGTTGTGGCTCTGCAAACAGGCCACTTTGACCGGGCCGTTGATTTGATGGAAAAAGCCATCACCTTCAAGCCTGATTTTGCCGAAGCCTTTAACAATCTTGGCACCGCCTTAAAAAATTTGGGCCGCATAGACGAGGCTGCTGGGCGTTATAAACAAGCCATTGCCCTTAACCCCAACAATGCCAAGGCCTATAACAACCTTGGCATCACGCAGAAATCTCTCGGCCACTATGAAGAGGCTGTCGCCAGCTATATCAAAGCATTGTCCATTGACGATCGTTATGAAGAAGCCCTCAGCAACCTTGGCAATGTCCTGCAAGAACTTGGTCGCCACGAAGAAGCCATCACCAGTTGCCAAAAGGCCATAAGCCTCAACCCCAACTTTGCCGAGGCTCATAACAATCTTGGTAACGCCTATAAAGAGCTGGGGCAAATGGACAAAGCGCGGCCTTGTTACCAACACGCCATCCTGCTGAGACCCAATTTTGCCGAGGCTCACCGCCATCTGGCGACGACGCAAAAATACAAAGCGTACGACGAGCATATAAAAGCTATGGAAGCCGCTTACAGCTTAGCAAGTTGTGATGACGAGCAAAAAATGCACTTGGGCTTTGCCCTGGGCAAGGCGTTTGAAGATTTACAGTCCTACGATAAAGCCTTTACATTTTATCAAGCTGGCAATGCCCTCAAACGCAAAAGCTATGACTTTTCTATGGACCATGTGGTGCAGGCCGTTGATCATTTAAAAAGCCTATTTAGTGCTGAATTGTTCGCGAAATTCAAAAATACCGGATGTGAGGATGAAACGCCTATTTTCGTCGTTGGCATGCCGCGTTCTGGCACCACTTTGGTAGAACAAATTCTCGCCAGCCATATGGATGTTTTTGGCGCTGGAGAATTGATCGACCTCGATCGCGTTGTCAAAGGTTGCTGTGGTGCCTATGACGATGAAACGTTTGGAGACATATTAGGCCAAACAGAGGCCAAGACGTTGACCGATGCGGGGCAAACCTACGCAAAGGCGTTGCGCAAACACAGCGAAACCGCACGATTTATCGTCGACAAAATGCCCCACAACTTCTGGCTGGTCGGCATGATTAAGCTGATGCTGCCCAACGCCAAGGTTATTCATTGCTGTCGCGATTCCCGCGATAACTGCCTGTCCATTTTCAAAAATTTCTTCACCGTAGACGGCCATTATTATGCCTATGAATTGAGCGAATTGGCCGCCTATCACAACACTTATATGGATTTAATGAGCCATTGGCACAGCGTATTGCCAGGCTTTGTTTACGATCTGCACTATGAAGAGCTGGTCGCCGACCAAGAGGTTCAATCAAAGGCGTTGTTAGATTTTTGCGGTCTTGAATGGGATGAGGCCTGCTTGAACTTTTATGAATCGAAGCGCCCCGTTAAGACGGCCAGCGCGGCTCAGGTGCGCAAGCCCGTCTATAAGGGCTCCGTTCAGTCCTGGAAACATTTTAAAAACCAACTAAAGCCCCTTCTTAAGACTTTACGCTGACATTCAGATGTCGTTGACTTCATAAACGATAGACTGGGTTCGATCAGCAACCTTATTATACAACACCTGTGCCACGGCATTGGTGGCATTTGTTTTCCAATAAACGCGGTGCCAGCCTTTATTTTTCGCCCGGTCAACAACGGATTGAATCAAAGCCCGACCAACGCCGCCGCCGCGCACCGTTGGGTCAACGTAAAGGTCTTCCAAATAACAAATCGGATTTATCGCCCAGGTGATGCCATGGGTGATGCAATTGACAAACCCAACCACCTGATTGTCTTGCAAGGCGACAAGGCCAAAAAAACCCTCTTCACAGCCTAAAACGCGACGCCAGGCGGCATCTGTGACGGCGTCTGGCACGTCTTGTTCATAAAAAACACAATAGTCCTGCCACAGGCTTCGCCAACGAGGCTCGTCTTCGGCAGCTAAATTGCGAATAATCAGGCTCATTAGAAGTGGACCGCCCGACCATAGGCATCCAGCACGCTTTCGTGCATCATTTCTGAAAGTGTCGGGTGCGGGAATACGGTGTGCATCAGTTCGGCTTCGGTGGTCTCTAACCCCATGGCGACGACGAAACCTTGGATCAGTTCCGTGACTTCGGCTCCGACCATGTGCGCGCCCAGTAATTCCCCGGTTTTTTCATCAAAGATTGTTTTGATAAAGCCTTCGGGTTCACCCAAGGCAATCGCTTTGCCATTAGCTTGGAAGGGAAAGCGACCCACTTTAAGTTTATGGCCGCGCTCTTTGGCTTGCGCTTCCGTTAACCCAACAGAGGCCACTTGTGGGTGACAGTAGGTGCAGCCCGCAATGTGGTCGGTGTTCATGGGATGTAGGTCTTTAAGCCCGGCGATCTTTTCCACACACAACATACCTTCGTGGGAAGCTTTGTGTGCCAACCACGGGGGACCTGCAATGTCGCCGATGGCATAGACGCCGGGTTCATCCGTTTCGCACCATTCGTTTGTTGTGACGTGGGTGCGATCCACATGAACCTTCGTGGTTTCTAGGCCGATATTTTCAACGTTGCCGACGATGCCAGCAGCCACGATCACGCGGTCAAATTCTTCAACGTGGGTGACGCCATCAACTTCAAGAGTTGCCGACACGCTGTCTTTACCCGCTTTTAAAACCTTCACACCGACCGAAGTCATGATTTTCAGGCCGTCTTTGGTCAGTGACTTTTGCAAGAACGCCGAAACTTCCGCGTCTTCGGCGGGCACGATGCGATCCATCATTTCCACCACGGTGGTTTGGGACCCAAGCGTGTGAAAGAAGTTGGCAAATTCAATGCCAATTGCGCCCGAACCGATGACCAACAAACGCTTTGGCACGTCGTTGGGGACCAGCGCGTCCTTGTAGTACCAAATCAACTTGCCGTCTGGTTCCATACCCGGCAACACGCGCGCACGGGCCCCCGTCGCCAAGATAATGTTTTTGGCACTCAACGTTGTGATCAGCTTGTTGTCTTTGGTCACGGCGACTTTGCCCTTGCCCGCCAACTTGCCGTAACCGTCAAACACCGTGACCTTGTTCTTTTTCAACAGATGACCGATGCCGCTGCTCAGCTGACCAGAGACCTTGCGAGAACGGTCAACAATGGCTTTCAGATCAAAGCCGATGCCGTCAGCGCTTAGGCCATAGTCCTTGGCGTGCTGCATCTGACGGTAAATTTCAGCCGAACGCAGCAACGCCTTGGTTGGAATACAGCCCCAGTTGAGGCAAATGCCACCCAAGTGCTGGTGTTCTACCACCGCCACCTTCATTTTCAATTGCGCCGCTCGGATTGCCGCCACGTAACCGCCGGGGCCACCACCGATGATGACAAGATCGAAATTTGTATCAGACATATCTCAATCCTCGTCCTAAAGCGCCATTAAGGCGGGTTCTTCGATGATGCGTTTGAAGGCGGCTAAGAATTGCGCGCCGACAGCCCCATCGACCGAGCGATGATCAACCGAAAGCGTGCAGCACATCACGGTGCCGACCGCCAGTTGACCGTCGACGACGATGGGCCGCTGTTCGCCTGCGCCGACCGCCAAAATGCACGATTGCGGTGGGTTGATGATGGCGGCGAAGTCTTTGACGCCGTACATACCGAGGTTGGAAATGCTAAAGCCACCGCCTGTGTATTCTTCAGGCATCAATTTGCCGTCCCGCGCCCGTCCTGCCAAATCTTTAACGGCGGCTGAGATGCCAGCCAGACCTTTATAATCCGCATTGCGCACAATCGGGGTGATCAGGCCGCTTGGCGTTGCCACGGCGATGGAAATATCAACGCTGTGCAGTTGCAACACCGCCTCATCGGTCCACTGAGCATTGGCTTCGGGGACTTCGACCAAGGCCTTAGCCACCGCCTTAACCACGAAGTCATTGACCGAAATCTTGTAAGCGCCCTCACCTTCTGGTGACGCTGCGTTCATAGATTTACGCATGTCTAAAAGCTTGTCGATGCGACAATCGGCAGTCAGATAAAAGTGCGGTACGGTCTGCTTGGACTCTTGCAGACGCCGGGCGATAATTTTGCGCATGTTGGAATGAGGAATGGTGGTAAAGGTGCCGCTTTCAGGCATAATCGTCGGTGATGCGGTGGGCCGTGCAGCGACACTTGGCTGTGCCCCTTCGACGTCACGTTTAACGATGCGGCCGCGCGGACCTGTGCCTTGGACTTGGGCTAAATCTAGGCCTTTGTCGGCGGCAATGCGTTTGGCTAAGGGTGAAGCGAACACTCGCGTCCCTGATGGTTGGGCAGCAGCGGCAACAACGGGAGCCGTGACAGCAGGAGCTGTTGTGACGGGAGCCGCACTGGCTTCGGCGGCAGGAGCCGCACTGGCTTCGGCGGCAGGAGCCGCAGAACTTGAGGTATATCCGTCCAACGCTTTCGCGTCTTCGCCCTCTTCCAACAGCAACGCAATGACGGAGTTCACCGCCACATGCTCAGTGCCACCCGGGATCAAGATTTTGCCGATAACGCCTTCGTCAACCGCTTCCACTTCCATGGTTGCTTTGTCGGTTTCGATCTCACACAGGATATCTCCGGCGCTGACGGTGTCGCCTTCTTTGACGGTCCAAGAGCTTACGTTGCCATCCGTCATGGTGGGCGACAAGGCCGGCATCAAAATTTCGATGGGCATTTTTTGGGCTCCCTTACGCGTAGCAAACGGATTTGACGGCAGCGACAATTTTTTGCGCGGTCGGCAAAGCCAAAGCTTCGAGGTTAGCGGCATACGGCATCGGCACGTCTTCCATGGTGACACGGACCACCGGAGCGTCAAGATAATCGAACGCCTGTTCCATCATCACGGCGGTGATTTCAGCCCCCACACCCGATTGCGGCCAGCCTTCTTCGGCGCTGACGATGCGGTTGGTTTTCTTCACCGAGTCCACGATGGTTTGAGTATCCATCGGACGAATGGTGCGCAGATTGATGACTTCGGCTGAAATACCGTCCGCCGCCAACAAGTCTGCCGCTTCCAAAGCGACCCCGACCATACGTGAAAACGCGGTGATGGTGACATCGGTGCCCGCGCGTTCGATTTTGGCTTTGCCAATCGGCAGCACAAAATCGTCGCTTTCGGGCACATCAAAGGTGGTGCCGTACATCAATTCGTTTTCCATGAAAACAACTGGGTTGGGATCGCGAATGGCGGCTTTTAACAAACCTTTGCAATCCGCACCGGACCAAGGGCTGACGACTTTCAGGCCTGGAACTTGGGAATACCACGCCGCAAAACACTGCGAATGCTGAGCCCCAACCCGCGACGCCGCGCCATTGGGACCGCGAAACACAATTGGACAGCCCATTTGACCGCCCGACATATACAAAGTCTTGGCCGCAGAACTGACCACATGGTCAATGGCCTGCATGGAAAAGTTAAAGGTCATAAATTCAATAATCGGGCGCAAACCACCGAATGCGGCGCCCACACCCAACCCGGCAAAGCCGTATTCGGTGATGGGGCTATCAATCACACGGTCTTCGCCAAATTCATCCAGCAAACCTTGACTGACCTTATAGGCGCCTTGGTATTGCGCCACTTCTTCGCCCAACAAAAACACGTTTTTATCCAAGCGCATTTCTTCGGCCATGGCATCACGTAAAGATTCCCGAACCGTTTGCGAAATCATAGGACCGTCGTAATCAGGCTCTAACATTTGGGGGGCTGGCGTTGGCGCGGGATCAGCATGGGCCGCCATAGCTGGAGAGTCCGTAGCAATGGGGGCCGGTGTCGTTTTGTGAGACTGGCCTTCCTTCTCAACCATATCCAGGGCCTCAGCCCCTTCGCCGTCTTCTAAAATCAGCGCAATGATGGAATTCACGGCAACGTTTTCGGTTCCGCCTTGAATGAGGATACGCCCCAAGGTGCCTTCATCAACGGATTCGACTTCCATGGTGGCTTTGTCGGTTTCAATTTCGCACAGAATGTCACCCGATTTCACCGGATCGCCTTCTTTAACGTTCCAACTGGCCAAATTACCTTCGGTCATGGTGGGAGACAGGGCTGGCATTAAGACTTGAATAGGCATAACTGGTTCTCCCCGCCTTACGCTTCGACCAAGATGTCGGTGTACAGCTCGGCTGGATTGGGTTCGGGGCTGGTCTTCGCAAACTCAGCGGCTTCGGTGATAATCGCCTTGATGTCGCGATCTATGTCTTTCAAGGCTGCTTCGTCAGCCGCCTTGGTTTTCAAGATCAAGGTGCGCAGGTTATCAATGGGATCTTGTTCGGTGCGCACTTTCGACACTTCATCCTTTGAGCGATACTTTGCCGGATCGGACATGGAATGGCCCCGATAACGATAGGTGAGCATTTCCAAAATAAACGGCCCTTTGCCGCCCCGCACATGCTCTAACGCCTTGGCTGTGGCGTCACGCACCGCCAAAACATCCATACCATCAACTTGCACACCCGGAATACCGTGTGCCGCGCCGCGCTGATACAGTTCGGTGTTTGACGAATGGCGGGCAATCGACGTGCCCATGCCGTATTTATTGTTTTCAATGATGTACAGCACCGGCAAGGACCACAACTGGGCCATGTTGAAACTTTCATAGACTTGGCCTTGGTTTACCGAACCGTCGCCAAAGTATGTGTAACAAACGCCATTGTCTTTGTTGTATTTATGGGCGAAGGCCAACCCGGTGCCAATCGGCACCTGTCCGCCAACGATGCCGTGACCGCCATAGAATTTCTTTTCTTTGGAAAACATATGCATGGACCCGCCCTTGCCGCGCGAATAACCACCTTCGCGGCCCGTCAGTTCGGCCATAACGCCCCTGGGTTCCATATCACACACCAACATATGACCATGGTCACGGTATGAGGTGACGACGCTGTCTTGCGGTTGAGCATTCGCGTGCACCCCAACAACCACGGCTTCTTGGCCGATGTACAGGTGACAGAAACCTCCGGCTAAACCCATGCCATATAATTGACCTGCTTTTTCTTCAAAGCGGCGGATCAACAGCATTTCACGGTAATAGTCCAACAACTCTTGGGGTGAAGCTTCGCGCTTGACCGGGCGTTGAGACGATACGGATTTTTTCTTGGCAGGTTTACGAGGTGGGGTAGCGGCTTTGGCCATGCGGGTAACCTCCAGCGTTTGTCGTCGCTCGTTCATGGCGACTTGAAGACCAATACAATACAGCCGCACAGTCATCTGCGCAAGCAATTTGGTTAAGTACAATATATTGATATAAAAGACTTTTTATGACTTAACTTATATTCAGTTAATCATAAAAACGTGGATTTCAGTGACTTTTTAGGGAAGAAGACTGAAAATCATACGCGCGCTAGACTCGGGAGATTTGCAGGCTGTAGTCTGCATACCATTGCTCTCGCCCTAGGGCTTGAGCCGCTTTATGTTCAGGATGAACACGCCAGTCTTGGATAGATTCTAAACTTTCCCAATAACTAACCGTTATGCCAAAGCCTTTGGCATCGCGCGCGCTCTCTCAAACCCTAGACATCCAGGTTGTTGACGCGCCAATTCAACCATCCGAGCGGCCATGTCGGCATAGCTTTTTGGGTCCACAGAGGTGCGTTGGTTGGAAAAAATGACAGCCCAATACGGTGTTTCGGGAAGTTTCATAATACTTAACGGCCTGCTTCAAAGGGCGCTGTTTTTGCGACAGCACGGGGACGATCAGAGGGCGGCTTTGAGATTACAAGAACGTCGTTCTCATAACCATAGCCTAAGACAAACCGCGCCCGTTCTTCCAACAGGTCGAAATCAATATTATTGGATCTTAAGGCGAGGACTTTTGTATCATAAGCCATACGTTCGGCGCGTGTATCCAAAACCTGGGCCTGAAGCTCGCCCACGTCTTGATGCAATTTACCCAACGCAATCAGGCCCCGGTCTCCTTGAACGGCGTGATAGGCAAAATACACCACCACAGTCATTCCGATGACGGGTCCCACAATTTGGCTTGCGCGAACCTTGATTTCACGAACGATACCCACGGCAAAGCTTTCTTTCTTGCTCACATGGTTTGTGCGAAGTTATTTTCACAACCTGCAAATCCAGCATTCTTGCTAAATTTATGCACCCATTAAGACACATAGATATTAACAATGGTTTATTTTTGTCGCTGTCACGTAAAAAATGACCGCGCATAGCATCACTATTTGAGGTTATTAAAGCCCCTAACCAAATCCAATTTTTCCAATGACTTGTTAAAAAGACGATCTTTTCCCTGGGTGTAATCTGAAATTTTAATGTCTATTTCCCCAACGTGTCTGCTGAGCCAGTGTCGTAAAAATTTTCTAAGGCTACTTAACGCCAAAGGACTGCGGTCCTCGGCCCAAGCCTCGGCGAGTTTTTGGAGTTTTGCGTTCAAGTCTTGGTGGAGACGACGATGTGCCTCTAGGCCCGGATGCTCACACACCTCCATGACCATTTCTTCGCGTTGGAAGTGATAAACTGTATAATTCAAAAGCGTATCAATGATTTTATCTACGTCCATATCATTTGCAGAACGGTGCGTGATTTTATTCATCAGCGCAAACAAAAGCTGATGGTCTTTATCAAGTGCATCGACACCAATGCGCAGATCGTCAGTCCAAATCAACACATCTTGGTTTGTCGCCAACGGCAGCTTGAACCAAAACCGACTGCCACTGCCCTTTTCGCTTTCAAAGCCTATTTCCCCACCCATGCGTTCAACAAGGTGCTTACTGACCGTTAAGCCAATGCCTGTGCCTTCCTGGGAAATCATCGTATCTGCACCCAGACGGTGGAACATTTCAAAGACATTGTCGTAATCCTCATCTGCAATACCAACCCCGGTATCGATCACAGAGACTACGAGGAACCCATCGATGGTTTGAACGCCGTTCAAAGTCACGGTACCGCCATCGACATTGTATTTGATCGCATTGGCCAACAGATTCAAGACAATCTGTTTCAAGTGTTGGCGATCCGTCTTAAGGACATCCGAAAATTGGCTGGAAAGATTATTAACAATTTTAATGCCCCGGTCATCGGCTAAGGGCTTTGTCAAAGTCACACAATCTTCAATTGCATCCTTGGCCTTCACATCTTCTAAGCACAGCGGCATTTGATTGGATTCAATTTTAGCCAGATCCAGGATTTCATTGACCAGTTCCAGGAGGTGATTTCCGCCTTTGATAATACTTTCGACATAGTCACTTTGAGCTTCCGTAAGCTTGCTTATGGAGGCAACTTGTAACAACTGGGCAAACCCAAGAACCGCATTCAACGGCGTACGCAATTCGTGACTCATGGAGGCTAAAAACTCTGACTTTGATAAATTCGCCGTTTCGGCCTCTAGTTTAGCCAGTTGCAAGGCCTCTGCCGTCAACACATGCTGGGTCGCCTCATAGCGAAGCTCGTCCGTGCGGCGCATAAGAAAATAGATCAAAGCCCCCACACATAAGGCGACGAGTAAACCACCAACCCAAAACACACCGCGCCCCGGACGAGAAGCTATCCAACCCGCCTTGGGAAGGGCTGCCAACTGCCAAGAGCCGTTGGGAAAGGAAACATCCAACACGACGGGATCACGGGAAAACAGGTCATCCTTGCCGAAAATGACCTCACCAGCGGCCCCAAGCCCATCTTTGCCGCGCAGCGTATATTGCACTTGGGCAGATGAATTTAGTATTCCGGATGCCTCAAGAAGAGGCTGAAAATCAATAAGGACCGTCGCAAACCCCCAAAAGCGATTTTCTTCCAAAACGCCCTTTTGGGAGGCAAAATAGATTGGGTGGCGAGCAATCAGGGCACGCCCCCCCCTGCTTCAATTCAAGCGGCCCCAAAACAGTAAGTTCACGCCTTTGAATGGCCTTCAACGCCATCTCACTGCGTTTTGGGTCAGCCAGCAAGTCATGACCAACGACGGCTTCGTTGCCCTTAAGCGGATAAACATAGGTAACCACACCCTTGGGCGCCAATTGTAGGCTACGAATATCAGGCTGTTCTTCGGCCAAGTCTTGGGCGAAGATTTGAAAATCTTGGGCGGAAAAATTGGGCTGTGATTTTGCCAGTGCTGCCAAGCCATGAACCAGGCTCAGACGCGTATTTAGTTCAGATTCAAGTTTGGCGCGGACCGTAAAAAGCTTATCAAGGACTTGCATTTGCTTCTGCTGATGAAAAGCTTTTGCTTGGTCAGAATCAATATAGGCCACCACGGCCAAAACAAGGCTCGCAGCAAAAAAGCCCGATAAAAAGGATTGCCCGTATTTCAAATTCCACCCCCAAATTGGAGTCATTATAACATGGCGGGCCATACCGATGTATATAACCCAAATGAACAAGGCGCTAAAAACGATTAAGCCCGCCCCGAGGTTTCCGGGCGGGCTTAATACGTGTTTTTATGACGGTTGATTAGGCGCTGTAAGAGTCGCGAATCGCCTTGATGGTGGCGACATAGTCATCACCCTTAAACACAGCAGAGCCAGCCACCAAACAGGTTGCCCCGGCATCGACCACGGCCTTAGCCGTTGCGGCATTGACGCCGCCATCGACTTGAATATCGATATCACGATCACCAATCATGGCCTTGACCGCGCGGATTTTATCCAACGCGGCGGGAATGAAGCTTTGCCCACCGAAACCAGGGTTCACGCTCATGATCAGCACCATGTCGAGCTGGTCCAGCACGTTTTCCAACATGCACACCGGGGTGCTGGGGTTCAAGGATACCCCGGCTTTTTTGCCCAGGCCCTTAATGACTTGAATAGAACGGTCTAAGTGCTTGTCGGCTTCGGCGTGGACGACGATTTGGTCGGCACCAGCTTTGGCATAGTCTTCTAAGAATGGGCCAGCTGGGTCGATCATCAGGTGAACGTCAAAGAATTTTTTGGTCCACGGACGAATGCACGAAATGACCGGGGGGCCAAAGGTCAGGTTGGGCACAAAGTGGCCGTCCATCACGTCAATATGAATCCAATCTGCACCGGCTTCGTCAACGGCTTTGACTTCTTCGCCAAGGCGCGCAAAGTCGGCGGAAAGGATAGACGGGGCGATTTTGACTGTATTGGTCATTAAGCTTCTCCGTAGGGTATGTTGAATAAGGGCCATGGATTAGCCCCCTTTTGTAAAAATGAAGACCCCCGTCCAAAGACGGAGGTCTCCCGGGCTGTTCTGGGAAAATTACGAGCGGACCTCCCCAGGTTTACTCGTCGTCCAGAACGCCACGATCTCGAATAATCACTGGCTAATTCTAGCGATGTTTTTAGGCCGTGTCTTCAGGTAAGTCACTTTTGAGAGCGGTTATTTTGTTAAAGACATGAACAATTGTGGAAGTTTTTCAGGAAGTCGGTCCACATTGTCGATCACCGTGAACTGATTTCCAAAGATATCACCGACATAGGCATCGGCTTTGGGGTCCAAATTGATGCAATAGGTGTAGATGCCGTCTTGATCCAGCTCTTGCACCGCTTTGTGGGCATCTTGGATCAAATGTTGTTCATCATCCACATCAATATCGGCAGGTTCGCCATCGGTCAGCACCAACAATAGCTTTTTGTCGGCTGGACGCATGGACAAGGTATGCCCGGCATGACGGATAGCGGCCCCCATGCGGGTGGAAAAACCAGCTTCGATTCCCGCCAGGCGACCTTTCACGTCATCATTCCAAGACTCGGAAAAACCCTTGATGTGCTGATAGCGGACTTCGTGACGGGTATTTGAGGAAAAGCCCGCAATGGCAAAATCATCGTCAAGATGCCCAATAGCCCACCCCAACAACGATACCGCTTCTTGGGAAATTTCTAAAATAGACTGGGTGCAGCCTTCAGGAATTTCGTTCACCGATTGCGACAGGTCCAACAACAACGACACCGCAATATCGCGCCCATCGGTGCGGTGGCTCATGTTGATGCGCGGGTCCGGTGTGGCCCCAGCTTTCAAATCGATCAACGAACGGATGGCAACGTCTAAGTCAAGCTCTGTGCCTTCTTCTTGATAACGCACCCGCACATATTGTTGGGGTTTCAGCATATCCAAAATTTGCTTCAACCGCTTCGCCAACAAGGCATGCTTGGTCAAAATATCATCGATCAGCGCCGGATTGCCCGGACGGTGCAAACTTTCATAAAGGCTAACCCAATCGGGGCGATAGGTTTTGGAATTATAGTCCCACTCTGGATAATGACGCGGCGGCAAGCCTTGCGCTTGTTCTTCTTCTTGGGCCTTGGTTTTGTCCTGTTCGTCGAACATTTCTTCTTCGTCGCCAAGCTCGTAGAATTTCCACATGTGGCGATTGTCGTCTCGGTAATCGACTTCGGTGTCGGTAAAACTCACATTGGCCGACGCATCACTTTGACGGCGCGTCCGAGCAATATACTGAATAGCTAAGGTGGCGACCTCTTGGGTTGATCCATCACCGTCCTTCATTAGCTCATGAAAACGATTAACAAACTCTAATAAGTCTTTGTCTTCATAGCCATGGCTGTCATCAAGCATGGCGTAAGAAACCATCGCCAAACGGTGCCGGATGGCCGATTGAAGCTCTTGATCAACAGAGCCTTCAACGGGCTTGGGGTGCAGTTTTTTGTACAATCCGCGCATACCTGGATATTCGCGCATCATCAAGTATTCGACGCGGGTATCTTCAAACAGTTCGGCGGCGACCCGTTGAAAGGGGCTGAAATTATCGGCGAAAATGGCCTTCGTCCAACGCCGATGCGCGGCCATGTGACCAAGGACGGCACGATAGCGATCAATGCCCCGCACCCCGTCCCGGTCATCATAAACGTCCGGAACCCGCAAGCCGAGTTCATCGTAATACGGCAGTGGCTTGCGCAATTCATCGAAGCCCAAAGAATACGGCACAAACTGGGTTTTTTCGTCCCACAACGCCCGCATATACAGACCCAGCTTACGTTCGACGTCGGTAAACAAGGTACCATGCCGTTCGCGCTGCATGATGGCCTTGGAATCCGCCGATTGCAGGGTGAAGTAGTCAATTTGCCGTTCGGGATGGGTCAGGTAGTGCTTAACCCCGTATTCCATCCAGTTGCGGATGCCTTCCAAGGACAACTGATTGAGCAAATAAGGCATCTGGTTCAAAAAGTCGATCAGGCCGGGGCTGGGAATGGTCGGTACCGTGCCGTGTACGGACCGAGCCGTGCCATCGCCCATGTCGAACACGATCTGGATGTAATTTTCAAACAGATCGTGGCTGCGCAGACGTCGGGCGGCCTCGCCTAAGGTTTGTAAAAACGGCAAAATACCTTTGCCGTTTGGCGTGCGTGAAAATTTCCACACCGCTTGGCTGACCGTTTCAAGGGTGCCTTCGCCCAGACTTTGGGCAATCCAAGGCATTTCTTCCAAATACACCTGAACCGGCTCATAGCCGCGCCCGATCATGCCGATCAGCGAGCCACCATCCAGCAGCTTGAGAACGCCACCCGGGCTTAAGCGCGCGTGAGCGTCTTCCATGCAGCCCGCAAACGCCACGTCCAATTGCTCAAACCCGCAGGTCAGCAAGGATCTGAGTTCGTCCAGTTCGGTTTGACTAAGGGTCATAACGGGACTCCGTTCTCAATCCCTCACGCTTTGCCAAACACGGCGTCGATGGCGTGTTTAAGGGTCGCGGCAATGTCGGTGTCATCGGTAATCGGGGCCACCATCGCCATGCGGCACGCATCATTGGGGCTGATGCCTTGGTTTATCAAACGCGCGGCGTAGACCAACAAACGGGTGGAAATGCCTTCATCCAGGCCGTGGCCCTTCAAATTGCGCGCGGTTTCAGCAATTTTCACCAATTTTTGCGCGACATCTTGGTCAAGCCCAGTTTCCTTGGCGACGATCTCGGCTTCTAGGTTGCCCATGGCATAGTCAAAGTTCAGGCCGGAAAAGCGTTGTTTGGTGGACTGTTTTAAGTCCTTCATCAGGCTTTGATAGCCTGGGTTATAAGAAATCACCAATTGGAAATCTTCGTGAGCGTTCACCAGTTCACCTTTTTTATCCAACGGCAAGGTGCGGCGGTGATCGGTCAACGGGTGAATAACCACGGTGGTGTCTTGGCGAGCCTCAACCACTTCATCCAAATAGCAAATGGCGCCATAACGGGCTGCCACGGTCAACGGGCCGTCTAACCAACGGGTACCGTTGGCGTCCAACAAATAACGCCCAACCAGATCGCTGGCGGTCATGTCTTCGTTACAAGCCACCGTGATCAAAGGCTTTTTTAACTTCCACGCCATGTATTCAATGAACCGGGATTTACCGCACCCAGTTGGGCCTTTGACCATCAGGGGCAAACGCTCGATATAAGCGGCTTCGTACAATTCGACTTCGTTCCCAACGGCTTGGTAAAACGGTTCGTCTTGAATCAAATACTGTTGAACATCTGACATAGCTTGGAATCTTTCAAAAACTGTGTTTGACGAAAAAAACGGCTGGAAGCAGTATACCGCCCCCAGCCGCCTTTAAGATATGGCAAACTGCCGGAGTGCTTATTTGTGCACGCCCAACTTTTCGCGCCAACCTGGGAAGATGCTATCAGCATCGTGTTCGAAGCTTTCAAATGCGCGTGCGAACTCTTTGTGTTCTTTCGCCCATTCGATAGGATCAGCACCAGCTTTCCAGCATTCATAAGCTTGACGAAGAGAGATCGCACCAGCAGCCGGGCTGTCGACGTGGCCATAAGCTCCGCCACCAGCGGTGTTGATCACGTTGCCGTGGCCAAGGTTTTCGAAGAAACCAGGCAAACGCAGAGCGTTCATACCACCAGAGATGATTGGTGTGGTTGGCTTCATACCCTGCCATTCTTGGTGATAGTAAGGTCCATCGGCGGAATCGCGTTCGCACATGTAAGCAATGTTTGTGTCAGACTTATCGCCTTCCATTTTGCCGTAGCCCATGGTGCCCACGTGGATACCAGAAGCACCCTGCAAACGAGACATTTTCGCCAGAACGAATGCGGTGTAGCCACGTTTCGCGGACGGTGACGTCACAGCACCGTGACCGGCACGGTGATAATGCAAGTATTGACCAGCGAAGTTGCGACGCGCGGTCGTAACCATACCAGGACCACCAACATAACCATCAACCAAGAAGGCAACTTTGTCAGCATCAGGGCCGAATGTGTTCAAAATGAATTCGCCACGAGCAAGCATTTCATAGTGATCATCAGCGGTAATGTTCGCGGAGAACAATTTAGCTTCACCCGTTTCGTCTTGGGCGCGTTTCATGGAGTCATAAACCAAAGGAATGGTTTCACGCATAGGAGCGAAAACTTGGTTGCCTTGTGGTTCGTCGTTTTTGATGAAGTCGCCGCCGAGCCAGAACTGGTAAGCTGCTTCAGCAAATGGTTTCGGGCGCAGGCCCAATTTAGGCTTAATGATGGTACCAGAAATGTAACCGCCATCAACAACCGGGCGACCCAAGATGCGCCACAGATCAGAAATGTCTTTGGAAGGACCATCGAACAAACGCAAGTATTTCGGTGGAACGAAGAAATCAAGCATTTTGGCGTAAGCGATGTCGCCCATGCCTTGGTTGTTACCAATGGCGAGGGTCAAGAAAGACACGATCATAGCGCGGCCATCGGTGATGTTGCGATCAAACAGATCCACCGGATAGGCAATCTTCATCAATTCGTTGGCTTCATCAATTTCGTAAACGAGAGCATCAACACCCTTGGTGAAATCATCCGTGGTGGACACTTCAACGTTGGTACCGGTTGAGCTTTCCGCAGAAAAGTGAGCTGCAGCTTCCAAGAAGCCATAACCAACGGCAGGCTTCATCAAGTAAGCACAAAGCACATGGTTGCCACCTTTGATCAGGTCATCTTCTTTTAAGCTTAAATCTGAATAACGGTTCGTTTGATCTAACAAAGCCATCTTAAAGTCTCCTCAAATGTTTCTTTGTAAATTGAATTATTTTTGCAGCCCCCTAAACAAGTGAGCCTCAAGTAGAGACACCTTAGCGAAGCCATACCCATAAAAAAAGTCATTTATTTTAATGGATAGCATAACGTTTGCTTATGCTTGTGTATTTTGCTAGAGTGACCCCACAACATATAGCAACTCTTTGATAAAAGTGACGTTCATGAATATCACCCTCAAACAATTGTTGGCCTTCACCACCGTGAGCCGCCATTTAAGCTTTACCAAAGCGGCCGCTGAGCTGAATCTTACCCAGCCCGCCGTGTCCATGCAAGTGAAGCAGCTTGAAGAGCAAATTGGTCAGGCTTTGTTTGAGCAAATGGGCAAAAAAATATATCTCACCGAGGCGGGGCGCGAGGTTCGCAATTATGCCCGAACGATCTTGCAACAGGTTGAAGACTTAGATGCCCATCTGTCGAGTTTCAAAGATTTAGAACGCGGGACCTTAAGAATCTCGGTCGCCACCACGGCCCACTACTTTGCGCCTAAATTGCTGAGTATCTTTTACAAACGCTATCCCGGCGTGAACGTCAAATTGGATGTCTCGAACAGAGAACAACTGATCAGCCAGCTTGAAAACAACGAAGTCGATATGGTGATCATGGGCCGCCCGCCCGTTGAAACAGAAATCGAAGGCGGGGTCTTTATGGAAAACCCCTTGGTTTTGATTGCCCCTAAAGACCATATCTTTGGCCGCGAACGTTCGATCCAGCTCAAACGCTTGGAACAGGAAGTGTTTTTGGTCCGCGAAGAAGGCTCTGGCACGCGCAAAGCCATGGAGCTGTTTTTCAAACAGCACGGCATCCGTATGACCACCGGCATGGAAGTCAGTTCTGACGAAGCCATCAAACAAAGCGTTCAGGCCGGACTTGGTCTTGGCATCATGAGCCGCGATGCGGTTCAAAACGAAATGCAGCTCGGTCACTTGATCGTGCCAGATATCTTGCACTTCCCCATTATGCGCCAATGGCATGTGTTGCACCGCAAAGGCAAACGCTTATCGCCAATTGCCTTGGCGTTTAAAACCTTCTTGCTCAATGAAGCCTCGGCTATTTTGAACCGAGAGCCACATTTTGACAGCATGTCTCAAGCCAACACCCCAGTTCAAGACCCGCACCAGACGCAATTTAGAACCTATGAGCCAGCCAAACCACAGACCGCGATCACGGGCCCGGATGGCAAGCCCATCCCGCCCGTTCCCTTAAAAAAATCACTTAAAATTTGACTAAGTTGATAATATGTATGACTAGTATAGAGTGAATTTTTAAACAGGGACTATAATAAAATGAACCAAGTCCTCCTCATCCCCGGCTTAGGCGGGTCCGGCATTGACCATTGGCAAAGCCAATGGCGCAACGACCGCCCAGGGTGCCGCTGGGTGTTAGGCGTAGACTGGAACCTCCCCGACAAAGCGTTGTGGTTAGACGGCTTAGATCTGGCCATTCAAGCGTGCGACGAGCCGCCGCTGTTGGTTGCCCACAGCATCGGCTGCGCCTTGGTCGTGAATTGGGCTTTGAACCACCAATCCACGCCCATCACAGGGGCGTTGTTGGTTGCCCCCCCCGACTTAGACACGCCCTATAAAGTCCCAGCGGAAGCCACCTGCTTCGCCCCTATGCCCTTAAAACCATTGCCTTTCCGCTCCACAGTCGTTACCAGCACCAATGATCACTATATCGATGAGCCTAAAGCGCAGCAGTTCGCTTCGGCTTGGGGGGCTGATTTGGTCAATATCGGCGCACATGGTCATATCAATGCAGATTCCCACCTTGGCGTTTGGAATGAAGGCTGGGGTTTGCTGCAAGACTTACTTAAAACGTCTGATTCCAGTCGCGTTCTGAAAGCTTAATACCCGCATTCAATTTCAGCACCCGTTCATGAACAAAGGGACGGGTCTTGGACTCGCAGCGGTGGCCGTTTTGGCCTTCGCTGTGGGCGGGTTTCTCTACGCCGATCATAAGCTCAAAAGCGAAATTGATATCGCGTTTGCCGATATCGTCACCCTGTTCAATGTTTCCCCCTCTCTCTTTGAAGAGCATCTTGCATCTATCACTGCGTTCAATTCCAGTGGGCGAATTTGCCCAAGTCGTAAAATTGAGGCTGGTGAGTGACCTCAAGAAGAACCCGCTTTCATAATGGGCATAAATCAACTAGTATTTGAAAAAAATAGGGGCCGTTTCGGTAATCCTATCAGCGAAAATACCTTTTTATTTGAGTTAGTTAGGTATTTTACACGTAATAATGTAAAATTATTTAGGGGGAAAAATGCTTAAATTTAACAATTGGAAAATCAATAATAAGATCATGGTGATTGTGATCATTCCCATCATGATTGGGGCGGTTGGGTCCTTCATTACGTATTCTCAAATGACCAGCCTTGGTTTTGAAATTCAAGGTGTCGCCGAACGTGATATACCGTTGGTGAATGCTCTGACAGAGGTTGAAATCAACCAATTGGAACAAGCCATCAATTTTGAACAGATTTTGCGTCTGTCCGGTCTTGGCTCTGAACACGGCGGCAATTCTCACCTGAAAGCCGCCGAAGCCAATTTTGAAAAATATAGCAAATTGGCTCAGGAAGAAATTTCAACCGTCCTTGAGATGGTCAAAAAAAATCTTAAAGCTGATCATTTATCAGACCCTGAAAAAGAAAAATTGCAATCGGTTCTGGTGCAGATCGAACTCATTGCCACCCAGCACGAAGAATATGACCACACCGTACAAAAAGCCATTGAAGCCATCAACAACGGCGCAACAGACGGCGAGCTTTCCGGTCTTTTACAAACCATTGAAGCCGAGCAGGTTCTGTTAATTGATGAAGTCACAAAACTTTTAAAAGAAGTCGAAGCCTTCACCGAAAATGCTCTGATTGCCGCAGAACACCATGAAGCCGCTGCGGCTCAAAACATGGTTATCTTTTCCATTCTGACCGCCGTGATCGGATTTTCCATTGGCTTTTTCGTCAGTCGCCTGATTTCCACCCCAATTAAGGCCATGACGTCTGCCATGAACACCTTGTCTGGGGGCCACTACAACATCGACATCCCGGCCCAAGGCCGTGAAGATGAAGTTGGTGAGATGGCCACATCGGTTCAGGTTTTCAAAGAAAACCTCATCAAAAATAAAGAGCTATCTGACAGCGTCGCGGAAGAACAAAAAGAACGTGTCCGCCGGGCAGAATTGCGCGATCAAATTACCGCATCTTTTGACAAAGATATTTCATCCATGTTGGAAAGCGTCGACAAATCAACAAACACCATGGAAGAAACAGCGCAAAACATGTCCGCGATCGCCGAACAAACGACGGCGCAAAGCGTGACCGTGGCCTCGGCCTCTGAAGAAGCCTCCGTCAACGTCCAAACCGTTTCGGCGGCTTCGGAAGAATTGGCGGCCAGTATTGTCGAAATTTCCAGACAGGTTTCACAATCCACCGACATAGCCGGGTCTGCCGTTGTTGAAGTTGAAAACACCAATGAGAAAATTCAAGGTCTGGCTGAAGCTGCTAACAAAATCGGCGAAGTTGTGGCCTTAATTACCGACATTGCGGATCAAACCAACCTTTTGGCTTTAAACGCCACAATTGAAGCCGCACGTGCCGGCGACGCTGGCAAAGGCTTTGCTGTTGTGGCATCCGAAGTCAAAAACTTGGCCAATCAAACGGCCAAGGCGACGGAGCAAATCAGTTCGCAAATCAGCGACATTCAAAATGCCACACAAGCAGCCGTGACGGCCATCGGCAGCATCGGGGGTACCATTGGTCAAATCAATGAAATCACATCTGGTATTGCCGCTGCTGTAGAAGAACAAGGTGCGGCGACCCAAGAAATTGCCCGGAATGTGGAACAGGCGGCTCAAGGAACCTCTGACGTCTCACAAAACATCGAAGGTGTACGCCAAGCTGCCGGGGAAACAGCCGGGGCCTCTAACAAGGTTTTACAGGTTGTCCACGAACTCAAAGACGAATCTGCAACATTGTCGAGCCAAGTTGAAAAGTTCTTCACCGACATCAAACAGGCTTAACCGAAAGACAAACACATTGACTTGCCATAACAAATGCGGACGTCCGCTTTGAAGGTGTTAGGCGCGTTTCAATTGGACGTGGTTAGTGGGCCTTAGAGCTGTGCTTAAGGCGGTGTTCGCGGTGCAACAGGTACAGACCACTGGCGACGATGATGGTGGCGCCGATGATGACTTGAAGGCCCGGAATGTGTCCCCACACGACAAAGCCGATCAACGTCGCCCATACGAGAAGCGAATATTCAAACGGAGCCACCACTCCCACCGAAGCCATAGAATAGGCTCGGGCCAGGCACAAATGTCCGAACACGGAAAAGGCTCCGATCAAAAAAACCCAGCCCAAATCCTCAACAGAAATTTCAATAAAGGCCGACCAGGACAGAACCGTCGTAACCAAAGTTGCCCAAACCGTGAAATAAAACACCTGTTTAAAGACCCCTTCCCCCGTTCCCATCCCCCGCGTGATCAACATCATCAGGGCATAAGCCAAGCTGGCTAAGATGGCATAAATAGCCCCGCCTTTAAAAAAATCACCGCTTGGGTTGGTGGCGATATAAACACCCACAAAACCCAAAACAACGGCGCTCCAACGGTGTGGTCCGACGTGTTCTTTAAACAAAGGCACGGACAGCGCCGTCATGATGAACGTTGAACCAAAGACAATGACCGTTGCGTCGGCAAGCGGCATGGTGATCAGCGCCGTGAAAAAAAACAGAGGCGCAAAAAAACCAATAAGAGCCCGGATAAGGTGAAGACCTGGACGCGTTGTTTTCAAGGATCCTTCGGGCATTTTTTTCCACGCCCACAGCCCCATCATCGGCACCATAAACCACCCGCGCACGGCCATCATTTGCATGACGCCATAGCCCTGATCCAGCAAATGCTTCATGGCCCCATCCATCAAAGACAAAAGCAAGGCCCCCAATAAAATCAGGCCAATCGCGCGCAGATTATGGGTGTGTATTTCTGTGTCCATAAGACCTAAACAGTTACCGTTTGTTTTGAGTTTTCCTGGTGGTTATGCGTTCTATTTCGTCCGGCATTTTTGGCTGAATACAAGGCTGCATCGGAACTGGCCATGACCGATTCCAAGGACAGGTTCTTATCATCACACGCGGCGACACCGATACTGACCGTCAAATTGATGTCACCTTTGGCCGTTTCAATCACCATTTCTTCAATTAATTTGCGAAGGCGTTCAGCCAACAACACACCTTCTTCAAGGTCTGTTTCTGACATAATGACAGCGAATTCCTCACCACCAATCCGGCCAATAATATCGGTTTCTCGAAGGATTTTGAAAATTGCGTTCCCAACGACCACCAGCGCGTCGTCCCCGGCTTCGTGGCCCCAGGTATCGTTGACCCGTTTGAAGTGATCAATATCGATCATAGCAATCACGTAGGTGTGGTTATAGCGACGAGATTGAGCATCCATCACTTCAGCATATTCGAAAAAAGCTCGACGGTTATTCAGGCCCGTCAGGACATCTGTACGGGCTTGCTGTTCGGCTCTTTTTTTAGCCTCTTCCAATTCGGACGTGCGAAGGGATACCTGTTTTTCAAGGTCTTTGTTCAGGTTTTCCAGGTCACCTTGGCTCTTTCTTGATTTCATCAGCGCCGCCGCAAGGTGATGGTTAGACATCGATATGGCAGAGATTGAAGTCGCAACAGCAAGAATGACCGTAAGCAAGTACGTCACCCACGCAGGCATATAGGAAACGGCTGTCGTGGTGTCGATCACAAAGATTCGACCCCCGAAAATAAAACTGTAAGCCGTTACAATCATCATGAAAACCATGGCGATGGTAAAAGGGATTCCGACCCGCTTTCCAAAAAGGATGGTTGCCATCACCGGAGACAACAACAACAGCGGATTTGCGCCAGCGACAATACCCACTTTCCAAAACCCCACTAGGCCAATCAAAAGAAAAAGGGATACAAGTGTCCCGGCCTGGATGGTGTAAGGAATTTTTTTGCGAAATATAAAAAGGATCCAAATCACAACGGCTGTCGCAATGTGAAGCCCCATCTGCCATTGCCAACCGATAAAATTAGACCGATAGACGCTTGCGGACACGGCCGGAACAACCAATGCTGCAGAGGCAAGAAGCATCATGTCGCATATTCTGGATCGAACCTGGCGCAGGTCTTCTTTAAGTTCGTCCATTGCTTATCCCGACTGCGTACCGATTTAGGTGAATGTCAGTGCATCACTTGTAAATTTGGTCATCATATTTTGTACAATGTTCTGAATGAAAGTCTATGGTCGATTTTGATCACAGCGGACAATGAGCTGTATATAAGATTTGCAATTCCCTGCGCTGAAGGTACGAGTTGAGCGCCCTTCCCCGGCACATTCCAAATAGAAAAGGCGATCCGTGAGGACCGCCTTTTCTAATGTTTATGACCAGACCTCAATCAGACATCGACTTCAGGTTTCCAATTTGGTTGATCTTCAAACGTAGGGAGACCTTGATCCAGTCCGTCCCAAGGTTTTCTATTGCGGGCGAAAACAACGACCTTTGGTTCTAAGTTAGAGGAATCATCAATTGTCCCAAGGGTAATGCTCACATAACCCTTCGTAGAACTGTTGTGTCCAAGTATTGGACTGCCACACTCAGGGCAAAAGACTCTCGTCACTTCGTTTCCATTGTCTGACGTATATTTATATTCTGATACATGACCAGTAAGTCGAACCCCAACTGCCGGGAACACCGCCCCTGTAGAGTGCCCAGCACCACTACCGCGTTGGCAGGATTCGCAATGACAATGAGCGACAACACTAGGTTCTCCATCCACTTTATAACGAACGGCACCGCACAGACATCCACCTTCGTAAGCGTTTAATGACTTGTTTTCCATGCTTTCAACATAATAACTTTTGCTGACTTGATCAATTATTTCCATTTTCTCTAAAACAGATACTGAGCCCCAGCCGTCCGTCTTCACCACAAAAAAAGGGCGATCCGTGAGGACCGCCCTTTTTGTTTCGTTTGAACGTAAACGTCTTAGCTGACTTTAGCGTCCAATGTACCAGCGGCGTACTCTGAAAACATAATTTCGAGAGACTTCGCGGTGATTTCTGAGGCATGGCCTGCGGAACCGAAGGCTTCATAACGGTTTTTGCAGATGTCGCGCATACCTGTTGTCGCGGCTGCCAAGAACTTACGAGGATCGAAGTTCGAGGGGTTGTCGTGCAAGTGACGACGCACAGACCCGGTAGATGCCATACGCAGATCGGTATCGATGTTGACCTTGCGTACACCAGATTTGATGCCTTCGACGGTTTCGGTCGTTGGAACGCCGTATGTTTGCGCCATATCGCCACCAAAATCGTTGATGATCTTCAGCCAGTCTTGTGGCACCGAGCTGGAACCATGCATAACCAAGTGAACCGAAGGAATACGCGCATGGATTTCTTTAACGCGGTCAATACGCAGAACCTTACCTGTTGGTTCTTGGGTAAATTTGTACGCGCCGTGAGAGGTGCCAATCGCAATCGCCAAAGCGTCAACGTTGGTTTTCTTCACGAAGTCAGCGGCTTCGTCTGGATCAGTCAACATTTGATCCATTTCCAACTTGCCTTCTGCGCCTTGGCCATCTTCTTCGCCAGCTTCGCCGGTTTCAAGAGACCCTAAGCAGCCCAATTCGCCTTCGACAGAAACGCCACACGCGTGCGCCATGTCGACCACTTTGCGGGTGGTGTCAACGTTGTAGTCGTAAGACGCTGGGGTTTTGCCATCGGCCAACAGAGACCCATCCATCATCACCGAGCTAAAGCCCGACTGAATGGACCGCTGGCAGACGTCCGGGGACGCGCCATGATCTTGGTGCATACACACGGGAATGTGTGGATAAGCTTCAACAGCCGCCAAAATCAGGTGACGCAGGAAGGTTTCGCCTGCATAACCACGGGCCCCGGCAGAGCCTTGAAGGATGACCGGGCTGTCAACCGCATCAGCGGCTTCCATGATGGCTTTGACTTGTTCCATGTTGTTGACGTTAAACGCGGGCAAGCCATAGTTATTTTCAGCTGCGTGATCGAGAAGCTGGCGCATAGTTACGAGAGCCATTTTTCTCACTCCTTATTTGTTAATTACGTTGTTTAAAGACCTAAGACGATTACAGACGCGCTTTTGCTTCTGCAACGACGTTCTCAGGCGTGATACCAAAGTGTTTGTACAGTTCAGGAGCCGGAGCAGAAGCACCAAAGCCGGTCATGCCGACAAAGCCACCTTTGAATCCAATATACTTGTCCCAGCCAAAGCGCATAGCCGCTTCAACGCCAACCCGAACAATGCCTTCACCCAACACGGATGCGCGGTACGCATCGTCTTGCGCGTCGAACAGTTCCCAGCACGGCATAGACACAACAGCCGTTGAAATGCCTTCAGCTTGCAAAATTTCCCGAGCTGCCACAGCGATTTCAACTTCCGAACCTGAGGCCAACAAGACCACTTGACGGTCGCCGCCTTCGCCTTCAAACAACACATAAGCACCCTTGGCGCACAGATTTTCGTCTGTGTGTGTGGTGCGTTGTGGCTCAAGACCTTGACGGGTAAGCATCATGCCGGTTGGGGTTTTTTCAGATTGAAGCGCAAGCGCCCAGCATTCAGCCGTTTCAACAACGTCGCACGGACGCATGGTGTTGAAGTTTGGCATGGAACGCAGCATAGCCAGCGTTTCAACAGGTTGGTGAGTTGGCCCATCTTCGCCCAAACCGATGGAATCGTGGGTCAAAACATAAACCACGCGTTTTTCCATCAAAGCCGACAAACGAATGCCGCCCATCATGTAGTTGGCGAACATGGCAAACGTACCAGAGTAAGGAATGAAGCCGCCGTGCAAGCACAAACCGTTCATCACCGCACTCATCGCATGTTCACGCACACCATAGTGAATGTAACGGCCACTAAAGTCCGTGTTCAAAATAGACGGCGTAGACGGCGTCTTGGTGTTCACAGACCCGGTCAAATCAGCAGAACCACCGATCATTTCAGGAATAGCAGCCGTTAGAACTTCCAAAACCTTGCCGGAAGCTTGACGTGTTGCCAATTTAGGGTGGTTTTCAGCCGTTGCTTTTTTAAATGCATTCAGCTTGTCTTCCCAACCCGCAGGCAAGGTGCCAGCATCGGTGCGTACAAACTCAGCTTTCGTTGCTGCGTCCAAAGCGTTCAGACGGCCTTCCCATGATTCGCGAGCCACGGAGTTTTTCGCCATAGCGGAACGCCAAGCTTCCAAAACGTTATCAGGAATAACGAACGGAGGTGAGTGCCAACCAAGGCCTTCACGCATACCTTGGATTTCTGCGTCGCCCAAGGCTGCACCGTGAACATCGTGCGTACCCGCTTTTGTTGGTGCGCCATAACCGATGGTGGTTTTGCAAGCAATCAAAGATGGCTTGTCAGATTTACGAGCCGCTGCGATCGCCGCTTCAATAGCCACAGGATCATGACCGTCAATGGCTTGGGTATCCCAGCCACTGGCTTCGAAACGTGCGCATTGATCATCAATCAAGGTCAAGTTGGTGTTGCCATCGATGCAGATTTCGTTGTCATCCCACATCACGATCAACTTGCTCAAGTTCAAGTGCCCCGCCATGGAAATGGCTTCTTGGGAAATACCTTCCATCAAGCAACCGTCGCCCGCGATGGTGTAGGTGTAGTGATTGGAAATATCATCACCGTAACGGGTCGCCTGCATTTTTTCAGCCAACGCCATACCGACAGCGGTGGTGATCCCTTGGCCCAAAGGACCTGTGGTGGTTTCAATGCCTTCGATGTGGCCATATTCTGGGTGACCAGCTGTTTTAGAGCCCATTTTGCGGAAGTTGCGCAAATCATCCATGGTGATGTCGTCAACGCCAGAAAGATACAACAGCGCGTACATCAACATAGAACCGTGACCCGCAGACAGAACAAAGCGGTCACGATCGGACCACTTGGTGTCTTTAGGATCATATTTCATGAATTTGGTGTAGAGCACCGTGGCAACATCTGCCATGCCCATAGGCATACCAGGGTGGCCAGAGTTAGCTGCCTGGACGGCGTCTACGGCCAGAAAGCGGATGGCATTAGCCATTTCGTGATGGGTTGCGGTCATGGACTTAAATTCTCCCCGTTGAACCGGTTATTCGTTGAATCGGTTATTCGTTAAACTGCATTTTGGCCAAGGGCTGCCTTGACCATGTGATACGTAATTAATAGTTCCGACAGCGCCAAAGGATGACTCAGCGCCGCATGATTCTTTGCATCTCTAAACTGGCCCACGTTTTCACGCAGATGCTGAGCCTCTGGAATGAGGTTCCAAAGCAGGTTTTCAACCGCTTTGGCCCGTTCATCCGATAGATCGCCGTGAATATCCAAAACATCCACAGGCTTGCCGTCAATATCGCGCGCCAACTCTAACCGAAAACCATTTTTCGCGACATCCAAAACCGGTGTTAAATCCGGGTGAGGTAGTGTTGGCCGCAGCGTGTGGCGTACATTCAAATGTGCGCCCGTTTCTCCATCGTTATTCAAAGGTGGATAAAACGACACCACCATATCAGCAAACGTTCTTTGGGGGTGTATGAACTTTTCCCCATCACTTCTTCGTCGGTCCAAAATTTCCTGCACGCGCTGTTTTGAATATCCGCGCTGTTGCGTGTCGCGCTGAATTTTCCAAATGGCGCGGAGTTCCTCTTTGGGCTCCAAATACACCTTCACATCATAACAATCACATAAAGCTCGCGTTCCATAGCCCAACAAACCTTCGACAATTAGGTATTCTCTTGGTTCGACACGCTCCCAACCACTGAAAATTCCTTTTCCGTGGTCGTAAACAGGCTTTAGTATGCTTTCTCCTCGGCGTAACAACCGAATGTGTTGTTCGGCAATATCTAAGTGGTTCGCAACAGGGTTTAGGGCTGTAATACCTTGTTCTGTTCGTTGTCGACGATCAAATTTATGATAATCGTCGGTGCAGATGCTCACCACCCTATCTGGTCCAAGAATTTCCGTAATCGCTTGGGCGATCGTACTTTTACCGGATGCACTATCCCCAACAATGCCAAGAACAATTGGACGCGTGATCCGTTTGAATGGCATGAATTTAAAAACCCATTTAGTCTCGACAGCTCATTTAACCGCGTACTGTCGTATGCGCATCCCCCCCCATGAGGAAGGCCCTATCAAAGCCTGAGCTTAGGCCAATTCAAACACCCCGGCGGGGGGTCCTGGTATTTCTTTCGAGTAGTCATTAACCAACCCAAAAGGATGGCTTTTTTTAAAAAAACGAATGCAGAAAAGTTAACCTACTGTTAACAATGATGATTACACATTTCCGCTGGCATTCAAATAGCACGCAACGGCTTGGGCGCGGTTCTTCACGTCTAACTTACCGTACAAATTTTTCAGGTGAAACTTCACGGTATTGAGCGAAATCGTCAGATCGCCAGCGATTTGTTGGTTGGTACGCCCCCTAGACAAAGAGGCCAAGAGTTCTTGTTCCCGAGCTGTTAAGCTGGAAAAAGGGTCTGACCCGGCGCGCGACAAATCCATAAATGGGAACACCATCCGGCCTTCGGCCACGGACAGGACGGTTTCAAGGACCTGTGCCGGTTGATCGGTTTTAGAGCAAAATCCAGCCCCACCAAAGCGCATAACCTGGCGCGGAATATCTGGTGCACCATTACCCGTAAAAACAATAATGCGCGGTTTTTCGCCTTCGCGTTTTTGTAAACTTTGCAGAACCCCCTGACCATTCAGGTAGGGCATATTCCAGCCAACAAGCGCGACATCAAAGCTAAACCGTTCCAAGGCTTCCATGAAACGTTCGCCATCTGCTGCGGTGGCGACCAAATTGAAACGATCATCATTATCGAAAATATTCGCAAGGCCGTGCAATATTAAGGGCGACTTGTCCGCAACAACAACATCCACAGCCCTTTTCTCTAGCTCTCGCCCATCCCGTATTTTACTTTGAAAACTGCCTGAAACGTTACCTATATTCATATTCCCCCCATTTACACACCCCACACACGGCTACGATCCAGAGTCGACAGACCCTCGACGCACGGCCTTGTAGCACCCTACCCCTGCGCAAAGCAAGAAATCCTCAAAGGGGTAGTTCAGACAAGGCTTACTCCGCTCCTTAGAGCTTGTAAAGGCTTCCTTTAGAGCAAATTGTAATCCACTGAAATTGAGGACAATTTTTAAGGACCTACCGCGAAGATTGGCGAGCTACAAGGCTATGGACAGGTTGGGTCCCGTTGCTTATAAAGGCAAAAGATCGAATGTTTTGCTGAACCCTCGGCTACCTTCAACAGACTTTTGCGAGATATCATGGCCAGCACCCCTCCGCGCATTCCCGTCGTTAAATTGATCATCTGGTGTCTGGTGATTGGACTGATTTTATCATTTTTCAACACCACCCCCGAAGACGTCTACGCGTGGGCTGGAGAGACGGGACGATCGATCTTTGAATGGCTCTTGAACTTCGGCCAAAAAGTCGGCCCCTATGTGGTCATGGGCGCAATTTTGGTGCTCCCAATTTGGGGTCTTTCCTACCTATGGAATTGGATGAAAAGCAAAAAGCAATAGCCTAAAAATGCCTTTATGTTGTTGCTAGCGTTGGTGAACGACGCCACATTGAAAATTGCTCACGGATATTATTCGCCAACTCAGCCACCACTGGACTGGCCCCATTTGCGGGGGCGTAAAGGTTGATGAAGAACTCTGGAAGTTCTGGCAACCCGTCTTCGGCGCCTAACACCGCAATGCCACTGGGCACCGTCGTTTCCAACAAAGCGGTTATCCCAATATCAGCCTGTAACATGGCAAATGTAGCATCCATGTTGCGCGTCGCATCGGTGATGTTCCAATCGCGCCCGGCCTTTTCCAAGACCGCAAGCATGGCGGGGCGAAACAAGCAATTTTCATTACATAAAATCAGCGGTAATGGGGTTCGTTTATAGCTTGTCCCATTGACCGCTCCTGCCCACACCAAATCACTCCGAATTAAGCGCTCTGCCCCCTTGGGCGTATGGCTTTCGGTCGAAAGCATCAAATCAATATCGCCACGGGCAAGGGATTTTTTCAAATCATTGGTCGAATCAAGCGCCAGTTCCAGGCGGACCCTTGGATAGGCCTGGGCAAAACTTTGCAAAATGGGGGCGGCAAAGGGAGAAACGATGTCGTAAGGAATCCCCAGCCGCACCACACCGGTAAATTCAGGGGCTGTCATAAGCCCCATCACCTCATCATTAAGTCCAATCAGGCGCTGTGCATGAAGAAACAACCGTTCCCCGTCTACGGTGGCCGATAGCCCCGCCCCCTTGCGGTTAACCAATTTTTTTTGCAAGAACGCTTCAAGACGTTTGATTTGTTGGCTTATAGCCCCTTGGGTGACGTTCAACTTGGCCGAAGCCATCGTCATAGAACCACTTTCAAGGACCGCTACAAACGCCCGCAGCAATGCCACGTCGATATTGCGCGTCAGGCCCTTATGTTCATTAGCATTCATAATAACAATCATTATAAACATTAGTTTTACTAAAATCAAGAAAAGCGACATTATAATCTCACACACCAAGACACAGGAGCCTTAGATCATGACAAACTCAACCCTCTGCGCAGACTTTGAACACGCCCAGGACCGCCTTACGCTTTTGACCGTAGCTGTGGCTTGGGTCAAAAAGGCAAACTGTGTATATCGTCAACGCTTAGCCTTAAAAGGCATGAGCCAAAGTCAGCTTGACGATATCGGCCTTTCGTATGATGCCTCTCAACGTGAAGCTTCGCGTCCATTTTGGGACCTCCCCTAAGCTTTACGCTGAATTTTAGGCACAAAAAAAGCCGCCGGAGCAATCCGGCGGCTTTTGTTTTTTTGGAAAGCTGAAAGTTTAACCGCGCTCTTTTAACATTTGATTCAAGATCGGGGTAAAGATCAGTTCCATGGCAAAGCCCATTTTTCCGCCCGGCACCACAATGGTGTTGCGACGTGACATGAAAGAATGTGGGATCATCTGCAGCAAGTTCGGGAAATCCACACCGCCAGCAATCTCATCAGGCTTGCGGAAGCGAATCACAATCATGCTTTCGTCCGGAGTTGGAATATCGCGCGCGATAATCGGATCGGATGTATCGACCGTCGCAATGCGTTGGAAGTTGATGTCTGTGTATTTGAACTGAGGAATGATGTAGCGCACATAATCATCCATGCGCCGCATAATCGTGTCCATCACGGCTTCTTCTGAATAGCCACGTTGCTTGGTGTCTCTGTGGATTTTTTGAATCCATTCCAGATTGATCACTGGCACCACGCCAATTTTAAGATCAACGTGCGAGGCCATATCAACGCCGTCCTTAACCACACAGCCGTGCAAACCTTCGTAAAACATAAGGTCGGTACCTGCTGGAATGTCGGCCCAGGGTGTGAACTGTCCAGGCGTCAAACCGTCAAAAGGAGCAGCTTCTTCATCGGAATGAAGGTACAAGCGGCGCTTTCCAGAGCCTGTCTTGCCGTAAGATTCAAAAAGCTGTGCTAACTTTTCAAATTCGTTGGCATTGGCGCCAAAATGACTGAAGTTATTGTTGCCAGAGGCTTCTTCTTCAGCAACCTTGGCCTTCATAGCGACCCGGTCATAGCGGTGGAAGCTATCGCCTTCGACAATGGCTGGGTTCACGCCTTCACGGCGGAACATGTGCTCAAAAGCTTCCTTAACGGTGCTTGTTCCAGCACCAGATGAACCTGTTACGGCGATAATCGGATGTTTTTTCGACACGCTGCTGTCCTCCCCCTTTAGAGTGTATAGATTTAAGTGGTATGTATACC
>Ga0316203_1000468_pt1 | contig 49580 bp, 48 predicted proteins | sample 6monrhotite_MG_FD_204940 | JGI IMG/M metagenome (GOLD analysis project Ga0316203, IMG submission 204940) | Microbial mat bacterial communities from mineral coupon in-situ incubated in ocean water Damariscotta River, Maine, United States -... | ecosystem: Environmental > Aquatic > Marine >... | reverse complement strand
GCCACGCCTCTGCCCGACACCACCCGCGGCATCAAACTACGCCCCGCGAGCTGACCCCCGGCTTCGCGGGCATACTTAACTGGGGCACGGGAACCATTTCGCGGGCATTCCTACATGAGGCACCTCGGGGTCGAGCCGCCATGACCCAACCCCGCCACACCGCCGACGAGCCGGGCCCTGCACGCCGCCTCGGCGTCGTGCGCAGCGCTGCCGGGCTCGCCGCAGACCTCGCCTACATCGCACGATCGCGGCTGGCGCCGCTGCGGTACGGGATGCTCCCGCCCCCGCCGAGCACCCCCTCGAGCGACCCGGCGCGGCCGCCCGTGCTGCTCATCCCCGGCGTGTTCGAGTCGTGGCACTACCTGCGCGCCCTCGGCGAGCGGCTCGCCGCCCGCGGGCACCCCGTGCACCGCGTCGCCGAGCTCGGCCTCAACCACCGACCCATCGACCAGGCCGCGCGCCTCCTCGGCGACTACGTCGTCGACCGCGACCTGCGCGACGTCGTGCTCGTCACCCACTCCAAGGGCGGGCTCATCGGCAAAGTGATGCTGCTCGCCGATGCCGACGCTGCGGCCACACCGCCGAAGCGGCGCCTCACGCGCCTGATCACCGTCAACACGCCGTTTCGCGGCACGCCCGTCGCGCGCTGGGGGCTCGGGCCGTGGCGGGAGTTCCGCCCCGAGGCGGCCATCATCCGATCACTAGATGCCCGCACCGAGGTCAACGACCGCATCACGTCGCTCGTGAGCGCCGTCGACCAGTATGTGCCGCGCGCGATCGCGCACCTCGACGGAGCCGAGAACGTCGTCCTCGACCGGGTCGGGCACTTTCGGGTGCTCGGGCTGCCCGACGTCATCGACGAGATCGAGCGTCGCCTGCCCTGACACCCGGGGGTCTTGACCGGCCCGGTGTCCGTGTGGGGGGACCGTCAGCAGACGGCGCTCGCGCCGCGGTCAGCGGTCGGCGTTGCCGCCGTTCACTGACGTGGCGTCTTCGCCCGGGTCGCGATCGACGAAGTCCTCCAGGTCGGGAGCGAACTCGTCGTCCTCGTCCAGTTCGGGGTCCGTCTCGTCGGCCTCGGCCTGCCCGGCGCCGATGTCACCCTGCGCGCCGGGGTTGTCGCCCTGCGTGGGTTCGTCAGCGTGGTCACCGTTCGTGTGCTTCGCCATGGTCGTGCTCCTACTCTGTCGTCTTCTCGTCGGCACTACTCGTCGATACCCGGAACGGGCTCGTCTTCTCCCGCGGCATCCGGTTCGTCGTTCGCGCCCATGCCGTCGTCGATGGGCTCGCCGTCCTCGTCGGTCTGGTGCGGGTCGCTGCGCGGGTCGATGCTCGTCGTGTCGTCGCGCGAGTTCTCGGCATCGCGCGAGCTCGTGGCCTCGCGATCCTCGCCGGGCGGCGGGCCCTCGGGGATCAGCGGGTTGAACTGTCCGTCATCAGCATTGGTTCCTTGGCTGGTGTCGCTCATGCTTCATCTCCTTCGGTCTCGTCTTCGTCGATCTCGGCGCCGATCGCACCGCCGCCGAGTTCGCCCCCCACGTAGCGGTCGTCCGCTCCTTGACCGCCGGACTCCTCGGTGTCGCTCGCGCCCGGCACCGTCAGATCGGGGTCGGTTCCCTCAACACCGCGGTCGTCGGTGCCGCTGAGGTCGACCTGCTCGTACTCGTCGGAGGTCATCTCGTCCCCGAAGCCGGAGGGGTCGGTGGTGGGGTCGTCGTCACGGCGATCGCCGTGGTGGTTCTCCCGTGCGGTGTCTTCAGTCATGCGGCCAGTGAATCGAGGTGCGAGCATCCGCACAACGGGGTTGACATTGCGCAGAAAGAGGAGGCGAACGACGCACCCGGGTTTCGGGAGCACCTGAGAGGATGCTCGTATGCCCGTCGCCCAGACCAGCCCCGAGATCGCCGCCCCGAAGCCGCTGTGGAGCTGGAAGCTCGCGCCAGCGTTCATCGTCGTCACGAGCGCGATACCGCTCTTCGGCTTCGAGAACCGGCTCGTCGGCTACCCCTGGCTCGTCATCGGCCTCGTCGTGGCCTACGTCGTCGACCGCGAGCTCACGCGCGATCTCGGCATCATCGCGGCGGGCCTCATCGTCGTGAGCACCGTGAGCGTCAAGGCCGACATCTCGTGGCCCAACTTCTTCCTGCTCGGGTTCGTGCTGAGCCTCGCGGTCGCCGTGCCCTTTGTGCTCGACCGGTTCGTGTTCCGGCGCCGGGTGATTCGCTTCCCGTGGCGCAGCGGGCAGAAGTGGCAGCCCTGGGAGAAGTCGTACCTGTTCGCCGTGCCGTTCCTCGGCTGGCTCATCCTGCCGTTCTACTTCATCTCCTCGGGCGCGTACCTCAACTGGCCGGCCGTCTCCGAGTTCTCCGAAGTGGCGCGGCTCTTCGTCGGCGTCAACGCGGTCGGCATCTGGGACGAACTCTTCTTCATCTGCACGTGCTACGTGCTGCTGCTGCGGCACTTCCCCGTGCTCTTCGCCAACATCCTCCAGGCCATCGTGTTCGTGTCGTTCCTATGGGAGCTCGGCTACCAGGAGTGGGGGCCGCTCATGACGATCCCCTTCGCGCTCCTCCAGGGCTGGATCTTCCACCGCACCAAGTCGCTCACCTACGTCATCATCGTGCACCTGCTGTTCGACCTCGTCGTGTTCCTCGCGATCGTGCACGCCCACAATCCGGGCGTCTTCCCGTTCTTCCTCATCCCGGCGCCGCAGTAGCGCGCGCCTGACCCGGGCGGGTGGGCCTGACCCGGGCGGGTGGGGGAGACTGGAGGCGATGACCTCCTCGCTGCTCGACCGCATGCCCGCCCCCTACGAGGCCGGCGCCGCCTTCGACGCGATCGAGAACTGGGCGACCGACGAAGGCCTCACCCTGTACCCCGCGCAGGAGGAGGCGATCTTTGAGCTCGTCGCCGGCGCGCACGTGATCCTCGCCACCCCGACAGGCAGCGGCAAGAGCCTCGTCGCGGTCGCCGCCCACGCGATCGCCCTCGCACAGGGCCAGCGCAGCTACTACACCGCCCCCATCAAGGCGCTCGTGAGCGAGAAGTTCTTCGCGCTCGTCGACATCTTCGGCGCCGAGAACGTCGGCATGGTCACGGGTGACAGCAGCGTCAACGGGGATGCGCCCATCGTCTGCTGCACGGCCGAGATCCTCGCGAATCAGGCCCTGCGCCACGGTTCTGAGGTCGAGGCGGGGCTCGTCGTCATGGACGAATTCCACTACTACGCCGACCCTGAGCGGGGCTGGGCATGGCAGGTGCCGCTGCTCGAGCTCACCCACGCGCGGTTCTTGCTCATGAGTGCGACCCTCGGCGACGTCACGCCCATCGCCGACGACCTCGAGCGCCGCACGGGCCACCCCGTGAGCGAGGTGACGCACGCCGAGCGGCCGATTCCGCTCACGTTCGACTACGTGAAGACTCCCGTGCACGAGACCGTGCAGACGCTGCTCGACGACGGGCAGGCGCCGATCTACGTCGTCCACTTCAGCCAGGCGGCTGCGATGGAACGCGCTCAAGCGCTGTCGAGCATCCGGATCATCACCCGGGAGCAGCGCGACGAGATCGCGGAGGCGATCGGCGACTTCCGCTTCACCACGGGATTCGGCACGACGCTCAGCCGGCTCGTGAGAAGCGGCATCGGCGTGCACCACGCCGGCATGCTGCCCAAGTACCGGCGGCTCGTCGAGGTGCTCGCGCAGCGCGGACTGCTGCGCGTCATCTGCGGCACCGACACCCTCGGCGTCGGCATCAACGTGCCCATTCGCACCGTGCTGCTCACGGCGCTCAGCAAGTTCGACGGCGAGAAGATGCGGCAGCTGAGCGCGCGCGAGTTCCACCAGATCGCGGGGCGGGCCGGTCGCGCCGGGTACGACACGGCCGGGCTCGTCGTCGTGCAGGCCCCCGATCACGAGGTCGAGAACCACGCCGCGACCACCAAGGCGGGCAGCGACCCGAAAAAGAAGAAGAAGATCGTGCGCAAGTCGGCACCCGCGGGCTTCGTGACGTGGAGCGAGACGAGCTTCGAGCGGCTCATCGGCGGCGCCCCCGAACCGCTCGAGAGCCGCATGCAGGTATCGGCGGCGATGCTCATCAACCTCATCGCGCGCGGGGGAGACGTCTTCGGCAACGCCCGTGCGCTGCTCACGCAGAACCATGAGCCGCCGCCCCGGCAGCGGGAGCTCGTGCGCCGCGCGCTCGGCATCGCCAAGACGCTCGTGCGCGCGGGCGTCGTCGTCATCGAGCCGGGCGGGCGCATCACGCTTACCGTCGATCTGCAGCCGAACTTCGCACTCAATCAGCCGCTCAGCCCGTTCGCGCTCGCCGTCATCGAGTCGCTCGACCCGGAGGACGACGCGCGCGCGGTCGCGCCGCCTGCGCCCGGCCTCGATGACGAGCACACGGTCCCCGGCGCCGAGCCGGAGGCCGCCCCGCACTACGCGCTCGACGTCGTGAGCGTCATCGAGGCCACGCTCGACGACCCGCGCCCCGTGCTGCGCCAGCAGGAGCACAAGGCGCGCGGCGAGGCGATCGGCCGCATGAAGGCGCAGGGCATGGAGTACGACGAGCGCATGGCGGCACTCGACGACATCACCCACCCGCGCCCGCTCGCCGACCTGCTCGAGGCCATGTTCGAGACCTATGCGGCCACCCAGCCCTGGATCCGCGACGTCGAGCTGCGCCCCAAAGCCGTCGTGCGCGACATGTTCGAGAAGGCCATGAGCTTCACCGAGTACGTGAGCCACTACCAGCTGGCGCGCAGCGAGGGCCTCCTGCTGCGCTACCTGAGCGACGCCGACCGCGCGTTCCGCCAGACGATCCCCGACGACGCCAAGACGCCGGACGTGCTCGACATCATCGAGTGGCTGCGCGAGCTCGTGCGGCAGGTCGACTCGAGCCTGCAGGACGAGTGGGCTCAGCTCACGGCGCCTCACTCCGACGTTGTGGAAGGCGAGCCGATCCTGCCGCCGCCCCCGCCGGACGTCACGACCAATCGCCGGGCGTTCACCGTGCTCGTGCGCAACGAGCTGTTCCGCCGCGTGCAGCTCGCGGCGCTGCAGCGCGACGACGACCTCGTCGAGCTCGACCCGGAGGCGGGCTGGCCCGAGGCGCTCGACGCCTACTACGCCGAGCACGAGACCATGGGCACGGCGGGCGGCGCGCGCGCAGCATCCCTGGTTCAGATCACCGAGAATGATCCGGATGCTGGGCCCGGCTTCTGGAGCGTGCGCCAGGTCATCGACGACCCGGCCGGCGACCACGACTGGGGTATTCACGCGACCGTCGACCTCGCGCAGAGCGCGGAGCGCGGCGAAGCGGTCGTGCGCGTGGAGGGTCTGAAGCGGCTGTAGCCGAGGCGGCCCGCGCTACTGGATGGGCGTCATGAAGACGAGGAAGAGCGCGGGCCTGAAGACGCCGAGGCTCACGAGGCCCGCGATGAGCAGCAGGGTGACGACGAGCGGCCACCAGCCGTGGCTCGCTTGACGCTGCACGACGATGCCGCGAGCCGTGAGGTAGCCGACGTTGCCCAGCAGCGCCCACCAGGCCGAGGCCCGCTCGAGGTGACCCCACTCGTGCAGCTTCTCGCGGTCGCGCCGCGCGAAGATGATGATCCACAGGATCGGCAGGAGGCCCGCCGCGAGCACCCAGAACCACGGCGTCGACTCGATGCCGGTGAGCACCGTGACGGCGAGCTGGGCGAGGTAGGCGACGATGGGCGTGGCGGCGAGCATCCACGCTGACACGGTCGTCGTGCGCTCGGGCGTGTAGTCCATCGACTGCGCTGTCGTGTTCCACAGGTCGCTGCGCGTCACCGACCGCGTGCCGAAGGTGCCGAGCTGGGCGGATCGCGCTGCACCGCCCTCGGTCGTGGTCGAGGGAGCCGAGGTCGGCGTGGCGGAGTAGGGCACGGAGTACGAGTACGGCTCTTCGCCGACGGGGGCCGCGACGGCTGCTCCGCTGGGGTCGGTGGTCGTCGTCGCCGACGCAGCCTCGGTGGCCGTGCCGCCCTGGGCGACCACGGGGCCGGGCGAGGCCGGGGCGCTGTGCGTGATCGGCTTGGGGCGCGTGTGCTGGGTCCACCGGGTGCCGTCCCACCAGCGCAACCGCAACGCGATATCCGGGTCGTCGTACCACCCGGCGATGGGGAGGGCGGAACCTTCGGTCATGGCGGGTCCTCGGGTAGGGCGGAAGCTCGGTGGGGGTGCGGGTGACGCTGAGCGTTGCGCCGCGGGGGTGGCCGGGGGGTGAACGCAAGGCTCGTCGACGTCAAGTCTAGGGTGCGGGTGCTCGCGACTCTAGGAACCCCGAGTCCCCAGTAAGGGGGACTCGATGGGGTACAGGCCGACCTGCTCGCCACGCCGGCGAGCGGGTCAGCCCGCGTCGCGGTCGCGGTCGAGATCGAGGTCGACCTCGAGATCGCCGAGCATGCTCCACACCGTCGTCGTGAGCGCAGGGTGGTCGAGCGCTATCTGCCGCAGCACGCGATAGTGGCGGGCGGGGGAGGGCAGTCGGTCGTGGTCGGCGCGGATCGACTCGGCCCTGAGCATCCACACCACGAGCTCATCGACGGTCGGGAGCTCCGTCATGAAGTCCCACGGGTCCTCGCCGTCACGGCACCGCGCGAGGATGACGGTCTGCAGCTCGTCGTGTGCTTCGGCGCGCAGTACCTCGAGGCTCGCGCCTCGAGGCCGGTCACGTTCGCTCACCCTTCGACCCTACGTCGGCCGTGGTGGTGAGAAACCTCAGAGCCGACGGTTCAGAGCAGAGGGTCGATGACCGCCATGACGCCCGCGGGGTCCACAGCCCACCAGGTGCCGATCACGGCCGCCTGGGCGACGAGCCACACGTACAGCGGCCACGCGATCGCGCCGGTCGTGCGGCCGATGCGCGCACTGCGCACGGCGAGGTAGACCGGGGGCACGACGAGCGCGGTCACCCAGGGCGCCGTGCGCAGGTGCCCGGCGAGGGCCATGAGCCGGGTGTCCTGCCCCGCGAGCGCCGCGTAGAGGATGAACGGGAAGATGAGCGTGAGGCCGCGCGTCCAGGCCGAGCTCTCGGGCGGCAGGCTCGTGAAGACGGCGAAGATCAGCAGGGCCTGGGTGAACGGCATTGTCGCCATGAGCCAGACGGAGGCGGTGTAGACGCGCTGGCGCGGCTCGAGGGGCTCGGAGACGACGCCGCTGTCGCTCTCGCGACGGCGGCGCGGCCGTGCCGTCTCGAGGTCCACGGCGCTCACGGGCGTCCTCGCCGACCGGCGGCTCAGCGGAGCCGGGCTCGGGTACGCAGCCGAGGGCACGCTCGCCGAGTAGCTGGAGTACGCCGAATCGGTGCTCGGCGAGTGCAGCGACATGCGGTGCGCCGCGCGCGCGGAGTCGCGGGGCGTGAGCGTCACGGGTGCCGACCCGGTCGGGGTGTAGGCAGCCGGGGTGTACACGCTCGGTGCGGCGACCTGGTCGTTGCGCACCGCGAGAGGCTCGCGCGAGGCGGGCGCCGGCGCGGGCGTGAGCGCCTCGACGTGCTCTGTCCACTGCGCGCCATCCCACCAGCGTCGGTGAGTCGCTTCGCCGCCGTGGGCTGTGGCGATCGGGTCCGGATACCAGCCTGCTGGCACCTGAATCGCGGTCGTCGTCATGATGTGGTCCCCCTGTGTGCTCCCGGCCCCCCGGCCGGGTTGCGATGCTTCACCCGCAGCGTTCGGTGCTGCGGGGCTGTCGCGAAGCTGTTCGGGTTCCACGCGACGTTCGGTGTGCGATCTTCAGTTGTGCGGTGCTGCTGGGTAGGTGGTGCGGTGGTACGTGTTCGGTTGTGAGTATGCCGGGCCTGCGAGGTCGGTGCAGGCGCGCCGTTCGCTTATCGAACGAACGAGAAGATGCCCCAATCGTCGACCTGCCAGGTGATCCAGCCGTTGGCGCGCTGCAGGCTCACGGTGACGACGAGGTTCTCGCCGGAGGAGTTGGTGGCGGGGCACCGCAGCTGCTGTCCGATGAACAGGGGCGGCGAGGCGGGGCAGTTCACCTCCAGCTGGGTGCCGATGGAGCGTGCGTTCGCCTGGATCGTCTCTTCTGCCTGGTCGGCGAAGACGCCGGGCATCGCGGCGATGATGAGGCCGGGAACGGCGAGAATGGATGCCCCCACCAGACCCGAGACGAGCAGCCACACCGCCACGGGGCCGAACCCGGCACCCGAGATGCGGCTCAGTCGCACGGCACGCGCGGCCAGGTACACGGGCGCCGTGCCGAGGGCCCACAGCCAACTGGCGGGGGCGTCGATGCCGCGGCGGCGCAGGGTTCGGGCATCGAAGTAGGCGAGCGCGGCCACGATCGGGTAGAGCACGATCCAGATGGCTGCCATGAAGATGAGGCTCGGGCCGGTCGTGAACGCGGCGACGACGAGCAGACTCAGCAGCAGCTGCAGCATGGGCAGCAGCGCGATCGCCCAGGATTCGACGGTCTGCACGTTGCCGCTCGGGGCGCCGAGCGACTGGTGGGTGCCGGAGCGGCGCGTCTCGGACGCCGCGAGGGGCGACTCCTGCGAGTAGGGGGCGTACTGCGGCGCCCCGGGGGCCGAGGCGAAGCCGGGTGCGGAGCCGTACTGCGGCGCGGAGCCGTACTGCGGCGCGGAGCCGTACTGGGGTGCTGAGCCGTACTGGGGTGCGCTGCCGTACTGCGGAGCGGAGCCGTATTGGGGCGCGCTCCCGTACTGGGGGGCGGAGCCGTAGTGCGGCGCCGAACCCTGCTGGGGGGCGGAGCCGTAGTGCGGCGCGCTGCCCTGCTGCGGCGCGGAACCTGCGCCGAGATCCCACGGTGCGCTGCCGCTCGCCGAGACGGGGCCGGGCGTCGATCCCGGAGCGGAACCGGGCGCGCTGCCGCTGTCGCGCTGCAGCGGAACCCACGGCGAGGGCGCCGGGTCCTGCGGCGGCTTGAGCTCGGATTCGGCCTGCAGGTCGGCGAAGGCGGCTGCGGCGAAGGCCTCCGCCGCTGAGTTCGCGGGTCGCCCGCCCGCGGGAGCCGAGGAGGCGCTGCGGGGCGCGGCCGACTGCTGCGCCGCGGACTGCTCGGCCTGGTCGCCGGGCTCGATGAGCTGCGGCACGGCGCCCGTCGTCGGCGGAGCGAGCTGGCGCAGGACGTTCGCCGTGGGTTGCTGCACGGCCGGCTGCTCGGGCTCGGAGCCCTCCCGTGCGGGGTCGTCGAGCGGAGCATCCTCAGGGGTCGACGCGGTACGGAGGTCTCGACGCCGGGGGAGGTCGTCGTCGGCGAACATCGTCGGGGCCGCGGGAGCGGTCGGAGCCTCGGTCGGCACCATCGGCTGGCGGGCGTCGGAGACGTGCTCGGTCCACGCGGTGTTGTCCCACCAGCGCAGCTGCGGCAGTCCGAGCGGGTCGGGATACCAGCCCGCCGGAACGCGACCGTAGTCGTCTTCTGCCACGATTATCGTTCCCCCTTGTTCGCCGGTTGTGGAACACCGGCCCCCGTCAGTGTACGGGGCGAGGGGCTCAGGAGCGATGATTCGTCATCCCCCCGTCGTGGTGTCCCCCGTCGTGGTGTCCCCTACTCGGGGGCCCCGCGCAGCCTCTCGTCGCATGCGCACCGCGTCGATCACGAGACCGACCGCGATGGCGACCACGATCGACACGACGACGGCGACCACGGGGTAGTCGCCGAGCCACGCGCCGAAGGCCGCACCCACCCCCACGTTGTAGACCGCCCAGGCCGAGCAGGCGAGCAGGCTCAGGGGCAGGTAGCGGCGGTACGGGAAGCCTGTGGCGCCCGCCACGAGGTTGACGGCGACGCGACCGAACGGAATGTAGCGGGCGATGAGGATGACGAGCGCCGCGCGCCGCTGCAGGTTCTCGCCCGCCCACGCGAACACGGCCCGCACACGGGCGTGCCGCACGCGGGCGAGCAGCGGCGCCCCGAGGCGGCTGCCGAGCAGGAACGTGAGACTGTCGCCCACCACAGCCGCGAGGGCGGCGACGAGCACGAGCAGGAACGGGTTCGGGGTGCCCTCCGACACGGCGAGGGAACCGAGAGCCACGACGACCGTCTCGCTCGGCACGACCACGAGAAACGCGTCGGCGACGGTGAGGAGAGCCGTGACGGGCAGCGCCCAGGGCGATGCGGCCGCGGCGACGACCCACTCGGTGAGGGCATCCACAGGCCCTGGTGTACTCCGCTCAGGTGAACAGCGGGCGACGCACAGCGCTCAGGGGAGTAGCGGTCGACGCGCAGCGCTCAGTTGAGTAGCGGTCGACGCGAAGCGTCGAGCCACGCGCGCCCTCGCTCGGCGCGCCCCGGCTCCACGACGAGCCGCGGCCCCTGCACCCACTCGGTCGCGACCCGCAGCCCGTGCAGGGCGCTCAGCAACCACAGCTCGGCCCCGTCGAGGCCGCGCGGGTGCGCCTGCACCGCGCGCACCTCGACGCCCTCCGCCGTCGCCGCGTCGGTCACGATCCGCTCGGTGACGCTCGGGATGCGCGGCAGAGCGTCATCCACGCGATGCAGCACCCCGTCCCGCCACCACACGAGCGAGCTGTACGCGCCCTCGACGACCTCCGCCGTGGGAGTGAAGATGATCGCCTCCTGCGCGCCGTGCGGCTGCACGAGCGTGCGCAGGCGCTGCAGCGACTCCAGGTCGGGGCCCTTGATGCGCGGCTGGATGCGAGGGTCGTGCGGTGCCGTGGCGACGACGGCCTCCGTGCTCGTGGCCGGGGTGGGGCGCACGCGCAGGGAGAGCTGCGCGCCCTCGCCGCGAGCCCGCAGCTCCACGCGGGGAAACCAGTCGCCCTCGCTCGGGATGAGCTCGAGAGCCGCACTCCAGAACGCCTGCGGCTCGGTCGCCTCGCCGAGGAGTGCGGCGACACTGCCGAGGAAGCGGTCGCGGTGATGGTGCAGGCCGCGCGCTGCGCCGTCGACGACGCGCCACGAGTCGGCCGCGAGCACGGCGCCCGCGTGCGGGTCGCACCAGTCGACCGGCTGCCACGGGCCGTCGGTCGCGGTGGACCCGCGCCAGACGTGCAGTGCCTCACTCATAGGATTCAGCGTATGCGTCACGGTCTGCTCGTCGAGCCCCTCGGGCGCGCCGGCGACCGCGGTGACCTCGCCGACGTCGACGCGGAGGCGCTCCTGCTGCACCTCGACGCCGCCCACCCCGACGCCGACGGCCTCGTGTGGCTCGACAGCGGCGTGGGGGCGCGCACCGGCCGCAGCCTCCTCGCCATCGGCGAGCGAGTGCCCCTGCCGGAGGGGGAGCCCGCGCTGCCGGCGCTGCGGGCCGCGCTCGCCGCGATGCCCGCGCTCGGCCGACAGCGCGACAGCGGCGGCGGCATCGGCGGCGAGAGCGGCGCAGATAGCGGCGACGACGCGGTGCCGCTCGGGCTCATCGGCTGGTTCGGCTACGAGCTGCGGGGCGAGACCATGGGCATGCCCGTTCCGCCCGTGCCGGGTCACCACCGTGCGGCGTGGCTGTGCGTCGACCGCGGCGTGCTCATCGACCACGAGGCGGGCACCGTCAGTCTCGTGGCGCTCGACGAAGCAGGTACGGTGCAGTGGAGCGGCGAGCTCGCCGACTGGCGGCACCGGATGCTCGAGCTCGTGCGCGGCGCGAGCGCAGCATCCCCGCCCCCCGTCGCCGACCCGCAGCCGGCCACCGCCGTGTGGCGCGACGACGACGCCCACTACGCGGCGCTCGTGGCCCGCTGCCAGGAGGCGATCCGCGAAGGAGAGGCGTACCAGCTGTGCCTCACGACGCAGGCGAGCGTGGCGGGCGCGCACGATCCGATCGAGGTGTACCGCCGGCTGCGGCGCGGCAGCCCCGCCCACCACGGGGCCCTGCTGCGCATCGGCGGCACGACACTGCTGAGCGCGAGCCCCGAGACGTTCCTGCGCGTGAGTGACGGAACGGTGAGCACGCGCCCCATCAAGGGCACGCGGCCGCGTCACGCCGACCCCGTGCGGGATGCGGCGCTCGCCGCGGAACTGTCGGCGAGCGACAAGGAGAAGGCCGAGAACCTCATGATCGTCGACCTCATGCGCAACGACCTCTCGCGCGTGAGCGAGGTCGGCACGGTCGCCGTCACGGGGCTGCTCGAGGTGGAGAGCTACGCGCACGTGCACCAGCTCGTCTCCACCGTGCAGGGTCGGCTGCGGGACGGCCTCGACGCGCTCGACGCCGTCGCAGCGTGCCTGCCCGCCGGCTCAATGACGGGGGCGCCCAAGCGGCGCGCGATCGAGCTGCTCGCCGAGTGGGAGGCGGGGCCGCGCGGCGTGTACTCCGGCGCCTTCGGCTACCTCGGGGCGGACGGCTCGGCAGACCTCGCGATGGTCATCCGCAGCATCCTGCTCGAGGGGCAGACGGCGACGATCGGGGCGGGCGGCGGCGTGACCGCGCTGAGCGAACCGGAGGCCGAGACGGCCGAGATGCACCTCAAGGCCGCGGCCCTGCTGCGAGCGCTCGGCGCGCAGGCTCAGCCGGTACCCTGAGAGTTCGCGCCCGCAGCGGTCATTCCCGCCTGCCGTTGTGCGAGCCCCCACCCCCTGCACTACCGCGAGTGAGAGAACTGTGAGCAGCGTGAGCCACCACGACGAGCACGACGAGAACGACTACGACTTCCGCCGCATCGAGGCGCACTGGGCGCCCGTGTGGGAGGAGCTCGCGCCGTTCTCGACCGCCGACGCGCCCGAGTCCAAGCCGCGCAAGTACATCCTCGACATGTTCCCCTACCCCTCGGGCGACCTGCACATGGGGCACGCCGAGGTCTACGCGCTCGGCGACATCGTGGCCCGCTACTGGCGCCAGCGCGGCTTCACCGTGCTGCACCCGATCGGCTGGGACTCGTTCGGCCTGCCCGCCGAGAACGCCGCCATCAAGCGCGGTGCCGACCCGCGCGAGTGGACGTACGAGAACATCGAGCAGCAGAAGGCGTCGATGAAGCGCTACGCCGCGAGCTTCGACTGGGACCGCGTGCTGCACACCTCCGATCCCGAGTACTACCGCTGGAACCAGTGGCTGTTCCTCGAGATGTACAAGAAGGGCCTCGCCTACCGCAAGGACAGCTGGGTCAACTGGGACCCGGTCGACCAGACGGTGCTCGCCAACGAGCAGGTGCTGCCCGACGGCACCTCCGACCGCTCCGGCGCCGTCGTCGTGAAGAAGAAGCTCACCCAGTGGTACTTCAAGATCACCGACTACGCCGACCGGCTGCTTGACGACCTCAATCAGCTCGAGGGTTCGTGGCCCGCCAAGGTGCTGTCGATGCAGCGCAACTGGATCGGCCGCTCGGTCGGCGCCGACGTCGACTTCGTCATCGAGGGTCACGAAGCACCCGTGACGGTATTCACGACGCGCCCCGACACGCTCTTCGGTGCGACCTTCATGGTCGTCGCCCCCGACAGCGATCTCGCCGCCGAGCTCGCGGCCGGCTCGACGCCGGAGGTGCGCATGGCGTTCCAGGACTACCTCGAGCAGGCGCAGAAGAAGAGCGAGATCGACCGGCAGGACGCCACGCGCGACAAGACCGGCGTGTTCCTCGACCGCTGGGCGATCAACCCTGTCAGCGGTGAGCGCATCCCCGTCTGGGCGGCCGACTACGTGCTCGCCGACTACGGCCACGGCGCCATCATGGCCGTGCCCGCGCACGACCAGCGCGACCTCGACTTCGCCCGCACCTACGACCTGCCCATTCGCATGGTCGTCGACACGACCGCGCCCATGACGGGCACGATTCCCGTCATCACCGAGGAGATGCTCAACGAGGAGCCGCCGACCATCGACCCGGCCGTGACGGGCGAGGCCCTCACGGGCGACGGGCGCCTCATCAACTCGGGGCCTCTCGACGGCCTCAGCAAGTCGAACGCCATCAAGCGGGCGATCGAGCTGCTCGAGGAACGCGGCACGGGCCGAGCATCCAAGACCTATCGCCTGCGCGATTGGCTCATCAGCCGCCAGCGGTACTGGGGCACGCCCATTCCGATCATGTACACGGAGGACGGCGAGGAGGTGCCCCTGGAGCAGGATGCTCTGCCCCTCGAACTGCCGTGGGAGAAGGGCATGGACCTCAAGCCGAAGGGCACCTCGCCCCTCGGCGGCCTCGAGGAGTGGGTCGCGACGACGACGCCCGACGGGCGCCCCGCACGCCGCGACACGGACACGATGGACACCTTCGTCGACTCCTCCTGGTACTTCCTGCGCTTCCTCGACCCGCACGACTCGACGAAGGCGTTCGACCCGGCACAGGCCGAGAAGTGGGCGCCCGTCGACCAGTACATCGGCGGCGTCGAGCACGCGATCCTGCACCTGCTGTACGCGCGCTTCATCACGAAGGTGCTCTTCGACCTCGGGTATGTGAGCTTCACCGAGCCGTTCAGCGCCCTGCTCAACCAGGGCATGGTCATTCTCGACGGCGCGAAGATGTCGAAGTCGAAGGGCAATCTCGTCTACTTCACCGAGGAGCTCGACCAGTTCGGCGTCGACGCCGTGCGCCTCACCATGGCGTTCGCCGGCCCGCCGGAAGACGACATCGACTGGGCCGACGTGTCGGTCACGGGCTCGCAGAAGTTCCTCGCCCGAGCCTGGCGGCTGTCGGGCGAGGTCACCGCGCCCGTCGGCGCCGACCCGGAGACGGGCGATACGGCGCTGCGCCGCGTGACCCACAAGTACCTCTCGGAGGTGCCGGGGCTCATCGAGGCGTTCAAGTTCAACGTGGGCGTCGCGCGCACGATGGAGCTCGTCAACGCCATCCGCAAGGCGATCGACTCGGGCCCCGGCGCGGGCGACCCCGCCGTGCGCGAGGCCGTCGAGGTCGTCGCCGTCGGTCTCTCGCTCTACGCGCCCCACACGGCGGACGACATGTGGCAGCGCCTCGGCCACTTCGACGGCACGAAGGAGACCCTCGTGGCCTTCGCCGGCTGGCGCAAGGCCGACCCGCTGCTGCTCGTCGAGGACCAGGTGACCGCGGTCGTGCAGGTCGACGGCAAGGTGCGCGACCGGCTCGAGGTGAGCCCCAAGATCGGCAACGACGAGCTCGAGGCACTCGCCCGGGCCTCCGCGGCCGTGCAGCGGGCCATCGGCGACCGCGAGATCGCCCAGGTCATCGCGCGCGCCCCGCGGGTCGTCAACATCGCGACCAAGAAGTAGGGCTCTCCCCGGTTTCCCGCGCGGCGCTCGTGAGTGTCGGGGGTGCGCCTAGCCTCCGTGCGTGAGTGACCTCGCCCCCGCGCAGCTCGGCGGACCGGCCCGGCGCGGCGTGCGCGTGCGGGCGGCCGTCACGGGAGTCGTCGTGCTCGCCCTGCTCGGGGTGGGGGCCGCGGTCGTCGCGGCGATCGTGACGCCGGGCGGTGAGGTCGTTGCCGTGGGTGATGCGGGTGCCGGTGGCGGTGGGTCGACTGACGAGGCTGGCCGGGATGCTGTGCTCGAGCCGCCCGGTGAGCCGGGCATCCTCGATCCGTCGCCCGAGGCCGCGCGGCTCGTGCTGCACGTGCACGGCGCGGTCGTCGAGCCCGGCATCGTCGTGCTGCCCGCGGGCTCCCGCGTCGTCGACGCGATCGCTGCCGCACGCGGGCCTACCGACGAGGCCGACCTGGGCGGGGTGAACCTGGCGCGCGTCGTCGTCGACGGGGAGCAGCTGTACGTGCCGCGGGTCGGGGAGGTTCCGCCGCCCGGTGCGGGCGCCGCGAGCGGTGCCGGCGCGGGCACAGGGTCGGGGCTCGTCAACATCAACACTGCCGACGCGGCAGCACTCGAGACGCTGCCCGGCATCGGTCCCGCGCTCGCGGGCCGCATCATCGCGTGGCGCGAGGCCAACGGGGGCTTTCGCGCGGTCGACGAGTTGCTCGCCGTCTCGGGCATCGGGCAGAAGACCCTCGACGGCTTTCGTGACCAGGTGACGGTGTGACCGACGCGCGCCTCGCCGTGCCGGTGGGGCTCGGCTGGGTCGTGGTCATGGTGCTCATCGGGCTGCCGTCGGCGGGGGCGGTGGGGTTCGGGGTCGCCACGGTCTCGGCGCTCGGGGCGCTGGGGGTGGTCGTGCTCGAGCGGCGTGGGCGCAGTCGTACAGGCGCACCCGTCGGGCTCCGCGCCGGATCCCTCGTCGTGCCCGCGCTGCTCGTCAGCGCCGCGCTCGGCGCGGCGGTGGGCGTTGCGGCGGGGTCGCGCGAGCCCGCGCCCGTGCGCGACGCGCTGGCCTTAGGGGAGAGGCTCGAGGTCGTGATCGTGCTCGAGCAGACGGTCTCCGGCGCTGCGGCCGGAGAGGTCGAGGGCGGGGCGGGCTGGCGCGGAGCATCCGTCGATGCCCGCGTGGAGCGCGTGGCCGATCGTGATGGCGCCACCTACGCGGTGAGCGTGCCGGTGCGCCTGCTCGGGGTCGAGGCGCAGGGGCGCTGGCCGCTCGGCCTGCGTCTCGCGGGTGCGGTGCGCCTCATCCCGGTGGAGCCCGGCGACGACCGGGTCGCGCTCGCTCGAGTGCTCGGTGAACTGCAGCCGGTGCGGGGTGCGCCGCCGCTGCTCGGCGCGACGGATGCGCTGCGCGACCGCTTCCTCGACCTCATGCAGCCCTTCGCGGGCGACGGAGCCGCGCTGCTGCCGGGCCTCGCGATCGGCGATACCTCGGCCGTGTCGGACGAGCTTGACGCCGCTATGAAGCGCAGCGCCCTCAGTCACCTCACCGCGGTCTCGGGGGCGAACTGCGCGATCGTCGTCGGCCTCGTGCTCGGAGTCGGCGCGCTGCTGCGGTGGCCGCGGCCGGTGCGCATCGGCGTCGCGCTCGCGGCGCTCGGCGGCTTCGTGCTGCTCGTGACGCCCGAGCCGAGCGTCGTGCGCGCCGCCGTCATGGCCGCCGTCGTGCTGCTCGCCCTCGCGAGCGGGCGGCCCGCGCAGGGGCTGCCCGTACTCGCCGTCGCCGTCTTCGGCATCCTCGTGCTCGACCCGTGGATCGCGCGCTCCTACGGTTTCGTACTGTCGGTGCTGGCGACGGCGGCGCTCCTCGTCCTCGCCGGGCCGCTCGCCGAGCGACTGCGCTCGGTGATGCCTGCGGGGCTCGCGCTGTGGATCGCCGTACCGCTCGCCGCGCAGCTCGTGTGCCAGCCGGTGCTCATCCTGCTCGCGCCTGAGGTGCCGCTCATGGGTGTGCTCGCCAATGTGCTCGCGGCCCCCGCGGCTCCGGTCGCGACGATTCTCGGCATGATCGCGTGCCTGCTCGCGCCGGTTGTTCCGCCGCTCGCGACGGTCGTCGCGGCAGTCGCCTGGCTGCCCTCCGCCTGGATCGCGGGCATCGCGACGGTCGCCTCCTCGCTGCCCGGGGCCGTGCTGCCGTGGCCGGAGGGCGCTCTCGGCGCGGTGCTGCTCGCGGTGCTGACGGCGGTGGGGCTGCTCGTTGTCGGCGTGCCCGCGCGGCTCGGGTCGGCGCTGTTGCGCCGCCGCCTTGCGCTCTCGGGCGCCGCGCTGCTCGTCGTCGTCGCAGGGTCGACCGCGGGCGCGCACGCACTCGCGCTCCTGCAGCGCCCCGCCGACTGGCGCATCGCGCAGTGCGACGTGGGGCAGGGCGACGCGCTCCTCGTGCGCGACGGCGGGCAGGTCGCTCTCATCGATACGGGGCGGGATGCCGCTCTCCTGCAGCGCTGCCTCGACACCCTCGGCGTCCAGCGTCTTGACCTGCTCGTGCTCACCCACTTCGACGACGACCACGTCGGCGCGGTCGAGGTCGTGCACGGTCGCGCCGATCGCGTGCTGGTCGGGCCGACCGGGCGGCCGGCCGATGAGGCGGTGGTCGAGGGGCTTCTCGCCGCGGGTGCGACAGTGCACGAGGTCGCAGCCGGGGAGGTCGGGGCGCTCGGCGGCTACACCTGGCGGGTGCTCGCGCCACCCGACCACCGCGGGGTCGAGCCGGGCAACGACGCGAGCATCGTCCTCGAGTGGCGGCCCGGGCCGCAGTGCGCGGGCTGCCCGAGCCTTCTGACCCTCGCCGATGTGGGTGCGGCCGGTCAGCGCGCGGTGCTGGGTGCCGTGCATCCCGTCGATGCGATCACGGTCGCGCACCACGGTGCGGCCGACCAGGAGGCCGAGCTGTACGCCCGCGCCTCGCCTGCGGTCGCACTCATCGGGGTCGGCGCCGACAACGGCTACGGCCACCCGACGCCCGAGGCGCTCGACGCGGTCGCCGGGGCGGGGGCGCTCACGGCGCGCTCCGACCTGCACGGGCTCGTGCTGCTCGCGCCGGGGGAGCACCCCGGGTTGTGGTTGCTCTGGACGGAGCGCGGCGTCGTCGGCGAGCACGCCCCGGTCGGGGCGCCACCGGGCGGCTGACGTCGGCGGCGCTGGCTAGGCTGAGGGGGTCGCACGCGGTACCCCGCCTGCCTCTACCCGCACTACCCGAACTCGAGCGCCGAAGGAGCGTGATGGCCGCCACGAAGAGGTCGTCGGGCTCCGCGCGGGCGAAGGCGAGCATCCCGCAGATCGCGTGGCACGAGATCAGGTCGGCGCCCGTCGTGCTCGTGACAGGCCCCGAATCGTTCCTCGCCGACCGCGCGTCGACGATGCTGCGGGATGCCCTGCGCGGGCAGGATCCGAGCCTCGAGGTGCACGACCTGGGCGCCGACACCTACGCGCCCGGCGAGCTGCTCACCCTCGCGAGCCCCTCCTTGTTCGGGGAGCCGCGGCTGATCCGCGTGGCCAACGTCGAGAAGTGCACCGACGCGTTCCTGGAGGACGCGCTGTCGTTCCTCGAGCAGCCAGCCGACGACACCGTCGTGCTGCTGCGGCACGGCGGGGGAGTGCGCGGCAAGAAGCTGCTCGACGCGATCCGCGGCGGTGCCGGCGGCGGCATCGAGGTCATCTGCGCGGAGCTCAAGCGCGACAACGACCGCGCCGACTTCGCGGCCGCCGAGTTCCGCCACGCGGGCCGGCCGATCGCACCACTCGCCCTGCGCGCGCTCGTGAGCGCGTTCGGCGACGACCTGAGCGAGCTCGCGGGGGCGTGCCAGCAGCTCATGGCCGACACCGAGGGCGAGATCACCGAGCAGACCGTCACGAAGTACTACGGCGGCCGTGTGGAGACGAACGCGTTCGCGGTCGCCGATGCCGCGATCGCCGGGCGGCACGGCGAAGCACTGGGGCTGCTGCGGCACGCGCTCGACACGGGAGCGGACCCCGTTCCGATGGTCGCCGCGTTCGCGATGAAGCTGCGCACGATGGCGAAGGTCGGCGGCACGCGCGGGTCGGGGGGTCAGGTCGCCTCGCAGCTGGGGCTCGCACCCTGGCAGGTCGATCGCGCCCGCCGAGACCTTCAGGGCTGGGAGGAGGCGGGGCTCGGCCGCGCGATCCTCGCCGCCGCCGAGTGCGACGCGCAGGTCAAGGGCGCGGGCCGCGACCCCGTCTTCGCCCTCGAGACCCTGGTGCGCGTCGTCGCGAGCCGCGGCGAGGGCCACTAGCCCGCGCTCGCCCCGAGCCGAGCATCCCGCCCGCCGCCAGGCGCCCACCCGCCCCGCGCCGGGCGTTAGCCCACGCCGCGCCGTCTCCACAATTCAGGAGTTGCGGTGCCGCAGGGCTCCTCGACACGCCGATGCGCCCCGCGCAGGGCGCTGGACGAGGGCGGGCTCCTGAATTGTGGAGATGGCGTGCCCGGATAGGAGGGAGCGTCGACATGCCCGTGAGCGAGCGCCGGGTCTCCACAATTCAGGAGATCGAGTCCACGCAGGCCCGCCGACACGCCGGTGGAGCGGTCTCACGCCCTGATGCAGTACACCGACTCCTGAATTGTGGAGATAGAGCGCCGGGCGGGCGAGCGCCGGACGGCGGTACGGGATGCTCCGCTCGAGCCGGTCGCAGACAGCACGAGGCCCCGCCGACCCTGGAGGGTGCGGCGGGGCCTCGAGTGCTGTGGTGCGGCGCGGAACGCGCGTGAAGCAGCGAGAACGCTAGAGCGCGGCGACCTGCTTGGCGATCGCCGACTTGCGGTTCGCGGCCTGGTTCTCGTGGATGACGCCCTTGCTCGCGGCCTTGTCGAGCTTCTTCGTCGCGACGACGAGAGCCTCGGAAGCGGCGGCCTTGTCGCCGGAGGCGATCGCGGTGTGCGTGCGACGGATCGCCGTCTTGAGCTCGCTCTTGATGGCGCGGTTGCGCTCCTGAGCCTTGAGGTTGGTCTTGATGCGCTTGATCTGCGACTTGATGTTCGCCATGTATCGACTTTCTGCGTAAGAGGAACGGTGTGAGTGAGCGGCCGGGGTGGGGGTTGCTCGGAGTTCGAGCGCGTGGTGCGCGCCGCGTGCTCCGTGGCGAACTGACCCAGCCGCATTCCGTGTCGAAAGAGAGAGGGCTTTCTGACACGCAAGCCAACAGGAAACACTACCAGGGCGCGGCGCCGCGCGACAATCAGCCGGTTCGTCGGGCCCGTCGGTGCGTGGGAGAATGGCAGACAATGTCTCCTCGAGCCTCCACGTCCCTCGCCCCTGCCGCGACCGATCCGACGCTGATTCGCAATTTCTGCATCATCGCGCACATCGACCACGGCAAGTCGACGCTCGCCGACCGCATGCTCGGCATCACGGGCATCGTGAGCGACCGCCAGGCGCGCGAGCAGTACCTGGACCGCATGGACATCGAGCGCGAGCGCGGCATCACCATCAAATCGCAGGCGGTGCGGATGCCCTGGGCCCTGTCGCCCGCCGAGGGCGAGAAGCCCATCACCTACGCGCTGAACATGATCGACACTCCTGGCCACGTGGACTTCACGTACGAGGTGAGCCGCAGCCTGGCGGCCTGCGAGGGCGCGATCCTGCTCGTGGATGCCGCGCAGGGCATCGAGGCGCAGACGCTCGCGAACCTCTACCTCGCGCTCGAGAACGACCTCACGATCATCCCCGTGCTCAACAAGATCGACCTGCCCGCGGCGGATCCCGACAAGTACGCGCGCGAGCTCGCGAGCCTCATCGGTGGCTCACCCGACGACGTGCTGCTCGTGAGCGGCAAGACCGGCCAGGGCGTCGACGAGCTGCTCGACCGCGTCGTCGAGCTCATCCCGCCGCCGACGGGCGACGCCGAGGCTCCCGCCCGCGCGATGATCTTCGACTCGGTGTACGACGCGTACCGCGGCGTCATCACCTATGTGCGCATGGTCGACGGGCATCTGAGCCCTCGGGAGCGCATCCAGATGATGTCGACGCGCGCGACGCACGAGCTACTGGAGATCGGCGTGAGCTCTCCCGAGCCGGTGCCGAGCAAGGGCCTCGGCGTGGGCGAGGTCGGCTACCTCATCACGGGCGTGAAGGACGTGCGACTGTCGAAGGTCGGCGACACGATCACGAACGCGCAGAAGCCGGCGACGCAGGCGCTGCCGGGCTACACCGACCCGAAGCCGATGGTGTTCTCGGGCCTGTACCCGATCGACGGCAGCGACTATCCGGTCTTGCGGGAGGCGCTCGACAAGCTCAAGCTCTCCGACGCGAGCCTCAACTACGAGCCCGAGACGTCGGTCGCGCTCGGCTTCGGGTTCCGCTGCGGGTTCCTCGGCCTCCTGCACCTGGAGATCATCACGGAGCGCCTCGAGCGCGAGTTCGGCATCGACCTCATCTCGACGGCGCCGAGCGTGACCTACGAGGTCGTCACGGAGGACGGCAAGGAGTACACGGTCACGAACCCGAGCGAGTTCCCGACGGGGGCGAAGATCGCGAGCGTGACGGAGCCCATGGTGGCGGCGGGCATCCTCGCGCCGAAGGACTACGTGGGCACGATCATGGAGCTGTGCCAGAGCCGCCGCGGCGCGCTCATCGGCATGGAGTTCCTCGGCGAGGACCGCGTCGAGATCAAGTACACGATGCCGCTCGGCGAGATCGTCTTCGACTTCTTCGACCACCTCAAGAGCAAGACCGCTGGCTACGCGAGCCTCGACTACGAGCCGAGCGGCGACCAGGAGGCCGACCTCGTCAAGGTCGACATCCTGCTGCAGGGCGAGGCGGTCGACGCGTTCAGCGCGATCGTGCACCGCGAGAAGGCCTACGCCTACGGCGTGCTCATGACGGAGCGCCTCAAGAAGCTCATCCCTCGCCAGCAGTTCGAGGTGCCCATCCAGGCCGCGATCGGCGCCCGCATCATCGCGCGCGAGTCGATCAGCGCGATGCGCAAGGACGTGCTCGCCAAGTGCTACGGCGGTGACATCACCCGCAAGCGCAAGCTGCTCGAGAAGCAGAAGGAGGGCAAGAAGCGCATGAAGATGGTGGGCCGCGTCGAGGTTCCACAGGAGGCCTTCATCGCGGCGCTCTCCGGCGACGTCGAGAGCAAGAAGGACAAGAAGTAGCCATGAGCTCGCGGGATGCTGCCCGGGCCGAGCAGGCGGTCACCTACGCGGCCGTCGGCGCGAGCCAGGCCCCCGACCTTCTGCAGTACCCGCCGCAGGGCTACCGCCCGCTCGAGATGCGCGGCCGCGTGGGCCACGGCGACGAGCGGTGGGAGTGGGCCGTCGACGCGCTCCTCACGGGCGGCGTGTATCGCGGCGCCGGCATGGGCGTGCGCATGCGCACGGTCGACGCGGGGGAGGCCGAGCGGGCCTACCAGCCGGTCGAGTTCGACGACCACGGTGAGCCGATCGAGCCTGCCGAGGTGGGCGCCGTAGAAGAGGTCTACACGGCCGATGGCACGAGGCACCTGCGCCCCGGCGACATCATCGTCGTCGGCCTCGCCGTGGGGGAGCGGCTGTGGCTGCCGCTGCCGGGCCGCGTCGTGCTGCTTGAGCAGCAGGAGGCCCGCGTCATGTACGCCGTCGGCACCCTGCCGGGCCACGCCTTCTCGGGCGAGGAGTCGTTCACGCTCGAGCGGGAGGAGAACGGCTCGGTGTGGCTCACCGTGCGCAGCTTCGCCCGCCCGGCCGCATGGTGGGGCTGGCCCCTGCTGCCCGGGCTCCTGCTGGCCCGCACCCTCATCGCCCAGCGGTTCCTGCGTGCCCTCACGGTGCCGCTCACCACTCAGGATCGCTGACATACTCTGAACGAGATGAGCAGCGAAACCCGTGCCGTGCAGGCTGAGCCGCGGCCCACGAGCAGCGGCGTCGGTCGCGTGCTCGTCGCCGTCTACGCGATCCTCGCCCTCGCCGCGCTCGGCCGCTCGAGCTACCAGATCGCCACCAAGTTCGGCGAGGCTCCCCTCGCGTACAGCCTCTCCGGGCTCGCCGCCGTCGTCTACGTGCTCGCCACAGTCGCGCTCGTCGCCCGGGGCCGCCGCTGGTTCCTCGTCGCCGTCGTCGCGATCACCGTGGAGCTCGCCGGCGTGCTCATCGTCGGCGTCGTGAGCCTCCTCGCCCCCGACGTCTTCCCCGACGACACCGTGTGGTCGGTCTTCGGCCGCGGCTACGCCTTCATCCCGCTCCTCCTGCCCGTGCTGGGCCTGCTCTGGCTGCGGCGCATCGCGGCCGTGCGGCGCGCGGAGGCGGTGTCGTGAGCCGCCCCGCCCAGGGACTCGTCGCGCGCGGGCTCGACGCGCTGCCCCAGCCGCCCGTGCCGTCGATCGTGACGATCGGCAAATTCGACGGCGTGCACCGCGGGCATCGCGCCGTTCTCGACAGCCTGCGGGATGCCGCTGCCGGCCGCCGCACGGTCGTCGTCACCTTCGATCGGCACCCGCTCGCCGTTCTGCGGCCCGAGTCGGCGCCGACGCCCCTGCTGAGCGTCGACCAGAAGACCGAGGCGCTGCTCGCCGCCGGTGTGGATCTCGTCGTCGTCCTCGACTTCACCCCCGAGTTCGCCGCCCTCAGCCCCGAGCAGTTCGTGCAGCGCGTCCTCGTCGGCGGGCTCGGCGCCACCGAGGTGCTCGTCGGCGACGACTTCCGCTACGGCGCGCGCGGCGCTGGCACGGTCGAGACTCTGCGGCAGGCGGGGGAGGGCGACGGCTTCACTGTCACCCTCGTCGACGACGTGTGCGAGGCCGACGGCCGCCGCGTGTCGTCCACGGGCATCCGCGCCGCGCTCGAAGCCGGCCATGTCGCGGAGGCGACGGAGGCTCTGGGGCGTGCCCCGCGCATCCGGTCCCTCGTCGTGCCCGGCCATCAGCGCGGCCGCGACCTCGGCTACCCGACGGCGAACCTCGCCCCCGGCGCCGAGGGCTACATTCCCGCCGACGGCGTGTACGCGTGCTGGTTGCGCGTCGACGGAGAGCGCTACGGCGCGGCCGTGTCGATCGGCAACAACCCGACCTTCGGCGACGTGCTCGAGAAGACGGTGGAGGCGCACGCGATCGACGCGACGCTCGACCTCTACGGCTCGATGGTCGAACTCGAATTCGTCGAGTACATCCGGCCCATGCGCAAGTTCGAGTCGGGCGACGCACTCGCCGTGCAGATGGGGCTCGACGAGCTGCGCATCCGCGAGGTCCTCGGCCTCGCCGCTGAGCCCGCGTAGACCGCTGAGCCCTGCCGACTACTTGTCGGCGATGAGCGACTTCAGCGGAACCTTCGCGCCGTTCTTGATGTTGTCGATGACGTCGTCGGGCACGTCCTTCACGAGCGGCACGTCGAGTTCTTTGGCCCAGGTGCCGATCGTGTCGAGAATCTGGTCGGTGTCGAGGCCCGCGAGGGTCGGCTGAATCTGCTCCCAGAGGCCCTGCAGGGCATCCGGGTCGAAGCCCTTGCCGCTCACGAGGTCGCTCACGACCTCGCCGATGTCACCGAGGTCGAATCCGTTGTTCTGAGCCATGGCGTGTTCCTGCCTTCTCGGGAGCCCAGCGGGCTCGATGCTCATGAGCCTATGGCTCGTCGACGCGCGGCGGAACACCTCCGCGACCGGCGAGGAAGAGCACGATCGAGGATGCCGTGGCCGGCAGAGCCGGCCCCGTGCCGACCTGCCACTCGCTGTCCACCGCGACGAGGGTTCGCGCGGTGAGGACGCTGCGGCGCGGCGTGGGCGCGCGCACGGCGAGGTCGACGGCGACGGCGCCGCTCGCGAAGGGGTCGACGCCGAGGTCGACCTCGAGCGCCGTGCCCAGATCGAGGGCGGCGACGAGGACCTCCCCGAACTCGCGCACCGAGCATCGCGCCGTCGCGCCCGAGAGGCTCATGGCCTCCTCGCGCAGCGAGGGTGCGAGACGGTCGGCGTCGAGGGCGGCGACCTCGGGGCTCGGAGTCTCGTGGGCGCCGAGGCGCGACGCGAACCGCTGCCACCCGCTCCAGCGTCGCAGGGTGAGCAGCTCGCGCACGGCGTCGTCGACGCTCACCCCGGGCCGCAACGTCGCGCGGGTGAGCGACTCCGGGTGGGTCTCCAGCAGATTCGCGAGCGACAGCAGGAGCCCGCTCGCGGGTCGCGCCCAGTTGCGTGTGACCTCGCCATCGTCGCCGCGTGGGCGGTTGCTCAGGGGCAGGAAGCGGCTCCAGTCGGTCACGGCACCACTGTACGGGGCGCCCCTCGACCGACATCGAGGCGACCGGCATCGAGGTGACCGGCATCTAGGATTGTGCGGTGCCCTCCGACCCCGTGATCTCCCGTCGCGGGGCATCCCTCCTCGGCATCGCGGGCATCCTCCTCATCGCGGCGACGCTGCGGCTGCCGGTCGGGGCGCTGTCGCCTCTCGCCGACCAGATCTCCGTCGACATCCCGCTCTCCGCCGCCGCGCTCGGGGTGCTCGGCATGATGCCGCCCATCGGCTTCGCGCTTTCCGGGCTCATCGCGCCCCTCGTTGCGCGCCGCGTCGGGCTCGAGACGACGCTGCTCCTCGCCGTCGTCATCATGATCCTCGGGCACGTCACGCGCGCTCTCGCCGGTGGCTACCTCGTGCTCGTGCTCGGCAGCTTCATCGTGCTGCTCGGGGCGGGCTTCGGCAACGTGCTCATGCCGAGCGCCGTCAAGCGCTTCGCCCCGCACGCTCTCGGGCCGATGACCGCTGCCTACGCGATGATCATGGCCGTCGGCTCGGCGGTGCCGCCGACCCTCGCCGTCCCGCTCGCCGAGGAGATCGACTGGCGCTTCTCGCTCGGCTCGTGGGCGATCCTCGTCACCGCGGCACTCGTGCCGTGGGTGCTGCTCGCGGTGCGCGGCGCACGGCGTCGAGCGCGCGATCGCGCAGCCGACCCCGACGCCGCGATCCTCGAGCCCGACCCGCACCGCTTCGCGACCCTCGCCCGCTCGCGCACCGTGTGGGGCATCACGATCCCCTTCACTATCTCGAGCATCTCCGCCTATGTGACGTTCGCGCTGCTGCCGGTGATCCTGCAGGACGTCGCGGGGGTCACGGCGACGGAGGCGGGCTCCCTCCTCGCGGTGTTCGCGATCACGGGACTGCCGCTCGCCTTCCTCGCCCCCGTGCTCACGGCCCGGCTGCGCACGCCGACGGTGATCCTGGCCGCGTCGATGGCGCTCTTCCTCGTCGGGTACGGCGGCCTTCTGCTCGCCCCGCAGCCCCTCGTGCTCCTGTGGGTCGTGCTCATCGGGCTCGGTCAGGTCACCTTCCCGATGTGCCTGACGCTCATGTCGCTGCGCACGCGCTCGTCGCAGTCGGCCGCGAGCGTGAGCGGGTTCGTGCAGACGATCGGCTACGCGGTGGCCGCGATCGCCCCGCTCGCGCTCGGCGCACTGAATGAGCTCACCGGTTCGTGGGCGCCGAGCCTCACGATCCTCATCGCGCTCGCGGCGCTCACGATCGTCGCGATGCCGATGCTCGCGGCGCGCGGCATCGTGGAGGACGAGGTCAGGGCACGAGCTCGCTGAGGTGCACGAGAGCAGCGGCACCGACGAGCGGCCCTTCGCCGCTGAGCGATGAGGCCACGACGCGCGTCTTCGTGACGAAGCCGAAGTCGCTGTGCTCGGCAACGGCGCGGCCGACGAGCGGAATGTACTGCTCGCTCACGTGACTGAAGCCCCCGCCGATCGCGACGACGTCGAGGTCGACGAGCGCGCTCGCGGAGGCGATGGCCCGGCCCACGGCCGTGGCCGACCGCTCGACCGCGGCGAGCGCGATCGGGTCACCCGTGCGCGCGGAGGCCGCGAGCTCCTCGCCCGTCGACCCGACCCAGCCCTGCTCGGTCGCCCACCGCACCGAGCGCGGGCCCGAGGCGATGCCCTCGAGGCAGCCGCGCGCGCCGCACGCGCACACGTCGTCGAACCCGCTCACGGCGACGTGCCCGATGTGGCCGGCGTTGCCCGTGGGCCCCGCGATGACGCGCCCTCCGAGCATGAGCCCGCCACCCACGCCGGTGGAGACGATCATGCCCATGACGTTCGTCTCGCCCTGCGCTGCACCCTTCCAGACCTCGGCGAGGGTGATGCAGATGCCGTCCATGCGCAGCGTCACCGGGATGCCCGGCACGAGTTGCTCGACGAGTCCGCCGAGAGGGTAGTCGCGCCAGGCCGGCAGGTTGAGCGGGGAGACGTTTCCGCTCGTGCCCGCGATGGGCCCTGCCGAGCCGATGCCCGCGCCGAGGAGAGTGTCGCCCGGCGCGCGAGCGGCGAGCGTCGCCGTGACGGACTCGGTCACGGCGGCGGCGAGCTGCTCGGCGCTGGACGCGGACCCGGTCGGTCGGCGATGACGCGACCCGTCGACGAGGGTGCCGTCGGCCGCGACGAGCGCGGACTCGACTTTCGTTCCGCCGAGATCGAGGGCGAGGGCGAGGTCGGTCATGGTGCCGCTTTCACGAGGAGGGGGAGGGAACCCCTCAGCGTATCGAGATCGCGGTGCGCGACACGCTCTGCTCATCTGAGCATGATCCGCAACAGATGTTGTCTCGCTCCACGGCCCGCTCTAGTCTGGGGAGGGTTCCTCGTGCCTGAGGCACGCCGGCATGCGACACAGGGGGGAGGCTCCATGGCCGCCACCGACACCACCGCCGCCAACGAGCTGCTCGCCGTGCGCGCCGCGGAGCTGTACTACGAGGAGAACAAGACTCAGGACGAGATCGGCGCGATCCTGCGGGTGACGCGCTGGAAGGTCGGCCGCCTCCTCCAGCAGGCGCGCGACCGCGGCATCATCCGCATCGAGATCGTCCACCCGCGCGCCCGGCGCCTCTCGCTCGAGCGCGAGCTCACCGCACGTTTCGGCCTGCGCGACGCGATCGTGGTGCCCGGACCGCCCGACGACCGAGAGCTGCAGGCCCGCGTGGCCGAGGCGGCCGCCGACTTCCTGGTGAGCGTCCGACCCATCCCTCGTCTCCTCGGCGTGAGCTGGGGCCGCACGCTGCACCAGGTCGCCGAGTGCCTGCCCGAGGGCTGGTCGACGGGCGTCAACGTCGTGCAGATCAACGGCGGCGTGAGCCTCTCCAAGCGGCCCGGCACGGCGGCGAGCACCGCCGTCATGATCGCCCAGAAGGCCGGCGGCGAGGCGACCCTGCTGCCGACCCCGGCCATCCTCGAACGCCTCGAGACGAAGCGCGCGATCGAGGGCGACCGTACTGTGAGCGGTGTCGTGCAGCGGGCCCGCGGCGCCGCCGCGTACCTGTACAGCGCGGGCGTCGCCGACACGAGCTCGGTGCACGTCGACAGCGGCTACCTCACGCCCGACGACATGCGCAGCCTCGTCGAGAAGGGCGCCGTCGGCGACGTCATCGGCCGGTACATCACCGCGGAGGGCACGATCGCCGACCCCGAACTGGATGCTCGTACCCTCGGCCTCGGACTCGACGAGCTGCGCGACTCGCCCATGAGCATCCTCGTCATCGGCGGTGAGGCGAAGCACCCCGTCGCCCACGCCATCGTGCAGCACGGGCTCTGCTCCGTGCTCGTGACCGACGAGCACACCGCCCGCTCCCTCCTGGACGCGGCCCCCGACTCGACCACCTCTGGAGAGGACCCCTCATGACGCTCGACCACCCGGTCGCCCTCGCTCCCGCCGATCGCGCGGTGCAGCTGCTCGGCGGCGACCTCACCGAGAAGGCCCTGCGGCTGCATCTCGACGGCCTCAGCGGTGTCGACGCCGTCGGCCTCGAGCAGCGCGCCGCCGGGCTCTCGACGCGCTCCATCAAGACGAGCTCGAAAGCCTGGGCGCTCGACACGATCATCCGCACGTGCGACCTCACGAGCCTCGAGGGCGCCGATACGCCCGGCACGATCCGCTCGCTCGTCGCCAAGGCCGTGACGCCCGACGCGACCGACCCCGAGACGCCGCGCGTCGCCGCCGTGTGCGTCTACGGCGACATGGTGCCCTACGCGGTCGAGGCGCTCGGAAGCCTGCACGCGGCAGGAGGCGAGTCGGGCATCCAGGTCGCCGCCGTCGCGACGGCGTTCCCGTCGGGGCGCGCGAGCCTCGCCATCAAGCTCGCCGACACGCGCGAGGCCGTCGCGGCCGGTGCCGACGAGATCGACATGGTCATCGACCGCGGGGCCTTCCTCGCCGGGAGCTTCGGGGTCGTCTTCGACCAGATCGTCGCCGTCAAGGAGGCCTGCCGGCGCACCGACGGCACCTACGCCCACCTCAAGGTCATCCTCGAGACGGGCGAGCTGCAGACCTACGACAACGTCAAGCGCGCCTCGTGGCTCGCGATCCTCGCCGGTGCCGACTTCATCAAGACCTCCACGGGCAAGGTGAGCCCCGCCGCGACCCTGCCGGTGACGCTCCTCATGCTCGAGGTCATCCGCGACTGGCACCGCTTGACCGGCGAGAAGATCGGCATGAAGCCTGCGGGCGGCATCCGCGCCTCGAAGGACGCCGTGCGCTACCTCGTGACCGTCGCCGAGACGGTCGGCGAAGAATGGCTCACTCCGCAGCTGTGGCGCTTCGGCGCCTCAAGCCTGCTCAACGATGTGCTCCTGCAGCGTCAGAAGCTCCGAACCGGTCACTACAGTGGCCCCGACTACGTGACGGTGAACTAGATCATGGGTTTCCTCGAATACGCACCCGCCCCCGAATCGGCGGCGATCCTCAACCTCAAGGCCGAGTACGGGCTCTTCATCGACGGCGAGTTCGTCGACGGCCACGGTGAGGTCTTCGACACCATCTCGCCCGCGACCGAGAAGGTCATCGCGCGCATCGCGCAGGCCGACGGGAAGGATGTCGATCGCGCTGTCGCCGCCGCCCGACGCTCGTACGAGAAGGTCTGGTCGCGCATGAGCGGCAGCGACCGCGGCAAGTACCTCTTCCGCATCGCGCGCCTCGTGCAGGAGCGCAGCCGCGAGCTCGCCGTCGCCGAGGCGCTCGACAACGGCAAGCCGATCCGTGAGACGCGCGACGTCGACGTGCCGCTCGTCGCCGCCTGGTTCTTCTACTACGCCGGCTGGGCCGACAAGCTCGAGCACGCCGGGCTCGGCCCGAACCCGCGCGCACTCGGCGTCGCGGCGCAGGTGATTCCCTGGAACTTCCCGCTGCTCATGCTCGCGTGGAAGATCGCGCCGGCCCTCGCCGCGGGCAACACCGTCGTCATCAAGCCCGCCGAGACGACCTCGCTCACCGCCATGCTCTTTGCCGAGATCCTCCAGCAGGCCGAGCTGCCCGCCGGCGTCGTCAACATCGTCACGGGCCCCGGCTCGACCGGGCAGGCGCTCGTGACGCACGACGATGTCAACAAGGTCGCCTTCACGGGGTCGACGGGCGTCGGTCGGATGATCGCGCGCTCCGTCGCCGGAACGAGCAAGAAGCTCACGCTCGAGCTCGGAGGCAAGGCGGCCAACATCGTCTTCGACGACGCGCCCATGGACCAGGCGATCGAGGGCATCGTCAACGGCATCTTCTTCAACCAGGGCCACGTGTGCTGCGCCGGCTCGCGCCTGCTCGTGCAGGAGAACGTGCACGACGAAGTCATCGACCGGCTCAAGCAGCGCCTGTCGACCCTGCGCATGGGCGACCCGCTCGACAAGAACACCGATATCGGCGCGATCAACTCGGCCGCGCAGCTCGAGCGCATCCGCACCCTCAGCGACGTCGGCGAGGAGGAGGGCGCCGAGCGCTGGACGGCTGACTGCGTGATCCCGGACAAGGGCTTCTGGTTCGCACCGACGATCTTCACGCAGGTCTCGCCTGCGCACCGCATCGCGCGAGAAGAGATCTTCGGCCCCGTGCTCTCGGTCATCACCTTCCGCACCCCGGCCGAAGCGATCGCGAAGGCCAACAACACTCCGTACGGTCTCTCGGCGGGCATCTGGACGGAGAAGGGCAGCCGCATGCTCGCCCTCGCCGACCAGCTGCGCGCGGGAGTCATCTGGGCCAACACCTTCAACCGCTTCGACCCGAGCTCGCCCTTCGGCGGCTACAAGGAGTCGGGCTACGGCCGCGAGGGAGGCCGGCACGGCCTCGCCGCGTACCTGGCTTCGAATGGGTGGGAGGCATCGGGCTCGAGCTCAGCATCCCGGCCCGTCACGAAAGCCAGCAAAACGACCAAGAAGGCGGTGGCGAAGTGAGCCGGCTCACCGTGCCCAAGACGTACAAGCTCTACGTGGGCGGCAAGTTTCCGCGCAGTGAGAGCGGTCGCACCTACGAGGTGGCGACACCCAAGGGCGCGTTCCTCGCGAACGCAGCGCAGGCCTCGCGCAAGGATGCGCGCGATGCCGTGGTCGCCGCCCGCAGCGCCGTGGGCGGCTGGGCCGGCGCGACCGGGTACAACCGCGGTCAGGTGCTGTACCGCATCGCCGAGCTGCTCGAGGGGCGTCGCGCCCAGTTCGTCGACGAGATCGTGCAGTCGGAAGGCGTCTCGGCGACCGCCGCGGGCGCGCAGGTCGACGCGGCGATCGATGTCTGGGTCTGGTACGCGGGCTGGGCCGACAAGTACGCGCAGGTCGCGGGCAACGCCAACCCCGTCGCCGGCCCGTACTTCAATATCTCGGTGCCCGAGCCGACCGGTGTCGTCGCGATCATCGCGCCGCAGCAGGCCACGGGAGCCTCGCTCCTCGGCCTCGCCGCGGTCGTCGCCCCCGCGATCCTCACCGGCAACACGGTCGTCGTCGTCGCCCACGAGCGGGCGCCGCTCTCGGCGATCTCGCTCGGGGAGGTGCTCGCGACCTCGGACGTTCCCGGGGGAGTCGTCAACATCCTCACCGGGTCACCGGCCGAGATCGCGCCGTGGCTCGCCGCGCACGCCGACGTGAACGCGCTCGAGCTGGCCGGTGCGGGCGACCTCGAGTGGGTCGACCTGCAGATCGCCGCGGCCGAGACGCTCACGCGCGTGCTGCAGCCCGAGCCGGGCATCCCGTCGCCGTCGCTCGACCGCATCGGCGCCTTCATCGAGATCAAGACCGTCTGGCACACGAAGGCGATGCGCTAGCCGCGCGCCCGCCTCGCTGCGCGCCGCGCCGCCCGCTTGCGCCACCCGCCCCCCAGCCGGTTCGTCTCCACAATTCAGGAGTCAGCGCCGGCTGAGGGCTCGTACGGCTGTGAGTACGGCGTGTCGCACGGCTTCCGCCGCACGATCTCCTGAGTTGTGGAGGCGCGCTCCGCCGGGAGGCGGAGACGCCGCTCCGTCAGGCGGGGGACGCTGGCCCGCGCGCCCGTCGATAGCGTGGGAGACGTACTCGAATCGACCCACCGAGAAGGATGCGCATGCTCGCCGACCTGCAGGACTACACCGCCACCGTCGACCCGATCTGGCAGTGGCTCGTGATCATGGCTGCGGCGGCCGTGCCGTTCATCGAGTCGTACTTCGCGGCGCCGATCGGCATCCTCGCCGGTGCGTCGCCCCTCGTGGCGATCCCCGCAGCGATCCTCGGCAACGTGATCTCGATGGTGCTCGTCGTGATGCTCGCCGGCCGAGTGCGGGGAGCGGCCGGAGCCGACGCGCAGCCGCTCTCCCCGCGGCGGGAGCGCTTCAAGCGGCGCTTCGATGCGTGGGGCGTGCCCGGGGTGAGCCTGCTCGGCCAGACCCTCTTGCCGAGCCAGATCACGTCGGGTCTCATGGTCGGCTTCGGGGCGTCGCGCCGGCGCGTCATCCTGTGGCAGATTCTGTCGATCACGCTGTGGGGCCTCGGCTTCGGGCTGCTCGGACTCGGCTTCGTGGCGGCCGTCGTCGGCTGATCGCCCGCTAGTCCTGAGCCGGTGAGGCGGCGAGTCGAGCGAGCACGGCGGCAGGGTCGAGAAACTGGCCCGTGCGCTCGACCTCGTGTACGAGCTCGACCATGAGCGCGTTCACGGGCGTCTCCAGGCCAGCATCGGCTCCAGCGGCCACGACGACGCCGTTGAGGGCGTCGATCTCGGTGGCGCGCCCCCGACGGATGCTCTGCAACGTCGATGCCGGATTCGGCACGTTCCCCATCCCGTCGGCGAGAGCCCGCGGCACCGCCTCGCCCGCGGCATGGTCTTTGCTCAGCAGCAGCGCGACCTCGTCCGGCCCGACGGCGCCGATGCGCGCCAGGTGCAGACGCTTCGCCTGCGCGACGGTCGCCGTCTCCCGCATGCCGCGCGTGAGCACCGCGCGCAGGCCTTCGTGCGCGACGACCTCCTGCACGCTCAGCCCGGTGACCGCGGGCAGGGCGTTGACCTGATTGACGAGCAGCTTCGTCCACTGCGCGCCCACGATGTCGTCGGTCACGGTGACCTCCGCGGGGAGAGCCGAGCGCAGCGCGGGCAGCGCGACGGCGACCGCGGCAGGGTCACCACCCAGCACGAGCGGGTTCGGGCCCGTCACGTCGACGCGCCCTGGCTCGAGGAGGCTTGCGGCGAAGAGCGCCAGGCCGATCGCGACGGGGGAGTGCGGCAGAGCATCCCGCACCGCGGTCTCGCCGCCGAGGCCGTTCTGTACGACGAGCGCGGGCGTGCCGTCGACGCGCGCCGCGGCCTCGAGAGCCGCCGCGGTATCGTGCACCTTCGTCGTGACGACGAGCAGGTCGAGCGGGGCCACGAGAGCCTCCACGACCCGCATACGGGCCCGGTGGTCGCCCCAGCCGCCCGTGAGCAGCAGTCCGTCGCGCGAGATCGCGGCACCGTGCTCGCCGCGCGCCGTCACGACGACGTCGTGCCCCGCGCGGTGCAGGAGTGCCGCGAGGGTACCGCCGACGGCCCCGGCTCCGAGAACGGCGATGCGCATGCTCGGCATCCTACGCACTGCGCACCGAGCGGTAGCGTGGATGCTGTGACCGCCGGGATGCTCTTCGTCGACAAGCCGCAGGGCCTCACGAGCCACGACGTCGTCGCCCGCGCGCGCCGCGCCCTCGACACGCGCAAGGTCGGCCACGCCGGCACCCTCGACCCGATGGCGACGGGGCTGCTGACGCTCGGCGTCGGCCCGGCCACGCGCCTGCTCACCTACCTCGTCGGCCTCGACAAGACGTATGAGACGACCCTGAGGCTCGGCGTCGCGACGACGACGGATGACGCCGAGGGCGAGCGGCTCGGCACTGCCGACCCGGCGGCGCTCGAGGCGGTGACGCAGGAGAGGCTCGAGCGGGGCATCCGGAGCCTGACCGGCGAGATCGAGCAGGTGCCGAGCGCCGTGAGCGCCATCAAGGTCGACGGGCGGCGCGCCTACGATCGCGTGCGCGCCGGCGAGGAGGTCGAGCTCGCGGCCCGGCGCGTGACGGTGAGCGCTTTCGAGGTGCTGGCCGTGCGTAGGCAGGTCGACGGCATCGAGGTGGATGCTCGCATCGACTGCTCGTCGGGCACCTACATTCGCGCGCTCGCGCGCGACCTCGGCGCCGATCTGGGGGTCGGCGGACACCTCACGGCGCTCCGCCGCACGCGCGTGGGCCCGTTCGACACCTCGCGCGCCGTCGCGGTCGACGACATCACGCCGGAGGTGCTCGTGCCGCCCGCTGAGGTGGCCGCACAGCTCTTTCCGGTGCTGAGCGTGAATGGCGACCAGGCGCGCGACCTCGGCCACGGCAAGACGCTCGCCGTGCCCGACGCGCCCGACGCCGAGCCCATGGCCGCGGTCGACGCGCGGGGGCGGCTCATCGCCCTCGTCGCCGTGCGGGCGGGTATCGGCCGTACGCTGGTGGGATTCCCTCAGGAGGCGGCCGAATGATCGAGTGGTTCACCATCGCGCAGATCGTCGTCGCGCTGCTCGTCGGGCTCGTGTGCCTCGTGCTCGGCGGCATCGGCACGAAGCCCAACGACGTCTCCGTGCTCGGCTCGGCCCTCGTCGCGCTGCTGCTTCTCGCGCAGATCGTCATCTCCATCGTCGCGCCGTTCGCGGGCAATACGCCCACGGGTGACCCCGTCGAGTACTGGATCTACCTCGTCACGGCCCTGATGCTGCCGGTACTCGCCGTCATCTGGGCGCTCATCGACCGCTCGCGGTGGGCGACCGTCATCCTCGGGGTCGCTGCGATCACGGTGGCGGTCATGCTCTACCGCATGCAGCAGATCTGGTTCGTGCAGATCTACACGCCCGTCGTGTAGGCGCCGGTCCAGTCAGGCGCCCGCGCGGGCCGCGGGCAGCGCGACGATGGCGGCAAGCACCTCGTCGAGCCCGGCCACGAGATCGGGCACGACGAGAATCGCCTCGGTCTGCCGCAGCTCCTCGACCGTGAACGCCCCCGTCGCGACGGCGACGAACGGGATGCCCGCGGCCCGAGCCGCCTCGTCATCGCGCGGGGTGTCGCCGATGATGACGAGAGTGTCGTCGGGGAGGGCCGCGCGGGCGGCCGCGGTGATCTCGCTGCGGTCGCGGGCCGTCGCGCCGAAGTACGAGCGTTGCCAGTCGAACGCCGCGTCGCCGAGCACCGCGGCCGTGAGACCGGCACCCTCGAGCTTGACGCGCGAGCGGGTGAGCGAGTTGCCCGTGAGGAGAGCATTGCGCCACCCGCGGGCGGCGCACGCGCGCAGAGCATCCTCGACTCCCGGTGCGGTCTCGCGACGGTCGCCGCGCTCGGCGCGCTCCACCGAGAGGTCGTCGAGCACGGTGCGGGCGCGCTCGTGCCACTCGTCGCCGTAGCCGAAGTGGGTGAGGATCTCGCTGAGGATGAGCCCGTCGGGCTTGCCGTGCGTGCGCGGCAGGGCCGGGCCGAGCTCGCGCTCCACGGCGCGCTCGACCGCCGAGTGGTAGAGCTCACCGCCGCCGGAGTAGGCGTTCAGCAGGAGGGTTCCGTCGACGTCCCAGAGGATGGTGGTGGTCACCCCTCCAGCCTGCCAGAGCGGCGCACGCGGCTCTGCACGACCTCGGCGAGCTCGCGCGAGTCGGCGGCGATGCCGTGGATGATCGAGGAGTCGAGCCGGCGCTGCCAGGGCAGGCCGATCCAGTACAGGCCGTCGACGGGGGAGACGCCGCGGTCGTGGCGGGGTGCGCCGTGCTCGGTCAGCGCACCGTCGACCTGCACGAAGGGGTAGTGGGCGCGGAACCCGGTGGCCCACAGCACGCCGTCCACCTCGACCCGGGTGCCGTCCTGCAGCTCGAGTTCTCGACCGGCGGCGCCGACCACGCGGCTCGTGAGCAGCCGCATGCGTCCTGCCCGGATGGCGCGCTTCGCCTGCGTGCCGAGAATGCCGTCGCCGCGCGAGTGGATGTACTCGCTGATGCGGCTGTCGGCGGGCGAGCTGAGGATGCCGAAGAGCTTGAGGGGCCAGTAGACGGTCACTCCGAGGATGCGCTCGGGAATGAACCACGGCTTCTGCGGCGCGATCATCGTGACCTCGTGCGTCGCCGACAGCTCGTCGGCGAGCTGCGCGGCAGAGTTGCCGCCGCCCACGACCGCGATGCGCCCGGGAGGCAGATCCTCCGGGCCCTCGTACGCGGTCGAGTGCACCTGCACGACCTCGGGCTGAAGGCCCGCGGCGACGCGGGGCACGCGCGGGTACTGGAACGGGCCCGTCGCGATGACGACGGCGCGCGCGTGCACGGTGCCGCGGGTCGTCTCGGCGACGAAGCCGCGGCCGTCACGCTCGCCGCTTCGCGTGATCGCCGTCACCCGAGTGTCCGACAGGACGGGCAGCGCGTGCTTCTCGGCGTAGGCCTCGAGGTAGTCGGCCATCTCGTTCCGGGCGGGGTAGTAGCCCACCGAGTCGGGCAGGGGCAGCCCGGTCAGTGCCGAGAACCGCCGCGGCGTGAAGAGTACGAGGCTGCGCCAGCGCGCCCGCCACACGTCGCCGACCCGCTCACGGTCGTCGACGATCACGAAGGGCACGCCCGCCTGGCGCAGCCGGTACCCCATGCCGAGGCCGGACTGCCCGCCGCCGACGATGAGCACGTCGACGTTATCCGGCATCGCGTCGTCTGGTGTCGTCGTCACTGCATGCTCTCCACTCGCGTTCTTCGGCGTCGACGCCCCGACCGACGGGCGCGGCGCCTCCACAATTCAGGAGATCGGGATGCTCGCACCGCGCGACACGCCCGGCAGAGCATCCCGGCCCTCGTTCTGCAGTCTCTCCTCCTGAATTGTGGAGATGCCGCACGGGGGCGGCGCCGCGCAGGACGCACGGGCCCGGGCGGTGGCCGGCGCAGCAGCCAGCCCGGGGCTGGGAGGATGGAGCCGTGCCCAGTGCTCTGCCGATAGCCGACCCGGCCCCCGAGGACGGGGCGCTGCCGTCGACCGTCGCGGAGGGCGCCGAGCAGCGCGACTTCGGCGTGTACCTGCATGTTCCCTACTGCCGCGTGCGGTGCGGCTACTGCGACTTCAACACGTACACCGCCGACGAGGTGCGCGGGGTCAAGCGCAGCGACTTCGCCGACCAGGCGATCGCCGAGCTCGACCTCGCCGCGCGCGTGCTCGCCGCCGCCGGCCTGCCGCCGCGGCCCGCGAGCACGGTCTTCCTCGGCGGGGGAACGCCGACCATCCTGCCGCCCGCTGACCTCGCCCGCATGATCGGCGCCGTGCGCGACCGCTTCGGGCTCGCGCCCGACGCCGAGGTCACGACCGAGTCGAACCCAGACTCGATCGATGCCGCCGGCCTCGCGGCCCTCGCCGAGGCCGGCGTGACGCGCGTCTCGTTCGGCATGCAGTCGGCGGTGCCGCACGTGCTGCGCACCCTGGAGCGCACGCACGACCCCGAGAACGTGGCGCGCCGCGTCGCCGAGGCGCGCGCGGCAGGCCTCGCCGTGAGCCTCGACCTCATCTACGGCACGCCCGGCGAGTCGCCCGACGACTGGGAGGCGAGCCTCGCGGCCGCGCTCGCCGAGAGGCCCGATCACGTGAGCGCCTACGCCCTCATCGTCGAGGAGGGCACGAAGCTCGCGCGCCAGATCGCGCGCGGCGAGGTGCCGCCGGTCGACGACGACCTGCACGCGGCAGCGTACGAGGCGGCGGATGCTCGGCTCACGGCATCCGGATTCCACTGGTACGAGGTCAGCAACTGGGCGACGTCACCCGAGCAGCGCTCGCGGCACAACCGCGCCTACTGGACGGGGCAGGACTGGTGGGGTGTGGGCCCGGGCGCGCACAGCCACGTCGGCGGCGTGCGGTGGTGGAACGTCAAGCACCCGCACGCCTATGCGCAGCGGGTCGGGGCAGGAGTGAGCCCCGCCGCCGGGCGCGAGACGCTCGATGCCGAGACGCGGCGCGTCGAGCGCGTTCTGCTCGAGACGCGACTGCGCGAGGGGCTGGACCGCGCGCTGCTGACGCCGTCGGGGCGGCACGCAGTCGCGGGCCTGCTCGCCGACGAACTCATCGAGCCGGCCGCCGCCTTCGCGGGTCGCATCGTGCTGACCCTGCGCGGGCGGCTACTGGCCGACGCCGTCGTGCATCGACTACTGCCGGATTAGGCCGTCGACCACGTCAGTTCAAGAACTTGATCGCGACGGGGTAGTAGTACTCCTCGCCGCGGTTGGCGGCGATCGCGGCAATGATGCCGAACACGATGATGACGACTCCTACGGCGAGCAGCACGAGGAACCCGATGAAGACGAAGGCCAGCACGTAGCCGGCGACGTAGCCGATGAGCATCGTGAGCTGGAAGTTGAGCGCCGTCGTGGAGTGCCCACGAATGAACGGTCCGCGGTCCTTGAGCACGAGGTATCCGACGAGGGCGGGCACGAAGCCGAAGAAGATGCCGCCGACGTGGATCAGCGTCGCCCACAGCTTCTCGTCCTCGGGCCGCAGGGGCGCGGGTGCGGTGGCGTACGGGTTGACGGGCGGCTGTTGGCTCATGAGGCCATTAAACACCGCACGGGGCCCGGCGCGATAGCGCGCGGGCCCCGTGGGCGGTAAGCGATGACCTACTTGATGAGGCGGATCGACACGGCGTAGCGGTACGCAGTGCCGTCCTTCGCCTTGGTGAAGCCCATGATCGAGAAGATCACGGCGAACACCCACACGGCGAGCGGGAAGATCCAGCCGATGAGCGCCCAGAGGCCCAGGGTCACGGCGCCGAGGATCGCGTTGAGGATGAAGATGACGACCTGGGCGATCGCCACCGTGATCTGGAAGTTCAGGGCCTCCTTGGCTTCCTGGTTCGTGAACGAACCGCGGTCCTTGAAGACGAGCCAGATGATGAGGGCGGGCAGGAAGCCCAGGATTCCGCCGAGGTGGGCGAAGGAAGCCCACTGGCGGTCCTCAGTCTCGCTGAGGGGCTGGGCGGGCTGCGGAGCTGCGGGGGGCGGAGTGGACTCAGTCATGTGGGTGCTGCCTTTCAATCGTCCGAACAAGAGGGACCCGGGGTGGAGCCTGACGTGTGACTCGCATCGTTGCGGTGTACATAACTGCTCCGCGCGGTGCGAGCACACCATCACCGTAGTGCGCACCTCCGTCGGAGGCAACGATGCGCTCACGGTGTGGCGGGGTAGAATTGGCAGTCAGTGGTTTCGAGTGCCAGCGGCGCGGCCACGACGACGAGTACGACGACGAGCACGACGAGGAGAGGGGCAAGGATGGTTTCCGACCGCGCTCTGCACGTCTTGCGGGCCATCGTGCAGGACTACGTCGCCTCTCGCGAGCCCGTCGGGTCGAAGGCGATCGTCGACCGTCACCAGTTCGGCGTCTCCGCCGCGACGATCCGCAACGACATGGCGCTCCTCGAAGAAGAGGAGCTCATCTCGGCACCCCACACCTCCTCAGGTCGGGTGCCGACCGACAAGGGGTATCGGGTCTTCGTCGACCAGCTCGCCGACCTGCGGCCGCTGAGTGCCGGCCAGCGCCAGGCCATCGCCGCCTTCCTCGACCAGTCGGTCGACCTCGACGACGTCTTCGCGCGCACCGTGCGCCTGCTCTCCTCCCTGACCAACCAGGTCGCGCTCGTGCAGTACCCGACTCTCGGCAATGCACGCGTGCGGCACATCGAACTCGTGCCCATGAGCCCGACGCGCCTCATGACGGTGTTCATCACCGACGGCGGTCGCGTTGACCAGCGCATGATCGAACTGCCGGTCGAGGCCGACGAGGTGTTCGTGGGTGAACTTCGGGCGAAGCTCAACGCCGCGCTCTCCGGCCGTGCTCTCGCGGAAGTCGGCACCGTCGCCGGCACGCTCGACGGCCAGTTCGCCCCCGACCGGCGGGAAGCCGTACGGGTCGTCGCGGATGCCCTGCTCAGGCACGTCGACGAGCACCGCTCCGATCGGCTCGTGATGGCGGGTGCCGCCAACCTCGTGCGCACCGAGCAGGACTTCGCGGGCAGCGTCTACCCGGTTCTCGAGGCGATCGAGGAGCAGGTGACGCTCTTGAAGCTGTTCAGCGAGATGCAGCTCGACAGCCAGGGGGTGTCGGCGCGCATCGGTCGCGAGAACGATGTGGCGCTGCAGGAGGCGGCCGTCGTCACGAGCGCGTACAGCATGGGCAGCGACTCGAGCGCGAAACTCGGGGTGCTCGGCCCCACACGAATGGATTACTCGAACAACATGGCAGCGGTCCGCGCCGTGGCGCGCTACGTGTCGCGACTGCTCGGTGAGGAATAAGTGGCAGACCACTACGAAGTGCTCGGAATCGACCGCGGTGCGAGCGCCGATGAGGTGAAGAAGGCGTACCGACGCCTCGCACGAGAGCTGCACCCCGACGTCAACCCGAGCGGGGAGGCGGCCGAGCGGTTCAAGCAGGTCACGCACGCCTACGACGTGCTGAGCGACCCGCAGCAGCGCCAGCAGTACGACATGGGCGGCAGCGGCGGCATGGGCGGAGCATCCGGATTCGGAAGCTTCGGCGACATCTTCGAGACGTTCTTCGGAGGAGGGCAGTCGCAACGCGGCCCCCGGTCGCGCCGCGAGCGCGGGCAGGACGCCCTGCTGCGCGTCGAGGTCGAGCTCGATGAGATCATCTTCGGCACCCACCGCGAGATCGAGGTCGACACGGCCGTGCTGTGCGAGACCTGCAACGGCTCCTGCTGCTCGCCCGGCACCGAGCCCGCCACGTGCGACATCTGCCGAGGCTCCGGTCAGATTCAGCGCACCGTGCGCAGCCTGCTCGGCAACGTGCTCACGTCGAGCCCGTGCGGCACGTGCCGCGGCTACGGCACCGTGATCCCGAGCCCGTGCCCCACGTGCGCCGGCCAGGGCCGCGTGCGCGCGCGCCGCACGGTCGCCGTCGACATTCCCGCGGGAGTCGACACGGGCCTGCGCATCCAGCTTCCCGGCCAGGGCGAGGTCGGCCCGGCGGGCGGCCCCAACGGCGACCTGTACCTCGAGATGAAGGTCAAGACGCACGAGACGTTCAGCCGCAACGGCGACGACCTGCTCGCAACCGTCGAGGTGCAGATGGCCGACGCGATCCTCGGCACGACCGTGACCCTCCCGGGCCTCGACGGCGACGTGAGCGTCGAGCTCAAGGCCGGCACGCAGAGCGCCGAGATCATCACGATCAAGGACCGCGGCATCACGCGTCTGCGAGGCTCCGGCCGCGGCGATCTGAAGATCGGCGTGCAGGTCGTCACCCCGGCCCGGCTCAACAGCAAGGAGACCGAGCTCATCAAGCAGTTCGCCGCGAGCCGCCGCCCAGTGCCGCCGCAGTTCGCGACGTTCCAGCAGGGGCTCTTCTCCAAGCTGCGCGACCGCTTCCTCAACCTGTAGCTCGCCCGATGGCGCACTTCTACCTCGACGAGAGCCTCGCGGCGCAGCTGAGCGCAGCGGGCGAGTCGGCCGGGGCGGTCGTCGCGCTGCGGGGCCCGGATGCCCGCCACGCCGTCACCGTCGCGCGAGTGCGCCCGGGCGAGAGCCTGCGGCTCGGCGACGGCGCCGGTCTCGTGCTGCACGGCACGGTGACCGAGGCGGACCCGGCCGTCGTCGCACTGCGGGTCGAGCACGTCGAGCACCACGAGCGGCCCGCGCCGCGCATGCTGCTCGCCCAGGCGCTCGCCAAAGGCGACCGCGACGAGCTCGCCGTGCAGGCGGCGACGGAGCTCGGCGTCGGCGGCGTCATCCCCTGGCAGGCGGCGCGCAGCGTGTCGCGGTGGGAGGGCCCCAAGGTCGCCAAGGGCGTCGCGCGCTGGCAGTCGATCGTGCGGGAGGCGAGCAAGCAGTCGCTGCGGCCGTGGCTGCCCGAGGTCGAGCGGCTCGTCTCGACACGGGAGCTGGCGGCACGAGCATCCGGTGCCGTCATGATCGTGCTCGATACTGCGGGCGAGCGTCCGCTCACCGCCCTGACGGCGACCGACCTGGGCGAGGGCGACCTCGTGCTCGTCGTCGGGCCCGAGGGAGGCATCACCGATGCGGAGCTCGCCGAGCTCGAGGCGGCGGGCGCCCACCGTGTGCGGCTCGGCGATACCGTGCTGCGCACGTCGACGGCGGGGCCGGCGGCGATCGCGCTGCTCAATGCCGCGCTCGGGCGCTGGTGACCGCGCCTGCGGCACCCTGAGCGACTCCACGGCGGCCGTCGGCGCCTCGCTCTAGACTGGACACCATGACGACGAGCGAGCCGACGATCTTCGAGCGCATCATCGCGCGCGAGATTCCCGCCGACATCGTGCACGAGACCGACACGGTCATCGCCTTTCGCGACATCGCCCCGAAGGCGCCCGTGCACCTCCTCGTCGTGCCCAAGACGGCTCAGTACCGCACCGTTGCCGAGCTCGCCGCGGGAGACCCCGGCCTGCTCGCCGAGGTCGTCGCCGTCGCACAGGAGCTCGCGCGAGAGCACGCCGACGGAGAATTCCGCCTCGTGTTCAACACCGGCCCGAATGCGGGCCAGACCGTCTTCCACGTTCACGCCCACGTCCTCGCGGGCGGCCTAGCCGAAGGAACCCTTGCCGACTGACGATCTCGCGGCGAACAACACCAACGCCGCCGACGCGAACCCCGCCCCCGCGTCACCCGCCTCTGCGCCCGCCGCCTCTGCGTCCGCCGCGACCGCCCGGCGGTCTCTCGAGGTCGACGGCGTCGCCATGGTGCGGCTGCTCGGCCCGCAGGACCGCCTGCTCACGACGCTCGAAGCCCAGTACCCGCTCGTCGACGTGCACGTGCGCGGCAACCAGGTGACGCTCGAGGGCGACGCTTCTCAGGTCGACGCGGCCTACCGTCTCGTCGACGAGCTCATCACCATGGTGCGGCAGGGTCACGATCTCGGGCCGACCGAGGTGACCTCCTCGAAGCGCATCCTCGATGCCGGTGCGGGCAGCCCTGCGGAGGTGCTGAGCCAGGCGATCCTCACGAGTCGCGGCAAGAGCATCCGCCCCAAGACGCTCGGCCAGAAGGCCTACGTCGACGCGATCGACCTCAACACGATCGTCTTCGGCATCGGTCCCGCGGGCACCGGCAAGACGTACCTCGCCATGGCGAAGGCCGTGCAGGCGCTGCAGCGCAAGGAGGTCGAGCGCATCATCCTCACGCGCCCGGCCGTCGAGGCGGGGGAGCGGCTCGGTTTCCTGCCGGGCACGCTCACCGACAAGATCGACCCCTACCTGCGGCCGCTCTACGACGCGCTCAACGAGATGATGGACCCTGAGCTCGTGCCCAAGCTGCTCACGACGGGCGTCGTCGAGGTCGCGCCGCTCGCGTACATGCGCGGGCGCACCCTCAACAACTCCTTCATCGTCCTCGACGAGGCGCAGAACACGTCACCTGAGCAGATGAAGATGTTCCTCACCCGGCTCGGCTTCGGCTCGAAGATGGTCGTCACGGGCGACATCACGCAGGTCGACCTGCCCGTGGGCGCGAGCGGTCTGCAGCTCGTGACCCGCGTGCTCGGTGAGATCGACGACATCCACTTCGCGCGCCTCACCTCAGACGACGTCGTGCGCCACTCGCTCGTCGGCCGCATCGTCGATGCCTACACGAAGTACGACGCGCAGAAGCAGGCTCAGCAGTACGAGCGCGAGCACGGCCGAGGAGGCGACGGCGGCGCGGATGCTCGCGGCGGCAACCGCGCGGAGCGTCGCGCCGGGCTCGGCGGCGCGCGTGGTGGCGCGGCGCAGCCCCGCGACCGGTTCCCCCGGCGCCCGCGACCCGAGACCGGAGGGCGCTGACGTGTCGATCGAGATCAACAACGAGTCGGGCTTCGACATCGACGAGTCGGCCCTGCAGCGCCTCGTGCTGCACGCCTTCGACGCGTTGAAGGTGCACCGCGACGCCGAGCTCGCGATTCAACTCGTCGACGAGGGCGCGATGGAGCGCCTGCACATCGAGTGGATGGACGAGCCAGGCCCGACCGACGTGCTGAGCTTCCCCATGGACGAGCTGCGCCCCGGCAGCGACGAGGAGCCCACGCCGCCCGGCCTGCTCGGCGACATCGTGCTGTGCCCGCAGGTCGCGGTCGGGCAGGCCGAGACCGCGGGCCACTCGACGCTCGACGAGCTGCTGCTGCTGACCACGCACGGGCTTCTGCACCTGCTCGGCTTCGACCACGCGGAGCCGGAGGAGGAGCGCGAGATGTTCGGCCTGCAGCGCGACATCCTCGTGAGCTTCGCCCTCGACGAGCGGAAGCGCCGGCCGTGACCCTCGCGGTCGTCTTCTTCATCATCGCCTTCGGACTCGTCGCGTTCGGCGGCCTCCTCGCCGCGATCGACGCGGCCCTGAGCGTCGTGAGCCGCAACGACCTGCTCGAGCTTGCGGCCGCGCGCCCTCGCCCGAAGCGGCTCTACGCGGTCGCGGGCGACATCGGGGCGCACGTCAACGCTCTCAACTTCCTCCGCATCGTCGCCGAGACCTTCGCCGCGGTGCTCGTGACCCTGGCTTTCGCGTCGATCTTCGAGGAGTGGTGGACGGCCCTCGCGCTGAGCGCCGCGATCATGATCATCGTCTCGTTCATCCTCGTCGGCTCCAGCCCGCGCAGCGTCGGTCGCGCAAACCCTCGCGGGATGCTCCGCTACACCGATTGGCTCATTCGAGCCGTGCGGCTCCTCACCGGGCCCATCGCGGACGCCCTCGTCGCGATCGGCAACCGCGTGACGCCCGGCCGCCCGAAGAGCGCGACCTTCTCGAGCGAGGAACAGCTGCTGAGCATGGTCGACGAGGCGACCGACCTCGACGTGCTCGACGCCGACGACCGCGATCTCATCCGCTCGATCTTCGACTTCAACGAGACGATCGTGCGCGAGACGATGCTGCCGCGCACCGACATGGTGACGATCGAGCAGGGGTCGACCGTGACCGACGCGATGGCGCTCTTCCTCGCGAAGGGCGTGTCGCGCATCCCCGTCATCGGCGAGAGCAGCGACGACGTGCTCGGCATCATCTACCTGCGCGATGCGGCCCGCCTCGCCTACGAGCAGCCCGCCGCGTGCGCGACGACGAGCGTCGAGGAGCTCGCCAAGCCGGCCCTGTTCATCCCCGAGTCGAAGAAGGCCGACGACGCCCTGCGCGAGATGCAGCTCGCCTCCAACCACATGGCGCTCGTCGTCGACGAGTACGGCGGCATCGCCGGCCTCGTGACAATGGAGGACCTCATCGAGGAACTCGTCGGCGAGATCAGCGACGAGTACGACCGCGACGTCGCCATGTCAGAGCAGTTGAGCGACAACGAGTTCCGCGTGAGCGCGCGCATGCCCGTCGACGAGCTCGGCGACCTGTTCGGCATCGAGCTCGACGACGACGAGGTCGACACGGTCGGCGGCCTGCTCGCGAAGCACGTCGGCCGCCTCCCCGTGGTCGGGTCGACGACCGAGGTCGACGGCCTGCACCTCACCGCCGAGCGCACCGAGGGCCGACGCAAGCGCGTCGTCACGGTGCTCGTCTCGGCCGACCAGGCCCTCATAGACGCGAAGCTCGCGTTCGCGAACTCGACCGACACCGGGTCGACCCCCATTCAGGATGCTCGGCTCGAGCAGCACGGCAGCGCCTCGTGAGTGCTGACGGTCTGGGCGGCGGCGGTTCCCGCGAGCACCGCGCAGGCTTCGTGACCTTCGTCGGCCGGCCGAACGTCGGCAAATCGACCCTCATGAACGCCCTCGTCGGCGAGAAGGTCGCCATCACGAGCTCGAAGCCGCAGACCACGCGACGCGCGATCCGGGGGATCGTGCACCGGGCATCCGGGCAGTTGATCGTCGTGGACACGCCGGGCATGCACCGCCCACGCACGCTCCTCGGCGAGCGTCTCAACGCCGTCGTGCAGGACACCCTCGGCGACGTCGACGTCATCGGGTTCTGCGTGCCCGCGGGTGAGCCGATCGGGCCGGGCGACCGCTTCATCAACGAGCAGCTCGACAGCTTCGCCCGGACGCGCAAGATCGCGATCGTGACCAAGACCGACGACGCGTCGCGCGCCCGAGTGGCGGAGCAGCTGCTCGCCGTGTCGCAGCTGCGCGAGTGGGACGCGGTCATTCCGCTCTCGGCCGTCACGGGCGACCAGGTCGACCTGCTCGCCGACGAGCTCATCGCCCTCATGCCCGTCTCGCCGCCGCTCTACGAGGCGGATGCCGTGACCGAGGAGACCGCGATCGACCGGGTCGCCGAGCTCATCCGCGAGGCCGCGCTCGAAGGCGTGAGCGACGAGCTGCCGCACTCGCTCGCCGTCACCGTCGATGAGATGACCGAGCGCTCGGGCTCGGCCGTGCTCGACATCTACGCCAACGTGTGGGTCGAGCGCGACAGTCAGAAGGGCATCATCATCGGGCACCGTGGGTCGCGCCTCACCGAGGTCGGCACGCGGGCCCGCCACTCGATCGAGGCGCTGCTCGGCCGCCGCGCCTACCTCAAGCTGCACGTCAAGGTCGCCAAGGAGTGGCAGCGCGACCCCAAGCAGCTCGGCAAGCTCGGGTTCTAGGGTCGCGCGGCTGCGCCCCGAGCATCCCGCATTCGCCCCGCGCCCTCCACGCCGCGCCTCCCGCCGCCGCCATGTCGCGCGTGTCGCGCGCGAAGCCCAGATTTGCCCCAAATGGGGTGATCGCGCGTCGGCAAGCGCCCATGTGCGCCAGATCTGGCACGAAAGGGCGGGGCGACGCGGCGTTGGCGGGCGCGCACAACGCGGGTGTACCCTGAGAGTGTGTTCGGCCAGCTCCTTCTTCGCTGCCGCGACGAGGCTTAGTCCACCAGCCTCCCTCGTCGCGGAGTTCGTCGTCGGCTGAAGACCCGCCTCCAGCGACAAGACGAGACCAGCAGGAGCACATCATGGAGAACCGCCAGCAGCCTTCGGGCATGCCGATTCAGAAGTATCAGCCGTACCACGAGCAGCTTCGCGTCGAGCTGCCCGACCGCACGTGGCCGACGAAGCGCATCACGCACGCACCCCGCTGGTGCGCCGTCGACCTGCGCGACGGCAACCAGGCCCTCATCGACCCGATGAGCCCCGAGCGCAAGCGGGTCATGTTCGACCTGCTCGTGCGCATGGGGTTCAAGGAGATCGAGGTCGGGTTCCCGAGCGCGAGCCAGACCGACTTCGACTTCGTGCGCACGCTCATCGAGGACGACCTCATCCCGGATGACGTGACCATCCAGGTGCTCACGCAGTGCCGCGAGCACCTCATCCAGCGCACCTACGAGTCCATCAAGGGTGCCAAGCGCGCGATCGTGCACTTCTACAACTCCACGAGCGTGCTGCAGCGCGAGGTCGTGTTCCGCAGCGACCGCGAGGGCATCAAGCAGATCGCGCTCGAGGGCGCGCGCCTGTGCCGCTCGTTCGAGTCGATGGTGCCCGAGACCGAGGTCTTCTACGAGTACAGCCCCGAGAGCTACACGGGCACAGAGCTCGAGTACGCCGTCGAGGTCTGCAACGCCGTGCTCGACGTGCTCGAGCCGACGCCCGAGCGCAAGGTCATCATCAACCTGCCCGCGACGGTCGAGATGGCGACGCCGAACGTCTACGCCGACTCGATCGAGTGGATGAACCGGCACCTCGCCCACCGAGAGAACGTCATCCTGAGCCTGCACCCGCACAACGACCGCGGCACCGCCGTTGCCGCCGCCGAACTCGGCTACCTCGCGGGAGCCGACCGCATCGAGGGCTGCCTCTTCGGCAACGGCGAGCGCACCGGCAACGTCGACCTCGTCGCGCTCGGCATCAACCTGTTCACGCAGGGCATCGACCCGCAGCTCGACTTCAGCGACCTCGACGAGATCAAGCGCACGGCCGAGTACTGCAACCAGCTCAAGGTGCACGAGCGCAGCCCCTGGGCGGGCGACCTCGTCTACACGGCCTTCAGCGGAAGCCACCAGGACGCCATCAAGAAGGGCTTCGAGGCGATGGATGCTCGGGCTCAGGCCGCGGGCGTGACGACGAACGACATCCCGTGGGGTGTGCCGTACCTGCCCGTCGACCCGCAAGACTTGGGCCGCTCGTACGAGGCGGTCATCCGCGTCAACTCGCAGTCCGGCAAGGGCGGGGTCGCCTACCTGCTCAAGACCGACCGCAAGCTCGACCTGCCCCGCAAGCTGCAGATCGAGTTCAGCCACGTCGTGCAGGCCAAGACGGACGCCGATGGTGGCGAGGTCACGAGTGACCAGATCTGGGAGATCTTCCAGGACGAGTACCTGCCCGCACCCGAGGCCGACGCCAAGTGGGGCCGTTTCGAGCTGCTCTCGACCCGCACGGCCTCCGACATGACGGGCACGGTCACCCTCAACGCGACCTTGCGCGACGGAGAGGAGATCGCCGCGACCGAGGCGACCGGCAACGGTCCCGTCGCGGCGTTCCTCAGCATGATGGAGAGCCACGGCATCGGCATCCGCCTGTTCGACTACGTCGAGCACGCCCTCAGCGCCGGCGGGGATGCTCTGGCCGCCAGCTACGTCGAGCTCGAGGTCGACGGCCGCACGCTGTGGGGTGTGGGCATCGATGCCGACATCTCGACCGCGTCGCTCAAGGCCGTCGTCTCGGCGGTCAACCGTGCCATCAGGCTCGACGCATCCGACCGCGCCGGGGAGCTCGTCGGCGCGTAGAACGCGCGCCGCTCGGCGGTCGGCCCGCGGGCCGACCGCCGCATCCCGCCCGCGCCTCGCTCTGCGATCTCCACAATTCAGGAGTCGATGACGCGGCGCGGCCGTCGACACGCCGTGAGAGCGCGGCCACGCGCGAGCGTGCGGCGCCGTCTCCTGAATTGTGGAGACGAACGGAGTGCGGGAACGTGCGTCAGGGGGTGGTCGCGGCCCACTCGGCGAAGCGGATGCCCGGCCCGGGCACCCCGGTCGTGTGCAGCCCGGCGCGGTAGGCGGCGACGAGTGTGCCGGGCGCGCGCCACTCGGCGACCCGGCGTGAGGCCGCCTCCGCCGACGCGCCGTGCGCGACCAGCCACTGCCGGGCGAGCTCGGCCATCGGCAGCACTTCGGGGCCACCGAGGTCGTCGACACGCTCGTTCGCCGGCTCCGCGGCCGCGAGCGATACGAGCCGGTCGGCGACCGCCGCGGTGCTGATGGGCTGGAACGGCGTGTCGAGCGCGATCACACGGGGCAGGAGTCGCTGAGCGCGGAAGAACCCCGCCACGAAGTCGTGGAACTGCGTCGCGCGCAGAATCGTGAACGGCACGCCTGAGCCGGCGACGAGTTCCTCGCA
>Ga0316203_1000461_pt1 | contig 49814 bp, 46 predicted proteins | sample 6monrhotite_MG_FD_204940 | JGI IMG/M metagenome (GOLD analysis project Ga0316203, IMG submission 204940) | Microbial mat bacterial communities from mineral coupon in-situ incubated in ocean water Damariscotta River, Maine, United States -... | ecosystem: Environmental > Aquatic > Marine >... | reverse complement strand
GATGTCAATGGGGACTTGGTGTTGCAAGTCGATCCTGACAATGACCGCCCCAATCTCAAGGTCGCCGCCATTGCCCGACATCTTGTTACCGCAATCAACGCCAGCGGCGGGTTTATGCCCGCCTCCCCTGAAAGGAACACTTCCGATGAGTGAACCCCTGTTTAGTTGCCAAGAACAATGTTGTGCTGAATCAGTCAGCTTTCATGCGGCTGACCTTCACCTTTATGACGGTAAGCCAATATGCGAAGCGTGTTTCATCGAGGGCATTACTTGGGGTGGCGGTGGCTGGCACGATCTCCCACCGTTCATTCCTGAATATCAAAAACAAATCGAACTGCTGCGGAATGTGGTCTTCCGGGTTCTCGCGTTGACCAATTGCCACGGCGACCACGCCACTGCATTGAAGTTGATCAAGAAAACGTGCGCTCCTTATGCACCCGCCTCCGAGAAAACGGAACACTCTGAATGAGCAATCAAATCAACATGCCGTTTATTCGGACTTACCCTGTCCAGAAGCACATTTTGATGAACTCTGGTGGGATAGGCTCATGGTATACGGGCAAGCATCTTGTAGCCCAATACGGCGCGGCGAACGTCACACAACTTTTCACCGATACCCGCTTTGAGGACTGGGACACCTACCGCTTTCTTGAAGAAGGCGCACACAATATTGGCTCTGATCTTATCTCTATCGCAGACGGTCGCACCCCTTGGGATGTGTATTACGATGAGCGTTTTCTTGGGAACAGTAGGATTGACCCATGCTCTAAAATCCTCAAACGGAAAGTCGCTGATAAATGGCTAGCCGACAACTGCGACCCCAAAGAAACAACGATTTACGTCGGCATTGACTGGTCGGAAGCGCACCGCATGTATGGTCGGGGTGGTAAGCCTGGGCTAAAGGCTCGTAAAGCCGCCGATGGCTGGAATTATGAGGCCCCGCTTTGCCATGGTTGCAATTTTTCAAAAGCCGACATGATCCAAGAGGCAGGGCGCGAGGGCTTGGAAGTGTCCAGGGCCTACCCTAGCGGCTTTAAGCATGACAATTGCGGCGGTAATTGCTGTAAGGCCGGGCAAGCCCATAGGGCGCTACAACTGAAAGAGCGCCCCGAAAAATACCATGCAGACGAAAAGCGGGAACAAGATTACCGCGCCTGGATCGGCCAAGACGTTGCCATGATGTCGGAAACGGTCAGCGGCAAAAAGCGCCCATTAACCCTTAAAGAACTGCGAGAACGCATCGAAGCCAAAGAAGGTTACAACCGCCTTGATTGGGGCGGCTGTGCTTGTTTCTTTGGCGGTGATGAAGCGGAGGAAGCGGCATGAGAACGCAGCTTATTGACCATTTTGAAACTTGGACCCCTTGGTTCGCTTGGTATCCCGTCTACATCGGACACCTTCGCGTCTGGTGGGAACGTGTTGAACGTAAAAAGAAGATGTTCGGGCATGACCCAATCTGGGAATACCGCCTCTCGTCCGTTTCTGACACAGGGGGAAAAGCATGATCAATTTGGTTCGCGGAAATCTTATGACGCGGCCTGGGTATTCGCCCTACTGCGGCGCGGTGTGTTGCCGGTTACGGATGCCGAGAACGAAGTTTAACGGCGAACAATTTGAATGTGGCTGCGGGTGGACATCCAATTTCGACACCACTTTCATCACCCTTTACAAGGCAAAATGGGCCGAAACTGTTCCCATTGCTCCGAGTGAAAAAACAGCCGACGAACTGCGGGGTGACAAATGAAACCGTACCCACATACCTGCCAAAACCGTGACCACAAACACGCATGGGAAAGGTGAACACCTGAATTATGGCGGCTTACTACAACGAGTTCGATAAATACGCCGCCCAATGGCTAAGAAATTTAATCGCCGAGAACCTGATACCGCCAGGCGATGTTGATGAAAGAAGCATTACAGAGGTAAAGCCAAGTGACCTTGAAAAATATACCCAATGCCATTTCTTCGCCGGGATCGGTGGATGGCCCTACGCCTTGCGCCTCGCCGGATGGCCCGACGACAGACCTGTTTGGACAGGCTCATGCCCCTGCCAGCCCTACAGCGTCGCTAGCGTCGGTCATGGCGGGGCGAAAGGCCAAGGCGATGAGCGAGACCATTGGCCGGATATGTTCAGGCTCATCAAAGAGCGAAAGCCTCCAGTGGTCTATGGCGAACAGGTTCCAGACGCTATCGGATGGGGATGGTGGGACCGAGCCGCACTGGACCTTGAAGATGAAACATACGCCTGTGCGGCGGCGGTTCTTCGAGCAGACGCCATCGGGGCAGACCACCAAAGAAAACGGCTCTATTGGGTTGCCGACGCCGGCCGCAAGGGATGGGCGGGACATAAGCAAGGGGCGGGGCTTCCTGTCGCAACGCAAGCGCCATTCACCGAGCATGGCGACGGTTTCACTAGAATCCGGCGTGCCCTGGACGGCGATTACGCGGATTTACTGCCTGGCGATGGGATATCCGTTGCAGTGGAACGCTGCGCGACCAAGGGTTACGGCAACGCGATTATCCCGGAAGTCGGCGCTCGGTTTATCCGGGTCCACAACGACGTGATGAATGAACAAATTTAATCGAGGGATGAACGGAAAATGTCATTAGTTGGCCCAGGTGATCGCGTTGAATGCATCAATGATAATTGGGGAAAGATCCAAGAACTAATCCCAAACCGTAAAGCCCCGAAGGTGGGAGACGTGGTGACGGTCGATAAATTAGAGCCTGCATACGGGATTAAATTTTACGTCCTTGCAGGGTTTGACCATCGGGATATTTGGAGGCCGACCCACTTCAAACCGGTGCTCGATACCAAGACGGATATCAGCACCTTTCAGAAAATGGACAAAAAGATATTTGGGCGCGTGGACGCTTAGGCAGACGAGCCTTAGAAGGAGCAACAGATGACTTGGAAAAACCCAATTTTAGATAGTGATGAAACACCGGTCACGGACCTTTGGCATCGTGGATATTGGGCTCACTGGCGCAGCTTGCCGCTTTCCGGTGCGACGTGTCAGCAGGAAGAAGACGGGTGGCAACAGTGTGCAGACGACCTTAAAGACGGCACCACTGTGCCGTGTACCAATTGAGAGGAAGGACTGACACATGAAATGGATGGATTGGCGAAAGCGCCTAGCCCGGTGGATCGGGATTCAATGGGGTTGGGAATTACCCAATAAATAACGAGCGAATAGATGAACAAAATAATTACATATCGCTGGTGTCGTCACTGTGGGGCGATATTTAAAACCGTTGGCCGGTGTCGATTAAGAAAGACCTGCGGTTATTACTGCTTTGTAGAACTATCAAGAAGCAACAATTCATAAACGAGGCAAATGCGGAACAATGATGGATATTGACGACCTTCCCGATCTGGCAAAGCCAAATGAGGTTGCAAAAGCCTTGCGATGCTCCACGTCCTACGTGCAAAGTGAATGTGGTAAGGGAAAAATCAAGTGCAGTCGTGTCGCCGGTCGGTACTTGATCAGCCCAGATGCCGTGCGCGAATATTTAAAAGGACAGGCCGTGACATGCCCAGAAGAAACAAAGGCCCACACCTTATCTGGAGAGCCGACAGAAACCGCTGGCACATCCGATGGTTCGAAAATGGCAGAAAACGCGCGCTGTCAACGCGCACTGGAAACCGCATCGATGCTGAAAAAGCCCTCGCCAGACACATCATTGGAAATGAAACAAGCGGACAACGTAATCCAGATCAGCGGTTCATCGCCGACACCCTGACAGATTACGGCCTTGATCGTGGCCCACATGTTAGCGACCCGGCCCGTATAGGCGAAACCATCGCCGCCCTGGTTCCGTTTTTCGGCGCACATCCCGTTTCATTCATCAACGAAAAAACCTGCCGCGACTATTGCACCAGCCGCGCCGTCAAACCGGGAACCGCCCGGCGGGAATTAACAACCCTGCGCGCCGCCATCAATCTTGATTTCCGTCAGGGCCGATTGACCGCCGCCGTGCCGGTGTGGTTGCCACCCAAACCAGAGGGTAAAGATCGATGGTTGACCCGCAAAGAAGTCGCAGCCCTGCTGCGCGCCGCTAAAACATCATTAAAAGGCCGCCTTCACTTACCGCTGTTTATTCTCATCGGCGTTTACACAGGGGCCAGAAAAGAAGCTATTCTCTCGCTGCGATGGCCACAGGTTGATCTAGATCGTCGCCTAATCGACTTCAATCCACCAGGCCGTGAGCGCACAGCCAAGGGCCGACCGATCATCCCTATTCCACGCCGCCTGATGACTTTTCTGCGCCTAGCCCGTAAGCGCGGCCACGACACCGGATTCGTCATAAGCTATCCCATGAAGAAGAACCCAGCCGATAAAGGAAATAGGAAAAAGAAGGCCACCCGCAGCGGCGTCGGTAACATCAAGCACAGTTACCACAACGCCGTTGTCAAGGCCGGTTTGGCCACCGAATACAAATACACAAGGCAAAGCATAACGCCCGATGGTAACGCCGTTTCATTGGTCATCCCGGTCACTGACGTTACCCCGCACACCCTGCGACACACATCAGCATCCTGGATGGTCCAAGGCGGCGTCAGCTTCGCCAGGGTGGCCCGCTGGCTAGGCCACAGAGACAGCCGCACCACAGAAAGCATTTACGCCCACCACGCGCCCGATTATCTGGACGATGCGGCCTCGTCATTTGATTGACCTGGGGACGTAACGGGGCAGTTATGGGTCAGCAACCCATGGACTAAACCGGAACATATAGACTAAACGCCAGTGCTATGGCGCAGAAACCCTAGCGTCACGGATAGGGAACAATTTTCGGGAGGCGGGGGCCGGAGGTTCGAATCCTCTCACTCCGACCAATACTTTCAAGCACTTAGCCCCTTTTCATGAAGCCACGCAAACGTTTGCTGTGCCCAAATTGTGCCCAATCCCATTGAGCACGTTCATGGCTCGTTCCTGATAGTCCGGCGCGAGGTGAGAATAGCGCTGGACCATCTCCAATGATTTGTGCCCCATCATCTGCATCACGTCATAGAGCGGAACGCCCCCTTGGACGAGACGTGAGGCGAACGTGTGGCGCAAATCGTGGAAACGAACATCTTCGAGACCAGCATTCTTCCGGGCTCTGTCATAGGACGATTTGATGCCCTTTATAGGGCGGTCTTTGTAGGTGAATACCGGACCGGAAGTTTTTGGTCCCACTCCAACCAAAACCAATAAGGCGGCATTGGTCATGCGAAGTGTTCTATCTTCACCATTCTTGGTGTCAACGAAGGTCAATCGACGGTTTTTCATATCGACGTTCCGCCAATCGAGTCCCAACAATTCCGACCGTCTGCCTCCCGTATTAACGGCAAGACGGATGATAGGGGCCAGATGTGAGGCAGATGCCTTAACAAGGTCTTCTTCCTCGTCAGGCGTTATCCAACGGGTTCGGGGCTTCAGGCGCTTGAATTTCGGCACCCTTGGGGGTTTCTCAAGAAAACCTTCCCGATAAGCCTTGTAAAGGATCGCCCTTAAGGTTGAAACGTCCCTTTGAACCGTTCCTATAGAAACATCATCAAGCCTTTCATCCATGAACTTCTGGACAACCCGCAACGTAATTTCAGAGAGATTGAACCCTCCGAACCATTGTTGCAGACGTTTAAGGCAATAGCGGGTTTTATCCCGGTAATGCTTCTCATGATCGCGTTTTTGAACCTTGGCGTAGTTCAACAAAGCCTCCGAAAACGGCTTCTCGGGAACTTTCCCGAAATGCTCTTCCATGAACCCTTCCTGGACCCATTTAGATACCAGCGCTTCAGCTAGTTTGTGATCGGAAGTCCCAGTACTTCGGCGATGGCGCTTTCCGTCCTGATCGTTCCAAGTTGCCCACCATTTCGGTGAACCGTTACGTTTGTAGAGTCGCATATTTGCCTTCTCCTCTTTGACTCAGAGGTTCGGGCGCTGTCGCTGCGTTTAGTATCGTTGGCATAAGCTTCAATGTCCACGATATCCCAACGCCGCAAACGCGGCCCGAAATCACAATAAGGAATGGAAAACCCAGAAAAGCTATCGACGGAGACACCCAGCCACGCCGCAGCCTCTTCCCGGCTTAAATAGCGCCGGGGCGGGATGGTTGTGTTAAGGGTGCCTTCGGTTGTCATGGGCTTTAAGGGTTTCCTGATTAATTCCGTATGGAGATTTCCCTTAAGGGAAATTCCGGAAATCCGGTTTGTTCTGGTTAAGACTACACAGTTTTCCTGAACTCAGTCCCGTTATGGGAATTTCCCATAGGGGAATTTCCAGAATATGCGGATTTCTGAGATTAAAATTCCGGGATTTTTCCTTAAGTGAATATTTCGTCGCTATCGTCATATGGGCGAATCCTCATTCGGTTGTCATGCAACAAATCGAGCACAAAAACGCCTCTTTCGATACCGAGCCTTAAACTTAAGGCTTTCTTGCTTTTTCGATAGATGAGAGACGGCAAAAAAGCAGTACGAATCGTCGTTGCTCGTTGCCTGATTGATGGCTTGAGAATGCCCAATCGTGCGCCCGTCCGTATACGTATACGGAATCAACCGAAACACTCCCCCGTATACGTATAGGTGCCACGTATACAGGGCAGTTCCTTTAAACTTAAAGGAATGAGCAAAATGAGGTGGGAGCAAAGCCTTAAGTTTAAGGCTTTAAGGAGAGGGAGGGGCCTTAAGGGGATCAAAAGCCTTAAGGCTTTTTCCTTTAAGGGTACTTAATCAGCACAGCCCCTAAACCGACACACCCTCTTTTTAAACTTAAGGAGCCCGAATCGGAGCGGGGACGCTAAAATATTTGTCTACCGACTCTTAAACTTAAGGAAATTGGTTCAATTTATCTTTAAGAAAAAATGCCATAACGTCAGGCTCTTTCATCCGAGCAATTATTGGCTTACGGTGCACTGTAAAATACCACTTAGGGTAAACTATAGTTTTGGCGCGATAATGACGCCTGTGTTGCGGTTGGCCCACGATTTCTAATCAGCTAAACTCCATTCGCGCCGGGCTCGTCACACATTTCAGTTGCGGTTGGCCCACGATTTCTAATCAGCTAAACTTTTCCTGCAACTGTGGCCAAACCTTCATGAGTTGCGGTTGGCCCACGATTTCTAATCAGCTAAACTTTCATGGTTGGTTTGGAGAAATGGCGGTTAGTTGCGGTTGGCCCACGATTTCTAATCAGCTAAACTTTTCCTGCAACTGTGGCCAAACCTTCATGAGTTGCGGTTGGCCCACGATTTCTAATCAGCTAAACTAATTTCGGCGCGATACTGATGGATCAACTGGTTGCGGTTGGCCCACGATTTCTAATCAGCTAAACTGCAAAATGAAAAAAGCCGTATGTTATAATAGTTGCGGTTGGCCCACGATTTCTAATCAGCTAAACTGATATCTTCCCCATCACCAAACCACCAATTGTTGCGGTTGGCCCACGATTTCTAATCAGCTAAACTTCTGCTGTAGCACTGTATGAAGGCCGCTTAGTTGCGGTTGGCCCACGATTTCTAATCAGCTAAACTGTCGTCGCATCATGCAACAGGGTTCGATTAGTTGCGGTTGGCCCACGATTTCTAATCAGCTAAACTGCGCCATTCTCGATCCTATTGCCACCTAATGTTGCGGTTGGCCCACGATTTCTAATCAGCTAAACTCTCGGCTGTTTCATCGAAAAGAAGCGCTAAGTTGCGGTTGGCCCACGATTTCTAATCAGCTAAACTGCTTGGCTCTAACTAAGGACGGACAACCAGTTGCGGTTGGCCCACGATTTCTAATCAGCTAAACTAGAACTAAAGAAGGATGCGCTTATCAGCAAGTTGCGGTTGGCCCACGATTTCTAATCAGCTAAACTACCCGGTCTTTTCCCCATCCCCTTTACCGTGTTGCGGTTGGCCCACGATTTCTAATCAGCTAAACTCAAGCCCTCCGGCACATCTATAAGACATACGTTGCGGTTGGCCCACGATTTCTAATCAGCTAAACTTTCATCAGGCTTATCTCCATTATTTGGTTTGTTGCGGTTGGCCCACGATTTCTAATCAGCTAAACTGTTCTGCCCCACAATGATTAACCCATTGACGTTGCGGTTGGCCCACGATTTCTAATCAGCTAAACTCGTATTCATGTGCTGGAAGAGGCGCTTAATGTTGCGGTTGGCCCACGATTTCTAATCAGCTAAACTTTCATGGTTGGTTTGGAGAAATGGCGGTTAGTTGCGGTTGGCCCACGATTTCTAATCAGCTAAACTAAACACAATTGTCTTCGGAAGGCCTGGATCGTTGCGGTTGGCCCACGATTTCTAATCAGCTAAACTTGGTGTCCTGACCCTGACCACGACAGATTAGTTGCGGTTGGCCCACGATTTCTAATCAGCTAAACTTAAAGCACTCATGTCGAAAAATCCGTATAAGTTGCGGTTGGCCCACGATTTCTAATCAGCTAAACTACCGTATGGATGATTAAAAGTCATAGCATAGTTGCGGTTGGCCCACGATTTCTAATCAGCTAAACTCAAAAACGGAAAGGAAAAAATAGCGACTAAGTTGCGGTTGGCCCACGATTTCTAATCAGCTAAACTAACCTGTGCAACGGCAAGCCGGTAAACAACGTTGCGGTTGGCCCACGATTTCTAATCAGCTAAACTAACTGTCGACATCCATCAACACCGCTTTAAGTTGCGGTTGGCCCACGATTTCTAATCAGCTAAACTGACATCAATGGTCGGGGACGCGGTGTATTCGTTGCGGTTGGCCCACGATTTCTAATCAGCTAAACTCAAACACCGGGTCGTCCATTCCTTCGGCAAGTTGCGGTTGGCCCACGATTTCTAATCAGCTAAACTTCCGGGGCTTCGTAGCTGCAGGTCGCATACGTTGCGGTTGGCCCACGATTTCTAATCAGCTAAACTAGCGCCGTGATCGACGTGCCGCGCAGGTCCGTTGCGGTTGGCCCACGATTTCTAATCAGCTAAACTTTGTCCATTTCCCGGATCAAGTCATCGATAGTTGCGGTTGGCCCACGATTTCTAATCAGCTAAACTCTCCGTCTTTCGATTGACCGCGCTCCTGAAGTTGCGGTTGGCCCACGATTTCTAATCAGCTAAACTGCAAGGGATGGGAAGGACATAAGCAAATCAGTTGCGGTTGGCCCACGATTTCTAATCAGCTAAACTTTACGGGCTCCGCGTACACGCTTCCCCAAAGTTGCGGTTGGCCCACGATTTCTAATCAGCTAAACTTAAGAAAATGATGGCCTCCAATCGTCGCAAGTTGCGGTTGGCCCACGATTTCTAATCAGCTAAACTCCACCTTGACGGCGATCGCGCCGCTTAACAGTTGCGGTTGGCCCACGATTTCTAATCAGCTAAACTACAAGCGTATACTTTGAGAAGGATGTTTTCGTTGCGGTTGGCCCACGATTTCTAATCAGCTAAACTGAGCTGGTTGTTTTCATCACTTCGTTTTCAGTTGCGGTTGGCCCACGATTTCTAATCAGCTAAACTCCATTCTTGAATAACCCCCTGTAAATACAGGGGGTTTCTTGATGAGTAATAGAAAAAAAGGACTGACATTATACAAATAAATCCATAAATCATCAGAAAAGAAGAAACTGATCAGGGCTTTGTTTCTTTTCTCCTTGGCCCCCTCCCCGAAAACTAACAATATTTTCATATTGTTTATCCGTGAATTGCAGGATATCCACTTTCCCGTTTGGCGGAATTGTCGCAGATACTTTTTGCGTCAATGCCTCTACGGCATCTTTTCCTGACGTATAACGAATATATACTGAAAATTGTGCCATCTCAAATCCTTGATCAAGAAGAAAATTCCTGAATTTAGTGGCAAGTTTTCTTTCTTCTGGGTCTATTACGGGCAAATCGAACAACACCATCATCCACATTACACGGTATCCCGTTAAATGCCTCATTGGTCTTTTTGTTGATTGAAGAGCGCTAAGGCAGGCCCCGGAAGCTGAAGGCCTTTCCGTTCCCCCATATAAATCATAGCCAGTGAAGTGCAGAGACGATCAAGACAAGTTTGTAGGGGGGACGCCCCTTTAGGGCCTTCAAGGTCAATTGTTGTTACGTTTGCTAGGGCCGCTTTCGTATTCCGGCTAAGTTCATCCCCAACCGTTTCAAATAAGTTACGAACAATTCTGTCAACATAAGGACGGAATGGTTCCATAATGTCATCAGCAAGCCGTAATGCATTCCCTCTGCTCTCATGATGAATTGAAAGAGAGGGGTGCAATCCTGCGGCCAAAATAGAGCGGGCCGTTGCCGCCCGTAAAATCATATATCCATAGTTAAGCATAGCATTCACGCCGCCCGATTTTTGATCGCGCCGAAAGCTATCACCCATCATCAAGGGCCAATATCTTCTGGCTGCCTTTGCTTCAATATTTTCAGGATCACCGGATCGAACCTTTGCTGCTAAGTTCTTAAGGGCTCCGGAACGTTGCCCAAAAGCCTCAAGCGCTTCGGCTTGAGAAATAATTTTGCATTGAATCAATTCTTTCCACATTCGTTTTTGCAAAGGACGAGAGGCCGTCGCCTGAGATTGCATTCTGCGTCCTTGTTCAAAATGGCCGTCAATCGGCCAAACAAGGGCTACGGGCGAGTGATTCGAGCCACAGATAACAATTGGCACACCACGATCAGCCAATCGGGCGGTTAAGTTTGCCGACCAAGTCGCGCCATGCCCATGAATTACTAAAGACGAAATATCATCAAGAGCGATCTGACCTATTATTTCATGGTCATGCTTAACGGTCATGAAGCCTCGAAACACAGAAAGATGCACGCCATCTGTGGCAATCTCCACGACTCTCCCGATCACTGTATTGAGCCTAAATTGAAAACCCTCCCGGCAGGGCTTACAGACACCAATCGCGCATTTAATTTTTGAAGCCTAGAGGGAGAAGCGACCAGGTATTTAAAGTTGTCTTCCTTGTCGGCGTCTCGGGCTTTAAGAGAACCACTTTCAAAGTGCTCAGCAAGTGCTATTTGCCCTGTTGAAAATTTTACCACTCGCAAAATTCTTTGTTTTTCACCAACATCAAGGGCAATCATGTCGTTCCCTCTGATGCGCATTATCAAGGGCGTTCCATCTTCCAGCACTTTGGAATCCGGGCGAAAATTTGTTTTAATGGCGTTGAAGCGAGAAACAACATGACCCGTCCATATTTCTCTACCATCAAGATATATATCGTAACAATAATTTGCATCCCCCTTATATGCCTTCAAAATTTTTCCACCTTCGTTGGCACTTATTGGAATCACGCTTAATGTTTCGATAATCCGAACTTTCCTAACGGGGGGGGTCATTGCTTCTCCCGTTAGAACGAGCTTCTCTGTAAAATTTTTTCCTTCAAGTCCCTTGGTGTTTGATTTCAGATGTTCTCGTACTAATGGATCTCTAATTATATCCAGTTGTTTCGATTTCAGGTTTTCCAAAGGAACGCGATGGACAACAATAGAACGTCCCTTGGAATTAGGTTTTTCTATAACGCCATATGCTGTGTCATTGTGGAGCGCACCCTGCACCCCATGGTCAGGTTTGTGGCTGACAATAATCTGCTTCATGCTCTCTCTGACTGTGTCTCGAAAATTATCCCAAGGGTCACTGATGTTGGATAAATACCTTTTATTGAACTTTTCTTCCGCCCGTCCGGCTATAGTTGCTACATGGTTTAAAAGCCCCCGATCAGTCAGAGCGATAACAATAGCGTCTAGGGCATGGTGCCTGTGGTCATTTCGGTTTTTGGCTGGGTCAACAGCTTCATCACGGTTATGACCTGCAAGTACTGAATTAAGCCCCCAAGCCCATCTGAGATCAGATGTAAACCTTCCCGGGGTAACCCACACATCGGCCCCAGTACGTTTGAGGTAGATTGTTGCAAGGCGGCTTATGTATTGGGTATCAGTTAGTTGCCTTGCTAAAAAGTCTCTTTCGTCATTGTTATAGCGATCCATTGCATCAGGATTGAACCGCCAGGACCTGTTCTTAAGCAAGTTTGCTGCTCGCGCTGATATAGCTTCCCAATCATACCTTTCTGGCGACGATGCAAAGGCTTCGTGGGGAGTTCGTTGGCCTTTGAAACGGTTGGCGTATCTCATTGATAAGGTTTTGTTTCCAATTCCATCATCAAGAGTTCGCGAAAAAGGAAGGATGTGTTCAATCTCCACTTCGTCTGAGAACACTTTACTCAAACTAATTTGCTCACCTGTATAGGGGCAACGCCTATCTAAAGGGTCTTGAGCATTTAACTCTTCCCAAAGCCTAAGACGTAAGCGATTTTCATATGTATCAACCTGCCCTAACTCGGCCAAAACCTTACGACGCCCATCATTAGCTTTTTGGTTGTCACGCTGGACTCTTTCTAGCTCGGACTTTCCTTTGGAGGACAATGGTAAGTCACGAGAAAGTTCCACGACAATCTCACTTGGACAGCCATGCATTTTGACGAGGTTATTGACCACCTTGCGAATTTGATTAAGCGCTACATGGACCGTTGGATTGGCAATTTTGCCATACCTTTTCTCAGGCAAGTCATTTGGCTCACCTGTACCAAATGTAACATGACGTTCAAGGACTTCCCCATAATAAGGAAGTTTATCAGAAACTTCGCCGTCGAAATCGAGTTGAGCGTGGCTTTGATATCCCCCAGCCACAACCGCCTTGTCAAAGGAGATTACACCTTTGGCTAGTTCTGTAAGGATTTTGCTCGTTGCCGTTTTACCAAGTTGGCCATGGCCGTCGGGTAAAGGCGCTGAGGCGACCATCAAAGCGACTTGCTCTGAGAGTTGGTAATTTGACATCAACCACTCAATGAGAACAATTTCGTTCTCTTCCTCCAGTAGTTTTTCGACAATCCTTTCCTGATCAATAAAACAAATCTCTCGCCATTTCTTTCCCCATCGTTTGTCAGTCGCGATAATCGCAGCAGTTTTATCACCATCAAGATGCTGACGTTTTTCACTTTCAAGATTAAAACGAGCGTCTTGGGAAATCTTGATAGCTTTTCTTGCGGCATCAAACGTAAGCCGTTTTGTTCTTAAGGCTTTATCAACAAGAATATCCCTCTCTTCGAGGGTTACAGGTCGTGCTGTCTGTCCCGGCAAGCTAACTGTAAGATTATTCAATTCTTGATAAATACGCAGTCTTTGAACAGAAGGCAGGGCTTTAGGTACACGTTCTTCAGAGGGGGCCAGGGAGCATTTTCCAATGGGTTGGGCCTTTAAATTACGCTGAAAAAATAAAATATCATGTAATTCTTCTCGTGCTTCATCAGTCAGCAGACCTTTATGGAAGGCTTTTTGGGCACTCCATAAGCTATTGAACTCTTGCTTTATCAGATCACGGGTTGGGTAATAGTCATAATGTGCCTTTACCCCTGAGCCTTGCAGTCGAGTTCTAACAAGGTGGATATGAGCATTTTTTGGGTCTTTGATACGCGGAGTTGCCAGTAGTTCACCGTACGTCCTTGCCCCAGTCTCAAGCATGGCTTTATGAGCAGCAGCAGCGGCTAATTTAATTTTACCTGATTCGTCATCATCTCTCGCATTTGTTTTCCGATTGGACTTGAAACCTCTTCTTTGTTGTAGATGGAATAAAGCTCGACCTAATTGATGTAACGAGAGTTTTTCATCAAGACCTTTAACCCGTAAAGTCCATGGATCTTCTTTTTCAATGATTTTTCTGGCTTCAATGTCGTGAGGCATTAATTCCCGTCGAGCCAGTGCATCCATAAAATGCTTTCGGCGCCTCAAATATCTATCGCGTATTCTTCGTTGTTGTCGAGGTAGGCGCCGAGCAACCGCAAGAGATTGTTTATCTTTAGGATTTCGCCCATCAGAGAATATCCGCACTCCAGTTGATATTATCCCTGAAGGTTTCTTTTCACCGTTTTCTCCTTCAAGTGACAAATTCGCCCAACCGATTGAGTTAGTGCCAATATCAAGCCCTAGCCTCCACGCCATTTTTCTAGTTTCCCATGCTTTTATTACATTCCTGCCTATTAAACAGGTTGTAACCACAATAGAGAAGGGGCATTATGAAATCTTCCTTTTTTAGCTGATTAGGGATCGTGGTCTTTCCGTTAACAAGATGAAAGATTCACAAAATAGAAAGACGGCCTTTGGGCCGTCTTTTTTTTTGAAGGTAGCAAAAGATACACACGGAGAACTGTCGATGAACAGCAAGCTGGAAATTCTTTGCGGGGAATGTGGGGAGAAAAATACCTTCGAGACCACCAGCCCCGTTGTTTGCCAGAAATGCCAAAAACCACTGAGTGACCAAGGGTCATATTCACGTTTCGGCAAGACGATGGCCTACGTAATGTTAAGTGCAGGTATTGGTGGGACATGGGCATTTAATGCTTACACCGAAGAAAATCGCTACCCTATTTTCGATGAGCACAAGATTGTTGAAGAGTGTATAAATGGCTCAGGAAAAGGGTGGTCTTCTAAATTGCTAATTATAAAGAAGAACGTGTGCGTCTGTGCCTTAAAGGGCGCACAAGAAGACTTTGATGCGGAAAGCCGAAGAGAGGAAGGGCAACGATTTATGCTGTCATTCAAGAGCCATACAAAAGCTTGCCTTGAAGGTAAGAGTTGATAGGAGTGGTGGGGCCGCAACAAGTATTTACTGCGACCCCAGATCTAGAATTTAGCTGGATTTAGCTTTGTTCTTATCAGCGGCGCCAGCCACCCGGCGAACAAAGCCGGAATCCCGCGCATTCTCAGGCTTTTGTTTCTCGGCCTTAATAATCCGTTTGACCGCACCTTTGGTCATTGGTGTTTTCGATTTCTTAGACATCATTATATCTCCATAATAAGTTGGAAGTTGGCACGCCAATCGTGCTGACCTTTGGACAATCACACACTGCCGGGGGACAAATGGGGACAGAGCAAGACGAAATTTCTCAACTTTGGGATCAACTTGATGAGGAACTGAAGAAAGCGGGATTCACAGGGCCAAAATTTGCCGAGAGGTATTTTTATGAAACCTGGAATTCGGACGATGAGAAGGAACTCAAGAAATTTCTTGAAATCTTCAAGAGCCATCAAAAGCGAAACAGTACGACACCTAGGATGATGGCAACGGTAGAGGACTACTTGAGAGTCTTACACGAGCAACCTGAATACCAAAATCGCGTAGACAGGATTCCTGCACGGCGCGATTATCATCCTGAAAATGAAAAAGGTATGAGTTTTGAAATGAGGAAAATTTCTAGGATGATTGATGAGAGCTTGTCGGATATGGAATCAAGTGATGAGTAACTGTGCCCAAATTGTGCCCAAGTTATGCCGTCTTGTTCGGTTTTAATCCGTTTTATCCGGTAAAAGCCGCGACAGCGCCCGAACAACCTATTGATTTATAACAACTTTTATTTCACTTCCCACTTTCGGGAGGCGGGGGCCGGAGGTTCAAATCCTCTCACTCCGACCAATTAAATCAATGACTTATACAAAAAACAAAGACCTATTATTTTTAACCGGCACAGTAAAACCGGTTTATTCGCCATATTAATTAATCTCTTTACGTCCTCATGTTTCGCAGCAACGTCCTTTCATGTAGTCTTTACTCCAATACAGTCGCCATTGTCTTAGGTCGTTGGAATGCCCACTCACCGGAAATTAGCTGCCATCTTCTACGCCGACGTCGCCGGATACAGTCGGCTCACCGGTTTGGATGAAGAAGGTACGCATCACCTCGTCATGAAGATGCTCGATAGCGTAGCCGAGCAAATAAAGCTGTCCGATGGTGAAGTGCTCCGCTATGCAGGCGACGCAATACTGGCAACATTCGATAGCGTCGTGCGGGCCGTTCAGACTGCGATTGAAATACAACGTCGATTGCACATTGAGAATTCAACAGTGGACACGGATCGGCGCATCAACATTCGCATCGGAATCAACCTCGGAGACGTAATTGATGACCGCGGGGAAGTGTATGGCTCCGGTGTCAATATTGCAGCGCGACTGGAAGCTGCTGCCGAGCCGGGTGGCATCTGCATTTCCTCCAACGCCCATGAACAGATCGAAGGCCATGTGTCCGAAAAGTTCACTGACGGTGGCGAGCAGTCCTTCAAGAATATCGGTCGACCCATCAAAGTTTGGCATTGGGTGCCTGGCGGTAAACTTAGTCTATCAACGGCCCCAGAATACCAGACGACACCCGTTGTTCTTGATAAACTTGCTATTGCCGTTCTGCCATTCGACAACATGTCCGACGACGCTGAACAGGAATACTTTTCCGATGGATTGACGGAAGACATTATCACGGCATTGTCCCAATGGCGCTCGATGCCCGTCATCGCTCGAAATTCAACATTTACCTACAAAGGCAAAGCCGTACAGACGCAGACGATTGCAGATGAACTGGGCGTGAAGTACGTACTTGAGGGGAGTGTCCGCAAAGCGGGCAAGAGAGTCCGAGTCAATGCCCAACTTATCGATGCAGAGTCCGGCCATCACGTTTGGGCTGAAAAGTTCGACAGCCAACTTGAAGATATTTTCGACATTCAGGACGAGATTACTGACCGAATTGCGGCGATCATTATTCCCGAGGTGCAGTCTTTCGAAAAGAAACGTTCGATCAAAAAGCGAACAGAAGATCTCACGGCTTGGGATTTTTATCTTCGCGGCATCGAGTTGTTCTATTTGGATACCTGCGAAGGCGTTGCGGCGGCGCGCGACATGTTTCAATCAGCCGTCAGCGCGGACGCGCATTATGGGGATGCATGGGCTCGGCTCGGATGGTGCTACGCCAAACTGGTGATGCAATCCTGCGTCGAAGATACGGCGAGCACGCTCGATCAGGGGTTTGCTGCGGCACAGCGTGCAGTACTGATCGATGACGATTCTGCCTTGGCTCATCTTGCATTAGGCACTGTGCACATTTTTTCTAACGAGACTGAAAAAGGTACAGAGGAGGCCATTCGAGCGGTTGAGCTTAATCCGAACAATGTTGAGGCTTTGTTTGCCGCTGGCAACCGACTCGATCTGATGGGGCGGAGCGAGGAAGGGATTGATATGATTTGTCGGGCACTCAAGCTCAATCCACGCGATCCGGCGCGATGGCGTTACATGGCGTACCTCTCGCGGGCCTGTATCGCACGCTCTGATCCGGATGGCGGGTTGGATTGGGCTCGGAAGGCCGTTTTGCTTAAACCGGAACTTGCAGAAGCGCAATTCCGTTACGCTGTGGCGCTGGCCAATGTTGAACACGTCGACGAAGCGCGTTTGGCGCTCGCAAAATGTGACGCCGCTGTTCCCGGTTATGTGGCAAGCAAGACGGACTGGAAACCATATCCAGACGACGTCAGGAATGAACTGGTGATGGATGGACTGCGCCGCTACTCACTTCTTGGTTAATCGTCCGCAAAGGGTCAGAAGCAGTCCTTTCTGGAACCATAAAACAATGTTCGCTCAATCCCCTAAAACCGGGAGTCATTGCAAGGAACGTGTGTAATTCGGACTCTCCGACCAAAATTTTCCAGAACATTACGATACGCCGTACAGGCCTCCTGTCGGAGTCGCCAGGAACGCGTCCAGCGAGATATCTTCCTGCTTCAGAAATCCGACCTTTGGCAGGACACCGTCGCGCACCATCTCGATAACCGCTACGACGGACCCGGCCGTAGTCCAGGCGATCGCCGTGCGCTTCTCACCGGCAATTTTAATGGGCCGATAACCGCGCACAAATTCCTTGCGTTGCAAATGACCGTCGATTTCACCTTCCGAAGAAATGTGAATATAGACCACATCATCCTCTACCGGCGGCTTGGCGTTAACCAGGATTTCACCGGCAATGTCGCGCCGCTCGCGCATCAGCAACTCATGGAAAAAGAAGTTCATCATCGTCATATGACCGGGATAACGCATGGTTTTGTAATCCAGGTTGGCGACTTTACCATGGTAAGTATCGCACATGGTGCCGAGCCCGCCTGAGGTCGTAAAGGCCTCAAGCTTGACGCCATCGATATAAAGGGTTTCATGCCATTCCATGGGCGAGACCCATTTACGATTGCCTTCTTCGATCACTTCGCAATCGTTGAGATATTCATTCACAACACCTTCGGGCGACCAATTAAAGGCATAGCCCAAATGCCCGGTTGGATTCTGCGGCAAGGCCCCAACGCGCATCTTGATGGCCCGGCAGGTATCAAAAGCGGCCGCGTGCGAGGCCCCGACAATCCCGACAAAGCCCGGCGCAAGGCCGCACTGCGGCGCCATCAGGCCTTTCGATGTTTTGCTTAATTCAATAATCGCCTGCGTCGTCGGCACGTCTTCTGTCAAATCGAAATAGTGAATGCCGACGCCATGGGCGACCTTGGCCACCTCGACATTCAAATGATAGGGCAGGCAGGACAAAACGGCCTGCACCTTGCCGAATTCATCCCGCATAGCCTGGTTGGACCTAAGGTCAGTGTCCTTGACAGGAAAAGGCAATTCTTTGCGCGGTGGGTGAAGGTCATAACCGGTAACGTTAAAGCCAGACTCGTGAAGAAGCATAGCCGCCAGTTTGCCGACTTTTCCCAAGCCCAACACGGCGATTTTTTCAAATGACATGTCGCTGTTCCTTCAAATTTCGAATTTGATACCCTGTGCCAGGGGCAATTCATGGGAATAATTGATGGTGTTGGTCTGACGGCGCATATAGCCCTTCCACGCGTCTGAGCCGGATTCACGGCCCCCGCCGGTGTCTTTTTCACCGCCGAACGCACCGCCGATTTCCGCGCCCGAAGGGCCAATATTGACATTGGCAATGCCACAATCAGAACCGACAGCGGACAAAAAGAGTTCCGTTTCGCGCACATCGGTTGAGAAAATACACGAAGAAAGACCTTGCGGAACGCCATTCTGGATGGCAATTGCCTCTTCCAACCCGGTATATTTCACCACGTACAGAATAGGCGCGAAAGTTTCGTGCCTGACAATGTCGGTCTGGCTTGGCATTTCAACAATCGCCGGCTGGACGTAATAAGCGCCCGGATATTGCTCCTCGAGAAGGCGCCCGCCGCCATGCACCGTGCCGCCGTCAACCTTGGCCTTTTGCAGGGCCTGTTCCATGCCATCAAAGGCCTGCGCGTCGATCAGGGGACCAACCAGATTGCCCTCGCTTAAGGGATTGCCGACAGTAAGACCGGCGTAAGCGGATATCAAACGTGGGATCAGCTGATCATAAATATCTTCATGAACAATCAGGCGGCGCAGGGATGTACACCGCTGGCCTGCGGTTCCAACGGCCGAAAATACGATTGCCCGCAGGGCCATTTCCAGATCGGCGGACGGGGCGACGATCATCGCGTTATTGCCGCCAAGTTCCAGAATGCAACGGCCAAAACGTTCGGCCAGCACTGAGGCAACGGCGTGGCCCATGCGGGTGGAACCGGTGGCCGAAACAATAGCCACAGCCGGGCTCGTCGTGATCACCTGACCCGTCTCGTGTTCGCCAATGACGCACTGGATCAACCCGGACGGGGCATCGCCAAACTTCGCCATCGCCCGTTCGCAGATGCGTTGCGTCGCCAAGGCGCACAGTGGCGCTTTTTCAGATGGCTTCCAGATCACCGGGTCACCACACACCAGCGCCAGGGCCGCGTTCCAGCACCACGGGGCAACAGGGAAATTAAACGCCGTGATAACCCCGCACACCCCCATGGGATGCCAGGTTTCACGCATGGCGTGCCCAGGCCTTTCCGACGCAATGGTCAGGCCATAAAGCTGGCGTGACAGGCCAACGGCAAAATCACAGATATCGATCATTTCCTGTACTTCGCCCAAGCCTTCTTGCAGAATTTTGCCGCATTCGAGAGCCACCAGAGCACCAAGATTTTCTTTCTCCAGGCGCAGTTCATCACCGATCAGGCGCACAAGTTCACCGCGCCTGGGGCCTGGAACGGCGCGCCAGATTTTAAAAGCTTCAACGCCATGCGTAATCATGGCCGTGACATCTTCAGGGCTATGAACTTTCAATCGGGCTATTTCCGTGCCGTCAACAGGCGTGAAAACGGCAAGCGTTCCACCGGACAGTTCAGGGCCGGACAGTCCAGCAGCCGTCAACACATCAGAATTTTTCATTGATTTCCTCCCGTTAAATCCGATCTTATTCGACCAGATATACTAGTTAAAATAAATAGACAGATTAGTCTTAATTGATATAATTCATTGCTTATTTACTAATTCAAAAGTGATTATGACTATTTCTGAACAAGACGACCTGCTCATTGCACTGCTTCGCGAAAACGCCCGTTTCTCCGTTTCAGAATTGGCGCGACGTCTCAATGTCTCTAGAACGGCGGCCCAGGCCCGATTGGAAAAATTGGAACGGAACGGCGTTATTACAGGTTATACCGTGCGCCTGTCACCCGAAATTCAGACCAGCCGAATTCGCGCCATGGTTATGATAAAGTTGCCGCCGGCCAATCGGCTATCTATTGAAGCGGCGCTTAAAAAAAATCCGGCCCTGACGGCATTACATTCAATCAGCGGCACGTTTGATCTTGTTGCGGAAATTTCATCTCGTTCGGTCGAAGACCTGGATAAGGTGATAGATCGCATCGGCGGGCTCGATGGTGTCAGCAACACCCAGTCGTCCGTCATTCTTTCCACTAAATTTGATCGCTAAAACACATTAAGTGTGAGATGCAGGCAACCGGGATGATGCCGGGGGAAATTATAGCATTCGATCACGAGATTGTGCTGTGGCGGGCCATTCCATGGGCGATGGAGCTTGGCTACACTCCGCGTATCATAAATTCTTTTTAGTGAGGTACCATGCGTTTGATACTGGTTAGCCTGTTTGTCCTGATGATCGCCCTTCCTCTGCACGCGGAAGTCCCGGCGCCCTATTCCGGCACCACGACGATTGAGACGAAACAACCCTTTGACGCTTATCTTGAAAAATTAACGAAAGCGATCAGCGCCAACAAAATGGGGCTCGTCGCCGAGGCTTGCGCCACTTGCGGGGCAAAAGCCATAGGGGTGCATATTTCCGGCAATCGGGTCATAATGATCTTCAATCCACATTTTGCCGTGCGCATGCTGGCCGCAAGCACCGCCGCCGGTATCGAAGCGCCCTTGCGCCTTTATGTTACCGAAAACAGCGATGGCACGGCCAGACTGACTTATCGCCTGCCCTCGCATGTGTTTGCGCCCTACGACGTTGCCGCCCTGAACGTCATGGCCAAGGAACTCGATGTGATATTGGAGAAAATTATCGCCGCCACACAATAACGCCGATGTGCTTTAGCTCGCGAAATAAGGCGGCAGAACGCCCTGGTGCCCGCAACAAAGAGATACAGCCGGTTCGCGGACACTATCCTTCACATAAGGGTTGGGCTACAAGGTATAATTAAAGTGTTCAACATAACGCCTTAATCCAGGCAGGATTGGTTCCAGATATTGTCGGTATTTCCGCCAGCGGTTTTTTGAACGGACGTAGAGCGGTTCCGTCACCTGATAATAACTGGCCGTATTCACACGCGGCAGGGATTTTGCCGTCCCCGTATGATCCAAGACGGACGCTGACCAATCCAGACCAAGGAATTCTGTCGCCTTCCTGGCTGTTTCTGCAAAATTATCAACCATATCCTCGTAGGAAACGATCAGGTGCTCCATATCGGTGTCGCACTGGAAATGCATCCACAGATCCATGGTTGCGGCATAAAATTCGGCCGTTTTGCTTAAACTTAGAAAGTTTACATTGCCAGCGTTCAACTGGAATTCCTGCATCCAGCAACTTAAGCAAACATCGAGGGGGTGGCGGGCCGAAAAGATAATTTTCGCATCGGGAAAAACAGCATTGATAACAGGTAAAAATACAGTATCGAGAGGATGTTTGTTGATGAGCACCCGTTTACCTGCCAAGTCCGTATAATCCATTGCCCGATCGAAGTATTTTTGGCGCAGCGATGCGATGCGTTCATCATCCAATTGAGCCAATACCATAGGATAAGAAAGATTGGTGTTGGTAATATCTGCATAAAGTTCCTGAATTAAGGGTGGTTCTTCCATCACGGCGATATCGGGGTGACCGGCCAACGTTAATTCAAGCAATGTCGTGCCCGAACGGGGAAAGCCGATCAGGAAACAGGGTGTCAACGCAAGCGACGCGACCTTGTTTTCCGGCAACACGACGCCGCCCCTGGCATAGTATCTGGACGACGCCTTTAGAACCTTCGGATAGAAAGTCTTGTGGATATCGCCTGGAATGTTCAAGGCGGTGATGTCATTGGCTTTCGAGAAACATTTATAAGCCTCTTGGGCGGTATTTTTCCGGTCCCAGAGTCGCCCCAGTTCGAAATAAACCTGAGCCTGAAATGCGCCAACCTCATGCTCCAGGTCTATTTTTGACAAGCGTTCAATGGCCCTTTCCGTCTCGCCTTGCCGCCGCTCACATTTCGCCAATACAAGGGAAAACCGTGGATCATCCGAAAAACGCTTGATACCATCACGGCTGGCCTCCGACGCGGCCTCAAGCTGGGCGCTCTCCTCAAGCATCATGCATAAGTTGGCAAGAGCATCACCGTAGCCTGGATTGATTTGCAGGGCTTTTCTAAAGGCGTCTTCAGATTGCGCATTGAATTCGCTTTCCCGGTTGATTGAACCCAGCAGATTGTACAATTCCGCCGCTTGGGACTTATCGGGAACAAGGTCGATCGCTTTTTGGCACGCATGCTCTGCGGCTTGCAATTGGCCGCTCGAATAAAAAGCCACGGCAAGGTTTGCCTGCGCGCCGGGAAACTCTGGATGAACATCGACAAGCTGGCTCAGCGGACCTATAGCGTCCACCGGATGACCGCATGAAAGTAAGATATGTCCAAGATTGAACAAGGAATCCTTAAACCCAGGCCGCAAACGAAGGGATTTTCGCAAGAGTTTAATGGCTTCGCCGGATTTTTCACTGGCGTAAGCGCATACGCCGTAAAGAAGAAGAAATTCAGGATGTGATGACCCGCTGGAGACGGCCTTGCGACACACCTTGTAAGCCTGTTTATGATCCCCTAAACGCATCAATTCCCTTGCTTGGAATATGACCTCTTCTATTGTATTGATTCTGTTCTCCTGCATCCTTCAAATCATAACCGCTCCTATCAATGAGGGAAGGAATTTTTCTTAAACCCACCTGTCGATGTCGGGATATATAGGGGGTATGAACATGAACGAACGACGAAGGCTTGAAAAACGCAACAAGAGCAAAAGCGCTCCCTCATCCGTGCCGCCGCCCGCTTTGAGCGCAGAACTTATCAACGCCCTTGAACAGGCGATAGGACACCATCAAGCTGGCAGACTGGGCGAGGCCGAAACGCTCTACCGCAAAGTCCTGAGCAGTGCCCCTGAAAATGCCCTGGCCAACCATCTGTTCGGCGTGATCGCCCATTTAAAGGGCGATCCCCTAACCGCCATAGAGGCCATCGGCAAGTCCCTGGTCCGGGAGCCCGACAACTTTGAGGCCCATAAAAATATGGCCAGCGCCCTGATTGGTGCCGGGCGCCTGCAAGAAGCCGAACAACATCTGCTGCGCTCCCTCGACTTGAAAGCGGATTATGCCGAGGCACTTAACAATCTGAGTTTCGTTCAAAGTGAAACCGGTCGCTTCGATCAGGCTATCAAAAGCAGCTTGGAGGCAACCCGGATAAAGCCCGACTATGCCGATGCTCACAATAGCCTCGGCAATGCCCTGATGGGGACCGCAAGACCGCTTGAAGCCGTTCACAGCTATCGCCGCGCCCTTGAACTGAACCCGGGACATGCCCAGGCATGGAACAATCTTGGCCTGATAGAGAAGGACGTCCTGGCCTTGGAAAACGCCGAGGCGGCTTTCCGAAACGCCATTGCCCTGAAGCCTGATTTCGCAGACGCTCATAACAATCTTGGCATGCTCAAACTGTTACAAGGCAACCTTCAGGAAGGCTTCGCGGAATGCCAATGGCGTGTCGGTCTGGACAGTATGCGCCAGTTTCAACGCCAGTTGCCGGGTCAGGCATGGGCCGGACAAGACCCGGCAGGGAAACGCCTGTTGATCTATGCGGAGCAAGGGCTGGGCGACACTCTTCACTTTGTCCGGTATCTGCCATTATTGAAGGAACTGGGATGCGAACTATTTTTCGAATGCCAACCGCCTTTGCTTCGCCTGCTTACCCAAATGAACGACGTGGCATGCATATTCGCTCACGGCGAAGCCATACCTGTTATTGACTTGCATGCCCCCCTGATGAGCCTGCCTCACTTGTTGGGCACGACGACTGAAACGATTCCGGCACCGATTCCCTATCTGCGAGCCGATCCCGCACTGGTTGAAATTTGGCGACAACGGCTATCCATTTATCAAGGTTTGCGTGTCGGTATTGTCTGGCGCGGCGGCATTGCCCACCGCAACGACAAGAACCGTTCCGCCTCGTTTGCCCTGTTCAAGAAATATTTCACACACCCTGGCATGACCTTCTTTTCCCTGCAAAAGGAGCTATTGGAGCATGAACAGGACTTACCCGAATCCTTCATCGACCTTGGCCTGGATTTCGCCGAAACGGCGGCTGCCATCAGCAATATGGATTTAATCATTACAGTCGATACCGCGCTCGCCCACCTGGCCGGTTCGATGGGCATTCCGACGTATGTTCTATTGTCCAAAATTGCCGATTGGCGCTGGCTCCTCGAGCGTACAGACACGCCTTGGTACCCAGGCATGACGTTATTGCGACAAACGCAGGCAGGGGATTGGGACACTGTCTTGAGTCAAATCGCATCCACGATTTCATCTCTGACTGGCAAATAGGTTAAAATTGTTTTAAACTAAGTGGACTCAGTTTCCTTTTTTCCTTATTGTTCCGCCCAATAATACGCGACGGGGGATATAGGGGGGATTTAAAGGCATGATTGCCGGATTTAAAATTCTTATTATTTGTGATACGTCCAGTGATGCTGATGAGCTCGGCGCAGAATTGCTTGCTGCCGATTATGATATTTCTTTACTTTGGGTCAACTCTGTAGCTGCTCTGCGAGATGGCTTGGCTGAGGATGATTTTGACCTTGTCCTTTGTGATGATAAAACCGATAGCATAGACACCGTATCGGCCCGCGACCTTATCAGTGAGAGCGGCCAGGACATTCCCTTTATCGTCATATCCAGGGCCATGACTGCCGAAGCCCAGAAAATTGCTTCACAAATGAAGGCTGGCGTCGATGATTTTGTCGAATGGGGCAAGCCCGCACGGCTTATTCCCGCTGTCGAGAGAGCGCTGCGTACATCGGAAATTCGCCGCCAGCACCGACTCGCCGAAAAAGAAATGCATTACCGCGCCAACTTCGATTCCCTGACCGACTTGCCTAACCGGACGCTGATGCTTGACCGCCTGTCACAGGCCATGAAAAAATCGCGCCGTGACAATACCGGCGTTCTACTGATGTTCCTGGATCTGGACCATTTCAAGTCAGTCAATGATTCCCTTGGACATCTTGCCGGTGATCAGTTGTTGCGCAAGGCCGCAAAACGCATTGCGGCGTGCTTACGAGATACGGACACCGCTGCCAGAGTTGGCGGTGATGAGTTCGCCATCATTCTGCCGGAAGCAAATCAATTGGCAACGGCCGAAGCTATTGCAGACAAACTTTTAAAATCTTTGTCCGAACCCTTCGATCTGGATTGTCAGCAGGCCTCTATTTCCGCCAGCATTGGCATTACTGTGTTTCCCGAAGATGGCGAGGACGCCGAGACGCTCTTGAAAAACGCCGACGCAGCCATGTACGAGTCTAAAAGAATTGGCCGCAATGCCTTCACAATATTCCAAAAAGAAAGCGAAACCGACATTGCAGGGTCGGACACCCTCGCCGCCACGAATGTCATCCCGCTCAAAAAAACAAAATTCCTGTCCATGCCCTTTAAACAAGGCCTCGCGATTGCTGCCGCCCTTGCTCTTCTTGTCGTCGCCGCGACAATGCTGACCTCCATGGATACCAAGGAAAGTTTTAGATTGGCGATCCAAGGAAACAGCGACACTTTACCCGGCTTCTCCACCGCGTCCGGACCGGAAGATTAAACAAATCAAGGCCGTGCCAATTCACCCCAGGTTGAATAGTTCTTTCGAAATTCACTAAGTGAATCCCAGGTTCGGCGAAAGCTTGCGTCGGCGTCGGATTGATCCTTTGCTACATCTTTCCAGGCGTTTCTGAATGCTGTCATGATTGCCAAGGGCCAGCGATGTATCTTGACACCTTTTGCCGTTAATTCCTTCAAAGCGCCGTATTGCAAAGCCTCGCCTTCGGCAAGGCCATAGCGAATGTTATCGCCGCAGACTGTCTCAATCTGAGTTTTTATAGTGCGTGGCAGGGCGTCCCACTTTTCCTTGTTGATCATAAGGTCATAGAAAGAAGAGGGCTGATGCCAACCGGGGAAATAATAGTGATTGGCCAGTTCATAGAACCCGAGTTTCAGGTCGATCGCCGGCATTGAGAATACGGCAGCGTCGATCTTGCTGCTTTCCAGGGCCATGAATATCTCGCTTTCCTCAACGGGAAGTGTTTGCACACCGAGTTTGTTATAAACGCGCGCACCAAGCCCCGTTGCGCGAATACGCAGACCTTTGAAATCTTCAATCGTTGTGAATTTACGGCGAAACCAGCCCGATGCCCCAGGGGCAATCATGCCGCACAAGACACTGTGAATGCCCCGTTTATGATAGATTTCATCCAATAATTCCTGGCCGCCGCCAAAATATATCCACGCCAGGTATTCTCCTGGCCCCGGTCCGAAGGGAACGGAGGAGAATATTTGCAGTGCTGGCGCCTTATCGGCCCAAAAGCCCGGCGAAGAGAACGCCGCCTCGATGGTTCCCGAAGCGACGGCATCAAACATTTCCTTGGGCGGCACCAAGGTTCCCGGTTCGAAAACTTCCAACTCAATCGCGCCTTCGGAAATTTCCCAGAGTTTCTGGCCTATTCGTTTAGCAAGTGTTCCCAATTGCGGGAGAGAGCCCGGATATGCGCTGGCCATGCGCCAGCGCATAACGGGCCGTTCCGGGCCAGAAGGCGGAATTAAGGGGACACGTTCCTCAGTTGAAGGTACAGACGCGTTGTTGATAGCGGCTTTCCCGCCATCTGCTGCCACCGGCTCTGCGTTTGTCGCACCGCCATCGCCGTTCTGTGAATTCTCAAGGCGTGGGGCGATAACCGTCGTTCCGATCATGACGCCAAGCACGCAACCGATGACAATACCGATAATAACGCTCCGCATCTTTGCCCAGACTCCTAATGGATTAATTCAATAAAGTAATTTAGCCCGGACCTGGTAGCGGAGACAAAGAAAATCCCCGACTGCTTTTCAGCAATCGGGGAAAATCAATTTGGTAATCGGGAAAAATACTATCTACGTTTTCGTTTTTTCGATTCGTAAATAATCAACTTCCCACTTTTACCGGTAAACAAGCCGGGTGATTCTTTTTCCTTCGCTAAAGGCCTGGGCCTTTTAAAGCTACACCCTCCTAGCGTCAGTGAAATAATCACCAGCCACAAAGAACATGTACGAAAGAACATCGATTCGTTTACCTCATCTTAGAACGTCAGGTTAATTTAGAATTTAACCCGAACGCCAACCCAACCCGAAGTGATATCTTCGTAGTTGGTGCCGGTGCGGCTGTATTCCGCCCTGGAAACACCACCATAAACGTCGGTGCCGTAGTCGCCCAAGCTCTGGGAAACGTTCAGTCCGTACCATTTCAGGTCATCGTTGACAACCAGGCCATCATCCTGCTGCTGGTAAGTAAGACCAAGGCTGGTTGGGCCAGCGTCGACAACGTTCATGTCATAGCCAACGCCAAAGGACCACAATGTCGGGTCGATAGCACCGCTGACTTTGTTGTTCTTACGGCCATACATTACGCTGGCGTTGATGCCACTGGCGAGTTCCATAGCAACGCTGGCAGATTGCCAGTTTTTGTAGGTGGTGTCGTTGCCAGCTCTGCTGGTGTAACCATAACCAGCAGCAACCTTGGTGCCGTCATAATCAGCGCTGTAACCGATAGAAGCACTGGGTTCTTCAGCTGCGTCACCGCCGCCTTTGAGGCCAACAGAACCACTGAAGCCATTGAAGTCGGGGGTGTCATAACGGATGACGCCGCCGCGGCCAGATGTAAAGGTATGCATCGGAGAAACAGTGGTACCCAAACCGCCATCTTCCTGGCCACCGGCAGTCCTGCCCGTAACGACGAAGTTATTTGCTCCACCTGGGTTAAGACTATCTTTATCGACGCCCCACCAGTTGGCGCCGGAGAAATCGGCAGTACCGATACCATTCAGATCACCAGCAGGATTGGTGCCACCAAGAACCAGTGTACCCATGCTGTTGGACAGCGAAAGGTAAGAATGACGCATGGACAGGGTCTGCGCGCCGCCGGTCCCGACGTTGCTGGAACTATTGGCACCACGGGCGCGAACTTCGATGTACGCTTTGGTGGTCAGGGATTCGCTTTTGGCGGAACCCTGGAAGCGAATACGCGACATGGAAGCGCCGGCGTCAGATGTGTGCAGGTCGGTCGAATCGCCATCGTCGTCGATGCTGACCAAACGGTTAACGTGACCGCCGAAAGAAGCGGACTTTTCGACTTCGCCAGCAAAAGCAGGCGTCGCCAGAGCGCCAGCGAAGCCAATGGCTGCTGTGCTCAGGAGCATGATACGGAAGTTACTCATTTTGGTGTCCCTCTCAATGTATAAGACAATTTTAGTTTCTTTAATAACTGCAGAAGAAGACTATCCGTATGAAGCTTAACCTAATCACACACTTCTAACTGCGAACTCAGGAAATTTTTAAGGGTTCAGGCGGCGTTCGTCAACGTAATGATGCCTATTTGTAACACTATACATAACGACTGTTGTATAATTGTCACGACTCGTAAATCGCCTGTTATGGCTGGTCGTATCCGAACACCGCCGCAAGAGGCTGAATATCAGCCATGACAGGGCCAAGTTGTTTCTCATAACGCAGCCAGCGGTATTTTGCCCGTTGATAGATCGGTTCGGTCACCTGTGCATAACTTGGCGTATTGATAACCCCCCTTTGGCGGGCGTGGGTGCGATAATCAAGCACACTCTCATCCCATTGAAGGTCAAGGAATTCAAGCAAGCCCCGCGCTTCGGCTTCCATATCTGCCACCAAGTCTTCATATCTGGTGGTGAAATAATTCAAATCCAGAACTTTCGTGCACTGCACCCAGAAGTTCATAATCAGGCGATACAGTGTGGCGGCGTCTTCGATGGTGAGAAAATTCGAGGTGGCATCATTGAGCTGGAAGTACTGCATGAAGTTGCTCATGATCACATCCAGCGGGTGGCGCAAAGCGAGGATAAACCGAGCGTCGGGGAACAGCCGAAGGATCAATGGGATATTGACGATATTCAAGGGCAACTTATCGACTAGGATTGTCCCTGGTTGCCGTTCCTGAAACTGATTGACGTTGGACATATATAACTTGCGTAAATGATGAATATCATCTTCTTCAAGAACAGTCAGGCCGGTTGGGTACCCCCCCATGACGTCAAGGCTTGCACGAACTGCATCCATGGCTGGGTTTTCCTCCATCACCTGCAATCGAGGGTGGCCATCAAGGATTTGATCGAGAAGCGTCGTACCCGAACGCGGGAAACCGACCAGGAAGACTGGCGTTTCATGGGTCGGTGCGACTTTCACCAAGGGCAACGAAGCAACAAATTCCGAACTCAAGGCAAGCCCCACCTCTTCGATAAGATGCCGATATCCCTGTGCCTGAAGTCCCGCTTTGTGCCCTGCTTGCCTGGCTTGTGCCGCGTTGGCCAGGGTGAAATGGGTGAAGGCGCGCGCGCTGTCGAGTTCAAGATCATAAAGTTTACCAAGTTCAAAATGCACCCGACAGGCATCCGCGTCGCCAAGTTTCTTCGACGTCAGGCTTACGAGTCGCTTAATTGCAGCCACGGTATCCCCACCCCGCCGCAAGAGAACGGCCAGACTGACGTTAGCGCCCGGATGATCGGGGAAAACCTCCAGGGCCTTTCCAATATGATAGTTCGCCTTTTCCAACTGAAAGGTTTTCTCATAAAGATTGCCCAAGTGATAATGGGCCAAAGCAAAATTCGGATAGATTTCCAGCACCTTGCAATAACGTGCCATGGCGGCTTCGAACTGCCCCTGTTCCTGCAACGCGAACGCGATATTATAATGAGCCTCGGCGTCGTCGGGATTGATGCTCAGGGCATTGTGGTAACTGGCCAGGGCGTCCACCAGCGACCCTTGATCCTTTAGGGTATTGCCCAGGTTGTTGTGAGCCTCGGCAAAATCCGGATCAATGGCAATGGCCATACGGTAGCTGTCAACCGCTTCATCCAGCTTTCCCTGCCTGTGTAACGCGTCGGCGAGATTGGCGTGCGCTTCGGCATAATCAGGATCAAGCGCAATGGCCTTGCAACAACTCTCCAGGGCATCATCAAGCCGCCCCTTTTTTAGCAGGGCTGGCCCCAGATTAGCGTGAAAAGCCGCTTTGTCTGGATTGGCGCGAATGGCCTTTTTTATCAATTGAATGGCGCGATCATTGCGACCGGCCTGAAAGGCGATCAAACCCGACAGGTGATTGGCGTCGTCATGATCGGCCTGAACATCAAGAATCTGCAAATAAAGCTTCTCTGCATCGGCAAACCTGCCCGCGCGATGCGCCTGCACGCCCTTATGAAGAATCTCGCTGAGAATTTCCGCCGGCACGCCTTTATGCTTGGCGGCCTTTCGATCCAATTTTTGTTGTTGACGTTTCCGGGCCCTGTTCAATGATTTGATCCCAGCGCCGCTATCAACGGCTGTAACTGCGTTTCGTAGCGCTTCCACGCCTGCACCGAATCCTTGTACATGGGTTGCCTTACCTGAACGACACTGACCGTTCGCACCGAACGTTTCGTTTTATAAAACGACAGGCAGTCTTCATGGAAGGGCAAACCGCAAGCCGCAAGCAACCGACGAATTTGGCTTTCGGGATCGCTCACAAGCATTTCATATTCGATATCGCCAATGAAACCCGGCAACGTGCGATGCCAGTGCGCCATCAGGTCCAGATAAAGATTATGGTAAGCGCCCAGTTCCGTCATGTCGTATGCATAAGGGTGTTCGCCAAGAAAGTAGTTCTTGAAGATAGACAGGCAGGTATCGATGGGGTCGCGCCTGCAATGAATGACACGGGCTTTCGGCAGAATCGCCTTGATCATACCGACGAGCTGGAAGTTTCCGGGCAATTTGTCAGTAATATGACTGGCGGCCGCTGAATGGTCGCGCAGCCTTTGCACATAATCGGCCCCCATGTCAGAGAGCTCCTCGGCCCCCAGGCCGATTATCGTTTCGGGGAATACCGTGGTTTTGCTATCCCTGCGATGACATACCGTGGGCAGGTCCATCAGTTCGCCAGCTCCCGCGACAAGGGGGTGACTGGCGAGAATTTGCTCGACCAAAGAGGTGCCAGAACGTGGCATTCCGAGGATAAAAATCGGCGTTTTATCCTGACACCCCCAATCCTTGCGGCTTTCAAAAAAATCATTATCAAACGTTCTTTTGAACCGATTGAAGACAGCCTCGTCCTGGGCCGTTGCATAGTCGAATGAGGAGCGATTCAGGCGGTTTCCTTGCTGAACGAATTCGAAGGATTTCTCATACCGCTTTAAATCCTCGTATGCCTTGGCGAGACCAAAATTAAGTTGCGTTTTTTCCGACACGGAAAGACCAGGGTTTTCAAGCATGCCCTCCATGACCTTCATTTCCGCGTTATGGTCAGTATTCTTCTGAGACGTGATAAGATGGCGATAAGCCTCGATAAAATCCGGTTTGATCTTGATGGCGCGACGAAAGGAGGCGTGGGCATCTTCCATATGGCCTTGTTCTTCAAGAACATTACCCAGATTGTTGTGGGCTTCATGGAAATTCGGGTCGATGTCGATGGCTTTTCTAAAAGCCGCAACGGAGTCATCCAGTCTTCGTTTGTCTTGCAGGCACAGGCCCAGATTGTTCAGGGCGACGATGTGTCCTGGCTTGATGGCGAGGGCCTTATGGAAACAGGCGATAGCTTCGTCCAGCCTATCCAGTTTATGCAGAACCTGTCCCAGGTTGGATAACGCTTCGCCGTAGTTGGGTTCAATTTTTAGAGCCTGACGAAAAGCTGTACTGGCTTGTTCCCACTTATCCTGGCGTTGCAACGCCAAGCCCAGATTATAGTGAAAAGAGGCAATCCCGGGTCTTTCCTTAATCGCAATGGCGATCAACTCGGCGGCGGCATCGAATCGTTCGCATTGATGGGCGATTAGACCGAGAAAATGGTTGGCGTCGGCATGCCGCGGATTTGCGGCAAGAATTTTTCGATAGCCTGCCTCAGCCTCCTCTAACCTCCCGGCTTGATGGCTGTTAAAGGCGTTTTGCAGTAATTGCTGAATGACCGGTTCCGTCGCGCTTTTACCACGATTTTTTTTACCGGCCAGACTTTTTTGCCGACGTTGGGCTTTTCTGTTCACTAAGCCGCCTTGGTGTTCGTATCGGCTGGCAAGTCACCCATTTTTTTCAACAGATACTCCAAGTCTTCGGATTCGAATTCGACACCCAGATCACCGTACTGGGTTAATATACGTTCGATCATACGCCGCGAATAGCGTTCCCGGTCATTTTCCCCGCCATCATACTCGGTTTCCCGGGCGACTTCGATAGCGGCGCGGACTGCCGGGACATAATTTTCGGACATTCCCGCACGCTTGAAGGCCGCTTTCAATCCCAGAGGGCCCGAATCGTGGATCACGACGCGAGCATTGACCAGAGTTATGCCGATCTTTTCAGCCAACGCATACTCGAAAAAGTCCATATCCCCCATGCACAGGGCGCGCAACATGATAGAGGCTGTCAGGCGTTCATTTTTATGCAATTGATGGATCAGTTGTTCCAGGTCCACCTCGTCGCCTTCGAACGAAAGGCCGATCACGGCCCGCTCGCGACTCTGCAAGATCAGGTCGGTGGCAAGGTCGTCATCAATTTCATGACGCTTGGCCAATTCCTCTTTCATCTTCTCCGAAACCATAGTCAGCAATCGTTCGGCCACCGTAACAGGCAGTTTTGGCCTGAACACCAGGGCGTCCTTGATGGTTTCGTTTTCGCTGAAATCTTCGACGACCCGCTCCAAATCACCATCAGAAATTTCGGCTCCATCATTGGCGACCAGGCTCGAGACGACGTCGACATTTTCAGTATCGACCAAGGCTGACGAAACCGACTGGGAAACGCTTATCCGCTGCGAAATGGCGACCTGCTTGGCCGGTCCTTGTGAGCGAACGATATCAATTAAATCTTCATCCGACAGCACTTCTGCAAACTGCAACACCGGCAACGAAACCGAATCCACATCGCGAGCCAGGCTGATGGCGACATCATGGGAAAGATTGGGATTTTCTTTTAAATTCTGCGCCAGGGCTTCACGAACCCGCACTTCGGCGTCCTTAACCATGATGCGAAAAATATCCTGCGCCATTTGACGTTCATGATCCGTCAAGTGGCCGGTATTGAAATCCTGGGCAATTTTTGCAGCCGTTTCGGCGCGGGCGGTTCCTGATGAATCATTCAACAGCTTGGCGACATCTTCTTCAGTGAGATTGCTGCTCGGCATTGGCAAATCCTGTTTTACAAAAAAATTCAAGCAATATTCTAGATTTAAATATTATACGCATCCCTTTGCCCCATTGCCATTGCTAACAAGCCACCCACGCCTTCAAATTGCCCGCCAATAACAAATAAATTGATAGAGGCTCGGTGAAATGTTGCCTTATGGGCTGGCTATAAGTCATAATGGCCTTTCAATTAATAATTTTAATCGATCTAAATTAAGAACTTGGGAGACATAGAATATGATAAAGGGAAAATTTCTTGCCCTCGCTCTGGCATCGGTCATGGCTCTTGCCAGTGGCTCGGCGTTTGCGGACGGTGGAGACGCTAAGAAAGGCGAGAAGGTTTTTAAGAAATGCAAAGTTTGCCATTCTGCTAGTAAGCATAAAATCGGCCCGTCTTTGGCAGGTATCGTCGGCAGGAAGGCCGGTTCGACTGACTTTAAAAAATATAAAGCTCTGAAGGGTGCCGATTTCACCTGGGATGCTAAAAACATTTCCAGTTGGATCACCAACCAGAAAAAATTCCTCAAGGCAAAAGGCTTGCCTACGAAGACCAGCATGAAGGTCAAAATCAAAAAAGAAGATGACCGTGAAAATTTGATCGCCTATCTGAAAACTCTTTAACAGGGTTTTCCTGTAAATATCTAAAAACCCCGTTTCAAACGAAGCGGGGTTTTTTTCATTCAACCAGTGTGCAGAATTGGCAAAACAAACCCTGCTGGCTTAAACCCCAGCCTGGGCAAACGCGACATCCATAGCCTGACCCAGTTTGTCGACGACCTCGGCAATTTCAGTTTCATTGATGATAAAGGGCGGCGCCAGCAAAATATGGTCGCCGCGAACGCCATCGACGCATCCGCCGTCCGGATAACAGATAAGTCCGTCTGCGAAGGCTTCGGCCTTAATCCGTGCGGGCAATTTCAAGGCCGGGTCGAAGGGTTCTTTCGTGCTCCTCTCCTTGACCAGTTCAATCCCCCGAAACAGGCCACGGCCCCGAATATCGCCGACATAAGGATGGTTTCCGAAACGTTCATTGAGGGCTGCGGCCAGGACATCTCCTTGTGTATTGACAGCCTGGAGTAAATTACGTTCCTCAATAATTCGCTGCACGGTCAGGGCTGCGGCACAGGCCGTGGGATGACCCATATAGGTGTGGCCGTGCTGGAAAAATCCCGGACCGTCGCGGAAGGCCGCAAATACCTTATCAGACACCATGGTCGCCCCGATCGGCTGATACCCTGCGCCCAGGCCCTTGGCCATGCAAATCAGGTCCGGTGAGATACCCTCTTGCTCACAAGCGTAAAGACTTCCGGTCCGCCCCATGCCGCACATCACTTCATCGAGAATAAGCAGGACGCCGTAACGGTCGCAAATCTCGCGGATACGTTTGAAATACCCTTCGACGGCGCTGACCGCCCCAAGGGTCGCCCCGACCACCGTTTCGGCAATGAAGGCGCATACCGTGTCAGAACCAAGTTGCAGAATTTTCTGCTCAAGCTCATCTGCTACCCGAATACCGTACTCCACATCGCTCTCGCCATCTTTTTTGCCCCGGTAGGCGTAACAGGGGGAAATATGATGCGTGTCCAGTAGCAACGGCTGATAGGGAGCACGCCGGTTATGGTGACCGCCGACGGACAACGCCCCTAACGTGTTGCCATGATAACTTTGCTTTCGTCCGATAATATGGGTTCGCTGCGGCTGATCAATCAGGGTAAAATATTGACGCGCCATCTTAATCGCGGCCTCAATGGCTTCCGAACCACCGGAAACAAAATACACCCACTCAATGCCGTCCGGTGCCTTGGCGATCAACTTTTCCGCCAGTTCTTCTGCCGGGGCGGACGTAAAAAAACCGGTATGGGCGAAGGCCATGTCCTGGGCTTGCTTCTGGATCGCCGCAATGACTTCCTCCTCGCCATGGCCAAGGCACGAAACGGCGGCACCACCAGAGGCGTCCAGATAACGCTTGCCGTCTGAATCGATCAAATAAACACCATCACCGTCAACGGCCATAGGCATCTTCGTTTTTATACGGCGCTGAAAAATACGGCTCATGCTAAATACCCTGTCTATTAATAGTCAGACGATACCGTTACACTGAGGCTTGATACAAATCCATTCTTATTACCAATCCAGAGAGACGATCTATTCCATGGACATTAAAGACCACATTCGTTCGATCCCCGATTTTCCCAAGCCTGGTATTTTATTTTACGACATCTCCACCCTGCTCGCCCACCCCGACGCCTGGCAGGTCGCCATGGGCCGACTAGCAGCCATTGTTCGCCGTTACCAGCCAGATATTCTTGCGGGCATTGAATCGCGCGGCTTTCTTGTCGCCGCTCCGCTGGCCCTGAAAATGGGTTGCGGCTTCATTATGGTTCGTAAACCCGGTAAATTACCGGGCCAGACTATTTCCCATGAATATGATCTGGAATATGGCTCTGACACCATCCATATTCAGGATGATGCAATCCAGCCCGGACAGCGGGTCGTTTTGATAGACGATCTGTTGGCGACCGGCGGCACCATGGCCGCCTCGATCACCCTCTTCCGCAAAGTCGGAGCCGAAGTCGTCGGCAGCGCCTGCATTGTCGAACTGGATTTTCTTGGTGGTCGAGACAAGCTCGATGGGGTTCCCTTCGACGCGCTGGTCAGTTACAGCGACTAATATCAAGGAGCGACTTCTTTGACGTGCCTGATGACTTTCTTCATGACGCTCGGCAAGGCATGATTTGAGAATTGATCGGGGGCGCACCAAACTCCCGTATTCACCTTGCCTTGATTGGCGCGACCGTGAAGCACGGTTAAACTCAGATGAAAATGAGTAAAGGTATGGCGGACGCATCCCGGTATTGATTGCCAGTCCGCCAATACTGGCGCTTCGTTAATCGCCTCCTGTCGGCCCCATTCCTCCTCGCGCCAGCCGCTTGATGGAACTTCCATCATACCGCCAAGCAACCCCTTTTCGGCGCGCCTGCGCAGCAGGATATGGGCTTGTGAGTTTTCGATCCAGAACACCACGCCATGGCGTGTCGGCTTTGCTTTTCTGGCAGCTTTTACCGGCAATTGTTCAGTCTCACCGGCCTTGAAGGCAGCGCACATGGCCTGCCACGGGCATTGTTGACAAAGTGGTTTCCCCGGCCTGCAAATAGCCGACCCCAAGTCCATTAACGCCTGTACCATGTCCCCGGGTTTGTCTGATGGTATCAAGGGAGGTAGAACCGCGGCGACTTCTCGGCGCAAGCCCGGCAGGGGCGTTTGCAGCCGCAAAAGGCGACTGATTACCCGGACGATATTGCCGTCGACCGGGGCGCTGGGAATGTCAAAGGCGATGGCGGCGATGGCGGCGGCGGTATAAGAGCCGATACCGGGCAAGGCCAGAAGCCGCTTTTCATTTCTCGGAAAGTCGCCTGCGTACTGCGCAACAAGAACCTGAGCGCACTTATGAAGGTTGCGCGCGCGGGCATAATAGCCAAGCCCCTGCCAGGCATGCAGGACATCATCCAGATTTGCCGCCGCCAGGGACTTAAGCGTCGGCCAGCGGCGCGTGAATTCTTCAAAATAAGGGCCGACAACCGGCACCGTTGTTTGTTGCAACATGATTTCCGACAACCACACCCGGTACGGTTCGGGATTTTCTGTGCGCCACGGCAAATCCCGCTTATTGTCCTGATACCAAGCGAGCAGGCTTTTGGTTAATTTGGCTGCATTTTTCATTTAAAGTACATTCATTGCCGAGCATCGCAGCGTACTATATCCATTCGGCATCAACTGCGGGAAAGTATCAATGGCGGGCACGACGGAAATTTACCTTTGCAGAGCGGGACAGGCCCTGAAACAGGGGCAGGTCGAATACTCTGACAGAATAGAAACCAAGGGTGAGGCCGAAGCAGATGCCATTCAACGCTGCAAGTGGAACAAAAAACTCGCCAAGATCGCCTATTACGCGGTTAATGAGGAGGGCGATTTTCGCGTTATCCTGACCTACAACAACCCCAACATTGGCAATGATGCACCTAAAGCACCAAAAAAAGTCAAGGCAAAGCCGGTCGAAAAACCCAACCTGATAAACCGGATCATCAAGGCCGTAACCGGGTCTGGAAAGAAGGTTAAAAAGAAAGCCAAACCGCGAACACCATAGTGAAAGGCGTCTTTTAAAGGCGCGTTAAGAAATTTCCTATAGAGTCCAAATAAGGAACTGAGGGGGGCAAATGGCAAGAAAGGAATCACCGATTTTAAGACTGTTCATCGCGATGATCATCGGCTTGCTGATCATTGAGACGGCAATTGAATTTTCCACCGGAACGACGTTGATGGGCGGCAGGACCGGGCTGTTTATCGGCAGCCCTCATTCCAATTCCAAAACGCTCAACACACCCATGAAAACAACCGGGCGGGTGACCAAGGCGACGGACATCCGCGATACACCCGCCTTTGAAGCCAGAAAAGTCGGCATCCTTGAAGTCGGCACGACGCTCAATATTGTCGGCAAGACAACCGTCGACAAAGAAGTCTGGTATCAGGTGCAACGTTTCGGCGGCAAAATCGGCTACGTCAACGCCGACACTTTGATCGTTAAGAAATAATTGGCAACACGGGCGGTGCGCCGCCATCGACCATGGCCAGAATGCCTTCGATCAGGTGCTCAGGTTCCAGGATGCCGCCAACTTCAAGAAGCATTCGGGCTTTTTCCCGCATTTCCTCTACTGACAGGCCATCTTCGGGATCGCCCTTGCAATGGTTACGACACGCCGTCACCTCTTTGCCATCACGCATTATTACGCTGACTGCCGCGCCCCAGTCTTTGGGGTACGCTGAAAGATAAGGTTCGGCAGCGCTTAAGGAGATCCGCCCCCCGCACGCCGCCAGTTCTGCGCGAACGCTTTGCTCGAAAACCTCGAAATCAACCCGCCCCAATGTCAAGGCCGCCGCGACGCAGTGTTGCAACGAGAACTTGGCCTCGTAAACACTATCCGGCCCCGGCCTGTCGCAAACATCCAATGCCGCCTGATAGGTTTCCACAGTGATACTATCGATCAATGCCGGATCGATTAATGCCGACAGTTCCAGAGCCGCGTCGATAGCCGGGTGGGTATGGCGACAACACGGCCACGGCTTGATCGAGGTTTCGTGCAATTGCCAGCGTTGTTTTGGATTCTTAAGTAAGGCTGCCGGGTTGGCATCGGGACAAGCCCCCGCGAACAGGCCGCGCTCCCCTTCAAGGATTTGCGGCGGACCGCTAAAGCCCAAGCCTGCCAATTGGGCCGCGATGACCCCGGCTTCGGCGGCGCGTCCGGCGTGCAGATGCTTGCTCATGGCCCCGGTGTCGAGGAACTGCCACAACCCGGCGGCCTGGGTTCCCCCGTTCCCCAAAGCATTGACGCAGCTCTCTTCATCAAGATCAAGCAGGCAGGCTGCGGCCATGGCTGAGCCGAACGGTCCGCAGGTCGCCGTGGAATGCCAGATGCGGTAGTGTTCCTGACCGACTGCCATGCCGACCCGGCAAGTCGCCTCGAAGCCCTGCAACACGGCGCTCAAGAAACCGATGCCGCCAACCCCGGTTTCAGGGGCCAGGGCGAAGGCGGCGGGAACGACGACACATCCCGGATGCACGACCGAAGCCCGGTGTAGATCGTCCATTTCAAGAATATGTGTCAGCCCACCTTGCAGTAACGCCATACGACCGGCGTCCCCTGAACAGTTCAGCTTACCCATCAAGGCGAGTAATTTTTCCCCAGGCTCCGTTCGCCTGCCCGCCAGGGCATTGGCAACGGCGTCCAAGGTAAACAACGCCGCCGCGTCAAGATCGTTCTGGCTGATAGCCTTAGCACGAATATAACGCACAAGGTCACGGGTCAGGCTGTTGGAATTTTCATTCATCATGGTTGAATAAATATCACGTCAATGGCACTAAGGACGAGGCTTGAGTTCTCAAATGCGGGGACGTTCGCTTAAAAAACAATAAATTGGCGAACACCCCCATGTTCTTCGAATACAACTTTCTTGGCGTTACTGTTGTCGGCGTAGTGGTGTCGTTGATTTATTGTGGTGTTACCGGCATTTCACCGATACCAAGCTCGTCCCCGTCGCGGTCCTGTATTCTGGAAAACATCCCCGAAGGCCTCAGCGGTAGCGTCTGCGAACTGGGTGCCGGATGGGGGACGCTGGCTTTCCCCCTGGCCGCAGCCCTGCCCGAAATGCAAGTCATCGCTTTTGAGCTGTCCCCGATCCCCTGGCTATTCATGATGGCCCGCGACACGTTAACACGACGCAAAAACCTGACCATCCACCGGCGTAACTTCTTCAAGGATAAATTCGGCGATGTCTCCCTTGTCGTTTGTTATCTGCATTCAGAATGCCTGGAAAAACTAAGGCCCAAGATGGAATCCGAATTAGAACCGGGCACCTTGGTGCTCAGCAATACCTTTGAAATTCCTGGCTGGGAACCGGAAAATGTCCACCGCCTGGAAGATTCATTTTGCCCCCAGGTCTACGTCTACCGCGTGCCTAAAATCGTTTGATTACCAGAGAGGTAATATCGTCGGATTGCGGGGCATCGCCTGTAAACAGGTTAATAAAAGCGAACACGTTGTCGCTTAAGGCATGGGCAGAAAGAGAACGGTTTTCCAGCAGATAATCGATTAGCCGTTGATCGGAAAACTGGTTGCGGTTCTTGTCAAATGCTTCAGTGACGCCGTCCGTATAGAAGAACAACGCCGAACCCGGATCAATGCTAACCGTCTCTTGCTCGTAAGGTATTTCATCCTGAACGCCAAGGACGACCCCATCGCCGCCACTTAAAGGAAGGATATCACTGCCATCACCGGGAATAAGATAAGGCGGCAAATGACCCCCATTTGCATAGGTCATCTGCCAATTTTTGGTGTCCAGAATACCGTAAAAAACGGACACAAACATGCCCGGAATGTTGTGTTGATAGAGCAATTTATTAACCTGTTCCAGGCACGGTCCCGGTTCCGGTTGGGTTGTGGCAGTCGCCCTTATCAGTGTTCGGGCGACGGCCATGAAAAAAGCAGCGGGCACCCCCTTGCCCGATACATCGGCGACAACCAGAGCCAGTTTGTCATTCCCGAGGTCAAAAAAGTCATAAAAATCCCCACCGATATCCTGGGCCGGAGTGGTGCGCGCAAAAACGTCAAAATCTGTACGCTTGGGAAAATCGCGAGGAAGGATTCTTTGTTGCAAGTCCCCGGCAACGTCAATTTCTCGGCGAATCGCCGCCAGTTCCGATTCCGTCCGCCAGGCCTTGCGCCTGGCTTCGCAATCCATAAAGACCTTGTCTATGGTCACTTGCAGGTCGCTTAAAGCAACCGGTTTGGTTAAAAAATCAACGGCGCCTTCTCTCATGGCACCACGGATAATGCCCAAATCGCTGCCCGTTGTCAGGGCGATACGGGGGATACGCAGGCGTTCGCCTTTCAAGCGGCGGAAAAGACCCATACCGCCGATGCCAGCGCCATCAATTGAAACGACGGCGATGTCGATGTTTGATTCGCGGCTCAGGATATCGAGCGCTTCATCATCGGAATGGGCAAAACAAAAGTCATCGCCAGCGCTTGCGCCAATCAGTCCCTGAAGATGCGGGTCGTCGTCGATGACGAGTGTCCTGGGCATATATCGAAGTTACCCTTAAAAACGGTCGGGAAAATCGGTGAAAATTGAATTTACCCCCCAATTGGAAAGAATGTCAGCGCGCACGGGTTCGTTGACCGTAAAGCAGCGAAGATCGTACCCAGCTTTGATAATGGCGGTGGCCGTGGTTTCGTCAAGAAGTTCATGCCAGCAATGAAGGGCGACGCAATCAAAAGCCTGCAAGCGGCTTTGCCAATCCTTGAGGTTATCGCGAATATTCAGGGCGCGTGGGATGTCCGGGGCGCAAACTTGAGCAACCCGCAGGGAGTCCACATTAAAACTTGAAAGAATGGGGGGCGGCAGGGAATTGGGCCAATAATCCTTTAGCATTTGCGCAGCCAGGCGGGCGGTTTCTTCGTCCCGGCCAAGGGAAGGCTTGATTTCGACGACCGCGCCAAGGCCAAGCCCGCCAAGTAAATCCATGGCCTCTTTAAAGTGCGGAATACGGACGTTTGCAAATTGATCTGAATACCAGCTTCCTGCGTCAAACTTCTGCAAATCATGCCAATCCGTATCGGCGACAAGCCCCTCGGTTTGCGTTGTCCGCAAAAGGCTGTCGTCATGGAATATGATGACTTCGTTGTCATGGCTCAACATGGTGTCGAATTCGACCCACAGGGCTCCCAGTTCACCAGCCTTGCGGATCGATGCCAGGGTATTTTCCGGGGCATGGCCGCAGGCACCACGGTGGCCGATAATAAAGGGCGCACTCATGTCACGGTCTCCATAGGTCCTGGTTTATTCTCACGATGGAAAATATAAAGCCCACTTGCGGCGATGACAATTGCCCCCGATATGGTCCACAGATCGGGCAGTTCCGAAAACAGGATAAAACCAAACATCGTCGCCCACAGAAGGTTAACGTAGGAGAACGGTGCCACGGTGGGGGCCGGGGCCGCCTGATAGGCCTTAATCATCGAAAAATGGCCAAGGTTGGAGGTAACGCCGAGCGCCGCCATCATCGCCCACCCCGCTACGTCAGGGGTTTGCCAGAACAACGCCACCAAGGCGCTGGTGATTAAGGTTCCCGAAGACGCCGTGTAGAATAATGTCGTCAGGGCATTGTCCGAATGGCCAATAAAGCGAGTCGATATCTGATACAGGGCGTACAGACAGGCTGCCCCCAATGGGAAAAGGGCTGCGCTTTGCATCATCCCGAAACCCGGACGAATAACAATCAAAGCGCCGAAAAACCCGATAAGGATGCCTGCCCAACGGCGCGGCCCAACCCGCTCACCCAACAGCGGCATCGAAAGCGCGGTAACCAGGATCGGGGCGACGAACATGATTGCCGAAATATCGGCAAGGGCCACCTGAGACAGGCCGAAAAAAAACAGCACAGATGTTCCAAACAGTAAAAAAGACCGCACGAGTTGAATTTTAAGTTTGCTGGTCACCATCACTTTCCCGATGCGGGGAGCAAGAAATATTGACAACAAAAGAAATTGAAAAAAATAACGCGCCCACACAACCTGCATCACCGGATAGTGCACCATCAGCAATTTTGCAAAAGCATTAGTGCCCGAAAACATCATCATCGCGCCCAGCATCCAAAAAATTCCCCGGCGCGTATCCAGGGACGATGTCGAAGCGATTGTGGTCATTTTGGTTATCCTGAGGGGCCGCAAATGAAACAGATGAAAAACCTATCATGCAGGCAGGGCATCCGCCACGGGGAGATGTGCAAATTCTGGAATCTTTATTAAATACATTTATAATATGTATATTATATTTAAATAACATTAAAAATTTGTTGACTCTTATCTAAATAGCTAAATACTATGTAATTAATATAATATTTACTCAAATTTAGTGTGATTAAAAATATGACCACGTCAAAATTTCCCTTATCCTTTGTTTTTCCTGGTGATTTATCCGATTACCGGAACGGCCTGAACCAATATGCCGGCGGCCACTGGAGCGAGGACCGATGGAAGACCTTCAGACTACGCTATGGAATTTACGCCCAACGTCAGACGGGGACCTACATGGTGCGTTCCAAAATGCCCGGCGGACGCTTGAGTTTCAACCAGGCCCGCGCGGCGGCATTTGCCAACAAGGCCCATTGCGGCGGCGATGTCCACCTGACCACCCGCCAGGATTTCCAGTTTTATTTCCTTCAGTTACAGTCAACGCCTGCTTTCCTTGAAGCCCTGCACAACGGTGGAATCACCACCCGCGAGGCCTCGGGCAATACATTCAGGAATGTGGTCGCCTGCCCACTGGCCGGAATTTGCCCCCATGAGCTGGTCGACGCGGGAAAGGTCGCGGAAAATCTTTCGATGAACTGGATCCGTCATCCGCTGGTTCAGCACATGCCACGGAAGTTTAAAACGACCGTTTCGGGTTGCGCCCACGATTGCGGTGCCAGCGCCATTGATGATCTGGGTTTCATCGCAATAACCAGAAACGAGCGGACGGGGTTCAAGGTTGTCGCCGGTGGCGGCCTGGGTAACAGACCCCACACGGCTATTGTCGTGAAAGAATTTGTCGAAGCCGAAGACCTGTCCGCCGTTCAGGAAGCTTTTGCCAGACTGCACCAGAGCCATTCCGACAGGGACAACAAGAACGTTTCCCGCATCAAGTTTCTTGTCGACAGGTACGGCAAGGACGGTTTCGTTGCCCTGTACAGGGAACACTTCGCCGCCATCAAGGTTTTGCCACGGCGACAAAATGTAACGACCCCGTGGCGTGTTCCCACAGGTGTCGGCGCGCCCCCGGAACTCAGCGATGGAATCATTTCCCAGCATGATGGCAGGGTCGCCGTTGTGGTCCGCCCTCCCCTGGGCATGATCGATTCCAGCCGTCTGATGGCCTTAACCGATATTGCCGAAGGACTCGACGGCGAAGAGTTCAGGCTGACTCGCGATCAAAACATTATGGTCGTTGGCCTACCCGAAAAAAATCGAGCTGCGTTTATCTCGCGGGTCAATAAACTTGGATTTGAGGCAGGTGTTAAAGCGAACGTCCTGTCAGGTTTGGTATCCTGCCCCGGAACCAGCACGTGCCCCATCGGCATCACGGATTCCAACGCCCTGGCAAGGGAAATCCACGAAGATAAAAGCGGGTTTGATAGTTTGCCGGAAACGCATGTCCGCATTTCCGGGTGTCATAATTCGTGTGGGCAACACCATATTGGTGACTTCGGGCTTCATGCGCTGGCAAAAAAGATCAATGGCAAGAGCGCCCCCCATTACCAGTTCCATGTCGGTGGTGATGGCAGGCGACCCGATGCCCTCGGGGTTACGGGTCCCATCGTTCCGGCGCGATTAGCGCAACCGGCGTTGAAGAAACTAATCGGGGCATACGCGCAAGCTCGTGTTAAAACAGAAAGTGTTCGCCAGTGGGTAGAAAGGATTGGCGAAGATGGACTGCAAGCCCTCCTTCAGGAGTTTACTGCCGATGGCTACGATGCGCAGAACGTTTCCCTGCTTCTTGATGTCGGCAGCGACGAGAGGTTCTTCCCGCCAGTGACGGCGACAGGTGAATGCGCTGCTTCGGCCATGGTTGGGGAATACCTTTCCGATCTTGCCCAAACCGCCATGTTGGATATTTCCCGTCAGTTGGCCGTCGGTAAACGGACAGCCGCCATTGACGCGGCACAGGAGGCCGTGGGTTTTGCCCTTAAACGCATCCTGTTGATTGCCGGGGTCGATGATAAAAATTTGGATATTGCTGGATTGCGGACAAAATTCGAGGGCCGTTTCAGCGGAAATCCGCACGCAATTTCCACCCTCAACGGACTATTTAAAGTCCTTGCAAATGCTCAGGAAGAGGATGTTAGCAAGTCTCTGACAGAAGCCGTTAAAAACTGGCTCCTTCTTGCCAACGATCTTGCGGAAGCCCTGATCCCGGATGTTCAGCCGATGGCGGCACCGGCATGAACAACCTTGAAATAAGCTCTCCCCAGAGAAATCTCCCGCTTGAGACTGAAAAACAAATAAACGTTATGATCAGGCAATTATTCCCCGGCCGAATCGCGGTGTTGTCTTCATTTGGCGCAGAATCCGCTATTTTACTCGATATGGTGGCCAGAATCGATCCGGCGACCCCGGTCATCTTCCTTGATACCGGGATGCTTTTTCCGGAAACCCTGGCATACAAAGAATTGCTGCAGAAAAGGCTGGGGTTGCAGAGTATCCGGACGGTCGGCGCAAAGATTGTCGAGATCAATAAAGTGGACCCCGACGGCCAACTGCATGAAAGTAATCACGACGCTTGTTGTTCTTTGCGAAAGGTGGGACCTCTTCAGTCGGCCTTACGCGGTTTCGATGCCCTGATTACCGGGCGCAAGCGCTACCATGGCGAGGACAGGGCTCTGTTGCCGGTTTTTGAGTTGGCTGACGGGCGCATTAAACACAATCCTCTGGCCGGTTGGTCTGAGGAACAAATTGATAGCGCCTTCGAACAGCGCGGTTTGCCCCGTCATCCCCTGACGTTTGAAGATTACCTGTCCATAGGATGTGCCCCGTGTACACAACAAACCAATTGTAGCGGGAACATCCGGGCCGGTCGCTGGACCGGATCAGGCAAAACGGAATGCGGAATTCATAATACCAGGGAGCACTAACCAATGACGCAAGACAAAACAATAACATCGACAAACATCCATGCTGTCGAGCATCGCGTAGCAATAGATAGCAGGTGGCGTAAAAATGGACACCGTGGAGGCGTTCTCTGGATGACCGGACTTTCCGGTTCGGGCAAAAGCACCCTGGCCATGGAACTTGAGCAAGCTCTTCATTACGACGGTTATCAGGTTTATGTGCTCGATGGGGACAATGTACGCGGCGGTCTCAATGCTGACCTGGGATTCTCGCCCGAGGACAGGGCCGAAAACATCCGCCGCATCGGTGAGGTAGCAGGCTTGTTTGCCGATGCTGGCATCATTGTCATCACAGCATTTATTTCGCCATACCGGGAGGATCGGGAATTGGCCAGATCCGCCGGCAAGGATCAGTTTCACGAAATTTTCATCGAAGCCGATCTGGGCACCTGTGAAAAACGCGATCCAAAGGGTCTGTATAAAAAAGCGCGGCGCGGGGAGATTCCTGAATTTACGGGTATTTCAGCGCCTTACGAGGAACCGGAAAAACCGGCATTGACGCTCAATACCTCAGAACTGTCACTTCAGGCGGGCATCAAGGTGCTACTCCAATATATCGAAGATAATTTTGCCGAGAAGCAGTCCGTGAACAGCGCCGCCTAAAGTCCTATCGCTCGCTCATGGCGCCGCTCATGGCATTTAGAAACGGGCCGCCAATGTATTCCAGCACCGTTCGCTCTCCGGTATGGATACTGGCGACCACCTGCATGCCGGGGAACAGCCTGTATTCCAGGGAACCATGCTTGAAACGGTCACTGACCGTCTCGATACGAACTTTGTAATAAGGTTGGCCTTCCTTGGTAATCAACGTATCGGGACTGACGGTGGTAACGGTACCTTCCAGGCCGCCAAACCGCTGCGCATCGGCCGAGGTCAGTTTAATCAGCGCCGCCTGGCCGCTCTGAACGTATCCGATGTCCTGGGTTGGCAAGCGGGCTTCAATAATCAAACGATCATCTATGGGAACGACATCGACGATCGTTTCCCCCGGTTTAAGGACACCGCCAACGGATGTGATGTGAAGGGTTTTAATAACGCCGTCGACGGGTGATCGTAAAATCGTGCGGGCAAGATTATCCTCGAACTTTTGCTCGCGCTGGCTCAACTCATTAAAACTGAGCCGGGCAGCTTCCAGTTCCTTGCCCGCTTCTTCCATAAAGGACGTATGAATGCCGACCATGTTGGATTCGGCTTCCTTTAACGCCGAGCGAGCCCGGGCCATAGCGGCTGTGTCCTCTTCCATACGCCCCTTTATGTTACTGGCTTCCTTCAGCAAATCGAGATGATTGTAGCGATTGGTCAGGTCGGCTTTCAGCAACTCATCGCTGATGGCGATTTGTTCCTCCATCAGTTTTAAAGAGTTTTTCTGGTTTCTGATCCTGGCGCTGATCTCGTTTATTTCCTGCGAGCGTTGAGCGATGGCCTGACGCTGGGAGGCGATGCGGTTTTGTTGTGATTTGTAGCGACTGTTAAAGCGGACCAGGGTTTGCTTGACCATGCGCGGATTATCAGCCACCAGATCGGCAGCGAAGGAAGGTGTTTTGGCGCCGCTGACTTCGGCTTCAAGGCGGGCTATTTCAGCCCGAAGGGACAGTAAGCGAACACGAATTTCACCAACGTCGGCACCGCTTTGCATGGATTCCAGGACGATCAGTTGCTGACCCTGTTTAACATGTTCGCCCTCGACAATGGAAATTTCCCTGACGATGCCTCCTTCAAGGTGCTGGACGTTTTTGACTTGTGATGACGGGATAACCTCGCCGGTAGCAAGGGAGACAATATCCAGGGTCGCAACCGCTGCCCAGCCAAAGAATGACAAACAACTTGCAACACATAGCCCAAGTAGCAAATGGGTGTTAAGGCCTGCTTTGCCATCTTCGGCAAATTCCCCAGATGTCATGGCGTCAATGCTCACGACGTTAATTCCTTTTCCTTGGCCGCATCCCCTACCGGACGGGGTCGTTCAGTTACACGGGGTACCGGTTTGATATTCAGATCGATGGCAACTTGCGCACCCTTGACAATTTTAGGGTCATGAGAAACGACGATAATCGTCCGTCCACGCTTGGCCAAATCCTTCATCGCCGTGTACACACAAGCGACCCCCTCTGCGTCCAGCCCTTCGGTCGGTTCGTCAAAAATTACCAGCATACCATCCGTACTCAACGCTCGGGATAGGGCCAGGCGGCGGCGAATGCCAAGTGAAAGAGTGCGGCCGTTATCGATAATTTGAGTTTCCAATCCCTTGGGGCTTTCATCCAGATAATTGACAAGCCCGGCGGCGGCGATCACTTTGCCCAATTGTTCAGGAGTCATATCTGGATTGAGCATCATCAAATTCTCGCGGATGGACGTATTAAGCAACGTCGGTTCCTGCGGCAGATAAACAATCTGCCTACGCCACCATTCCGGGGATGCCTGTCGCAAGTCCAGACCATCGGCCAGAATTTGCCCTCGTACTGGTTCAATAACCCCGGTAATCAGGCGCGACAGGGTGGTCTTTCCCGAACCATTGGAACCGCTGATGACCAGAATAGTCCCCGGTTTAAGGGTCAGGGAAAGGGATTCAAAAAGCGGTGTCGTGCCACCGGGAAAGACAAAAGCGACATCCTTGAATTCCAGGCCGCCCACATACGTCGATTTAAAAGAACCTGTCTCGGATTCCAGCGGCAGTTTGGCAAACTCTCTCAATATTCCCAGGCTTTCACTGGCTTCGGCGAACGTAGCACCCAGTTGTGCAAAACGTGATATCGGTGCCAAAGCCCGGGCGCCCAGAATATTGGCGCCGATCATGGCCCCAACATTAATATCCCCGGCGACAACCATCGTCGCACCAACCGTAACGACGAGGACACTCATCAGGGCCGTTGCGCTCTGAACGATAATTTGAGTGCCTCCCTGACGGGTTTCCATGGCGCGGCGCAACCCCTGCACCTTTTGCAATTGTTGTTGCCACAATTTCCCGAGATAAGTTGAAGCGTTAAAGGCGCGCACCGTATCGATTTCGGCGGTCGCGCTGCGGATCAGGCCATTACTGCTGCCTGATTCCTGTAACAACTTGCGGGTGTCCTTTTGCAGCCGTGACGAGCTCAAGGTGCCAAGGATAAAAACAGCAACGGCAAAAATGCCGACAATGCCCGATAGCATAGGACTGAGTAGGAAAAGTACACCGACAAACATCAGGGCGAAAGGAACATCAAAAACCGCGCTGATATTGCCTGCGCCGAAAGCCTTTTCTATTGACGAGGTGGCACTGATAATTTGCTGACGCTGGCCTTGCGGTATCCGCTCTACCGCAGCCGCCTTTGCTTTTAGCAAAACATTGAATCCAGCGCTGGCGATGTTTTGGTCTGGTCCGGCGCTAACAGCCCGGGCCAAACGCACGCGCAGCCGCCTGAAAGCATATTCAAGACCAATGGCCAGCAAGACCCCGCTCGTCAACGTCATCAAGGTGGCATCAATGCCGTGCGCGACATAGCGGTTCAAAACCTGCATAACAAACAACGTCGTCGCCAAGGCAAGAACGTTGGCAAACAGGGATGCCAAGCTTATTTCAAGGGTTAGTCCAGGCCTTAATTTGAGGCGTCTAAAGAGTTCATTCATAAAGCGGCAACATCCTGATAAATAATATCAAACGTATGGTAGCCAATCTTTGGCCGCTTCTGAAATATATTTTGGAAGAGCGCTTGAAAGGCCCTAGCGTGTCAGGGCGGTTTCATCCAGGTCGCCCATGGCGTCAAGCAGGGTAAAGGTGGCGATGGCGATGTCGATTTCGGCGGATGCCGCGTCAGAGCTGGAATTTATCAGCGCCGTCTCGCCGTTGAGAACATCAAGCAGGGAACGTCGGCCCAAGGTGCGTTCCTTACGTGCGAACTCCAGAAATTCGGCGGCGATGTTGGCCTGATTGCTAA
>Ga0316203_1000456_pt1 | contig 50541 bp, 42 predicted proteins | sample 6monrhotite_MG_FD_204940 | JGI IMG/M metagenome (GOLD analysis project Ga0316203, IMG submission 204940) | Microbial mat bacterial communities from mineral coupon in-situ incubated in ocean water Damariscotta River, Maine, United States -... | ecosystem: Environmental > Aquatic > Marine >... | reverse complement strand
ATTCATGCCAACAATCGGGCCAGAGATAAGGCGGAAAGAGACTCAAGTGCAAATCGCTCAAAAACTTCGTCCACAAACAATAAGAACGACGGTAACGGCAGTAACAAGAATAAGGATAAAGGTTTCAGTTTTGCCCGTAATTTTGCTGAAGATTTGGGGAATTTATTCAGCGGAAACTGGACCGGCCCCGCGAGTGCGTATGATACGCGCAATGCAAAAGCTCTGGCCAAAGAAAATAAAGGTAACCCTAAAGATTATTTACGTGGCGGGATTTATGGACCAGGCGGTGGAGGCTATAGCGCATCGGCACTTCATGCCGCTGGGGTCAAAGCACAAGCAAAAGCCGACCGCGAAAGAACGAGACAAGCCCGCCAAGCTCAAAACAATGAAAGCCGCGCAGATCAATACTCAGCCTTGGCAAAAACAGACGAGGACCCAAACCTCGACACCAAAAGCACCCAAGCACGGCCAAACCAATCAGCCTCGCTTTACGGCCCCCTCGAAGCTGATCAACGTGAAATCAACGGCCCTCATCAGGCTTCTTCTACACAGCGAACCGCCCCAGCTCAAACGGCGCGAACCGCCTCTACAAAACCAACCTCAACCCCCGGCGTTGACCCCAGTTGGGCCAGTTCTCCCAATCACAAGGACCAAGTGCGCAACGTGCTGAACACCAACGCCCGCCGGGAACAGGAACGCGAAGACGCCAAAGCCAAACAACTGGCGGATGCGATGGACGATCAAAGAACAAAGGTCGCAGCCCGAGCCCCCGGCCGAACCATTCCCGACGCCCAACTCAAAGGCGCTGCCCAAGCCGAACTGAGTCGGAAAGCGGCCAGCGCCAAGATCCAATCTCAAGCCCGCGCCGCAAAAGCCGCCGGAGCAAAAGCAAACGCCGCAAAAGCCGCGCAAACACAACAAGCCCGCGCCGTGATCAATCTCTTGACCCCGACGATTGTCAATGCCCTAACCGTTGATCAAACGCCAACAGCGGCAGCTTTTGACCAAAGATTAAGCGCCACCATTGACGACCTAAAGGCCGAACATCCTGACAAAAAATATTCTTACAGTATGTGGAGAGGCGCTGCGCTGACACGCATCAACCAACAAAACAACCAAGCCAAACTCTCCAAGGTCGTCGCGGACATAAAAGCAAATGGCTTGGCGTCCATGCAGGCCAAACCCACCGCAAAGGTTGCGGCTGCAATACCGACCCAAAAGGAAGATAAAATTCTTCAAAAGATTGCTGAGCTTAAAACCAAGATTCACGAAACAAAGCCAGATTTCGAACTGTCCGACAGCGCTTGGAGAGCTGCCGCGATGTCGGATCTTGCGGCTGAGAACAACCAGCCAAAAGCCAAAGCCCAAATCGATAAATTCATCGCGGATCAAAAACAAACGGCTGAACACAAAGCCAACTATGATCAATCCGTAAATAACAGCCAAGTTAAAAATGGTGTGCGAAACGATGGCTTTATTGGGATGAGTAGTGATATTTTGGGTATAAAGGGAAATGATATTAATTGGAAATCAAATACAGATGACAGCATATTTCTTGGACAAAACAATGAAAGAAAGACAATAACTTTGAATGTAGATGGCCCCATTCGCATTTCACCAACTTCAATCACAAGCGGTATTGATCGGGCCACAATTACCGTTGATTGGTATGGAAGAGATGAGAATGGAAAAGTTACACCTGAATTTCGCTCAGAAGATACAAAAACCAGACAACATGAAATGATCGCTGGATATAACTCAGGAGTGGGATATCACGATTTTGCGCCACCTTATGACAAGCCTAATGCAAATGGTTATCGCGTTACCATTACGAAGCCTGCGCAACCTGATAACAGTGGAAACTCAGCTGGCATGGAATTAAATATTTATTCCAGAGAAGGAGATAAACCTGTAGAAAGGGTTGTGAAATAAACTTAAGGTCGTGGAGTGGAGTGTTGAAAAAATTTGTTCCGAGCATAAAATACTTTTTTTTCATAATATGCGCACTTTGCCTTATGGGAATAACAGCATTTATATATCGCAATACCTTAGGTTTAACCAATCGAGGGCCTTTGTTCTCGGATAAGCTAAATCGCTATATGACCCTTGAGTTTATCCCAAAATATAAAGCCAGTGACTGCTCTGTGCGTTTCAATGTGCATGTCAAAAATTCACAATTTGAACATAACAAGGCCATACATAATGCCTTTTACCGTTATGTTTCATACAACGAACCAACCGCCGGATTTTTGTATCTATTAGAAATGCCAGCACCTACTGACATTCAGAAACCTGATGTTGGTTATATTATTCGATATAACCTCACGTTTGCAGACCAATGTGATCGAAGGATCGAAATTTTTCAAGCCATGGTCGCCTATGCTCATGATTTACATGGCAATGTGTTTTCCATAAAACAGGTTCCTATAAAAGAACCGATTAAACCTGTCAAAGGCTCTTTGAATAATCAGAAAAAATCAAATTCAGGCTTTTGGATTGATGGTCCTGATTATAATCCAGACTATTGGCCTACTTACCATAAGGCTATGCGTGGGGATGGTGTGGCTTTATATGCGATGGTTGAGTTACAAGATGCAGATGAACATCAAAGCCGATATTTATTCATGTCTCTGGCTGAAACCTTCCTTCCACAAGGGGATTTAAAGGATAAGGCCCACAATGAAAAAGAAGGGATTTTTAAAAACCTGTACCCAGACCAAAAAGAGAGGATAGAACAAGTTATAATGAACTGGAAACAGAAGATTGAAAAATATCAATCAGAATAAATCTCATTCCAATGGCTTAGGCATAATCAGCTTTCACCTCACCTCGACTTGCCATCGTGCGTAGCCTCTTCACGCCGCTTTGCAAAATGCCATCGCCTGTGTATACGCCCTCCGCCTTCAAACCTTCGGACAGGTTACGTTCACCGGACGCCGTTAGGACGGTTAAGGCTTGGCGCGCGAAGTGTGCGCGTTCTGCCAGTGTGCCGCCGCCTTTGGTGAGTTCGATGAACAGGTCGATTTGTTGAGCAGGTTTGATCACTTCATCAACAGAGGCTAGATCACCGCGAAACTCTTTGTAAAGATCGAGCACGTTCTGATGTTGCTGGGCAACCTCGACACCAAAAGCACCCAAGCACGGCCAAACCAATCAGACTCGCTTTACGGCCCCCTCGAAGCTGATCAACGTGAAATCAACGGCCCTCATCAGGCTTCTTCTACACAGCGAACCGCCCCTGCAAAGCCAACCTTCAACCCCCGGCGTTGACCCCAGTTGGGCCAGTTCTCCAAATCACGAGGACCAAGTGCGCAACGTGCTGAACACCAACACCCGCCGGGAACAGGAACAAGAAGACGCCAAAGCCAAACAATTTGCTGACGGGATTGCCAAGGAAAGAGCAAAGGCCAAGGCCAATAACCCCGACAAAGACTACAGCGATGCCCAACTCAAAGGCGCGTATCAAGCCAATCGGACAGCGGCCCACACAGCAAAAACGGTTCGTGATCTCATCAACAGAAGCAACGCCAACAGCGCCAAGGCCCAAAGCCAAGGCCTTTCGCTCACGCCTGCGCAAAGCCTAAGCCATGAGATCGAAAAAATACGAACGCAAAATAAGGTAAACGCTGCGAAGGCCGCCCAAACAAAACAAGCCCGCGCCGTGATCAATCTATTGGCCCCGACGGTTATCAAGGCCCTAACCACCAAACCCACCGCACCAGTTGCGGCGGCAGCACCGATTTCAGACGCGGCCATAGGGGATGCAACACAAGCCCTGAAAGCCGCCGTTAAGTCTATCGACCCTAACAAGACATTTTCATTCAACGAACTGAAGGAAGGCAGCGTAAATATTCTCTCCAACAATGGCAAAACAAGCGCTGTTCAAGATTACTTGGCGAGCAACAAACCCGAACAGACTTTGGAAGGATTGAGATCCCAGCAAAGTATGGTTGGTGAGGGTGTTCAGGTCGCAGAAGGCCCTGTTTATAGAGGGTTAGAGTGGGCATTGGATAGTGGGGTTGATATTTTAGATCGTATAAATAACCCTGACCGCAATGGCTGGAACCATCCCGGCAACAATACTTATGGGGTTGATGGAAGCACGCGTGCTGCTGTTGATGCCCTCATAAGTGAGGGTGCTATTCATGGAGGTCAAGCCGTGTCCATTGGTAGTAATGCGGTTAAGGGCCCCCTTGGGACGGAGCTAAATATACTCGGAACACAATTAGAAGACGCTGGGCGGAGAAAGAAAAAGGACTTTTTAAGTCCTGATTATCGACCGTGATGTAACTTTACTGTGCTAGATTGGCTGTAAATGTTTTTGCTTTTCACAATCGAGTCTTGCGATTTATAATTGCGTATAAGTCATCGCAAATAGATCAAAAGTTATGGGGATAAAATGAGTGAAGTAAGAAAGCTAATAATTTGCTTTGCCATTGGTCTAGCCCTTATGGCTTCTAACGCAATAGCCGTTACGGACGACGATTTTGGGTCTTTGATTCCCGTTGAAGGTCATGTGAATTGTGCATTCTATGACATAATCAAAGAACCATCTTCGCCTGCTCAGTGGACGGGGCGTTGTGAGAATGGTTTTGTCCAAGGGAAGGGAGCCATCACATATGATACTGAGACAGGCAAAGTCAGAATGGATGGCGCCTTCAATGATGGTGTCATGAATGGTTCCGGTCAATTAACCGTTTGGATGGAACACCGTGGAAAGCTACGGGAAGCTATAGTGAAGGGGAATTTTGATAAGGGCTGGCAAGCCCCTAGTTCACTAGACACTTGCGACCTCCCTTAAATACCTTTTTTCGAACTCGATCGGGGATAGTCCATTGTTGTTCCCGTGGCGACGTCTTGGATTGTAGTACAGCTCAATGTAGTTAAAGATTTCTGATCGAGCCTCAGCCCTTGTTTTATATATCTTTCGTTTGATGCGTTCTGTTTTCAACAGTGAGAAAAAGCTTTCAGCGACCGCGTTGTCGTGGCAATTACCTCGACGGCTCATGCTGGCTTCCAGGTTGTTGTCTGCAAGGAACTTACGCCAGTCGGAACAGGTATATTGAACGCCCTGATCAGAATGGATCAGAACTTTGTTGTTCGGTTTTCGCCGCCATAGAGCCATTAACAACGCATCAATCACCAGATCGGCACGTGGATTGTTCTTCATGCTCCAGCCAATGATTTGCCGTGAGAATAAATCCAAGACAATGGTCAGATACAGCCAACCTTCATGGGTGCGGATGTATCCGACCCACCAGACCCCGTCAACAAAAACACTGGTGAAATTGCTTCGAAAAACTAAGCACCGCAAAAAAACACGTAGCACTGAAAATCAGTGAGCGTTTTTACACAGCCTGGACCCAGAGCGGAAGCAACCTGTAATTCTTGAAACGGCTTACATAAGACCTCGTTCTTTAAAATACTTAATTGCGCCATCGTGCAGAGGTGCTGTCAGGCCATTCAACATATCTTGTGGAATTAGAATTTCAAAAGCGGCGTGCGAACCTTTGAGTTCTTCAAGGTTTTCAAACACCGTCTTTACATAATCATAGACGGCTTGTTCGGAAATGGCGGTGCTGGTCACGACTGTTGCCTTTACAGCGAAAGTTTCAGTGTCATGATTGATGCCATTGTAGGTGTCGTTTGGGATCTTGGTCATGACGTAATACGGTTTTTGTTTAACAAAGGTTTTAATGCCTTCGGAATTGATGTTTATTAAGTCAGATTTGAGGGTGTTTGCAGGTCCTTCCATAGCAACGGACGGATTGCCAACGGTATAGAAGAAGGCGTCGATTTTACGGTCCATCAAGGCCTGAGAGGCTTTGGATTGTTGGAGGCCCTCTTTTTTAATACTCTTGTCTTTATTTAGGCCATAAATGCGCAGGATGTCTTCGGCGTTGCCGCGATGACCAGAACCTGGATTACCAATGTTAATGGTCTTTCCTTTTAAGTCGCTTACAGATTTGATGCCAGATTCTTTATGGGCCATCAACAGAACGGTTTCTGGATACATGCTGAACACCGAACGCAAACCTGTGACTGGTTCACCTTCCCAGTCTTCAATTCCCATGGTGGCATGAAAATTAACGTCAGATTGCGTAATGCCGAAATCTAATAGCCCTCGAATGACGGCATTAATGTTAAATACGGATCCTAAGGCTGGGCGACCGATGCAGTTATAAGTATCTCCAGCGTGCGCGTTCATCAGCTTGCAGGTTTGAAGGGCAACCTGATAATAAACGCCCGTCACGGAACCGCCGCCGATCAAGATATTTTGCTTCGCGTGTGCGGCTGGACTTGCCATAGCCAAAATGGCTGTAACGGCAAGAGATTTGATCAAAAGCTTTTTCATGTTTCTATCCTATATGGCCTTCATTGTACAATATATGGGTTGCGTGATCATGAATCGATTAAGGCATCCACTCCTTCATGGCGACTTCCAAATCTTTCATTTCCATCGGTTTGTTTAAAATGGCATCCACTCCAGCTTCATAGCACTTGTCTGATTCTGCTTTCATAACAGCCGCAGTAATGGCCAAAATTGGCATTCGGTTATCGCTGCCTTTTTCCTGATCACGGATCGTCTTTGTGAGTTCAATGCCATCCATTTCCGGCATGTGAAGATCCGTCAGAAGGATCGCGTAGTTCTTCTGCTTGGCAAGTTCCAAGGCTTCACACCCGTTGTTCGCAATTTCTGTGGCATACCCAAGCGCCTTGAGCTGCCCACGAATAACAACTTGATTGACGACGTTATCTTCAGCCAACAAAACCAACTGGTCCGTCTTTTCAGCTTCAGCAACCGTCGGAGCCACTCGTTTGCTCCGCTTGTTTTGAACATCGTCTTTTTCTGTTTGCACTTTCCTGCCAACAGCCGCCGCAACCGCGTTCATGAAAATTGTCCGCCCAAATGGAGTTCCGGTTATGTAGTGGACACCATCAATTTTCTTATCAAAGAGATCATTATTCATAAATCGAGTGATGATAAAACGTGGGCCATTTGCTTCAGCATTGGATAATATTTTGTTGCAATACTCTATTTGTGCGGGATCATTCCACATGTCATCCAACACAATGGCATCATAAACATTTTCCTTATCTGACTTCGTTTGGGCCAAGCTTTCGACGTCCGCAAAACTATCAGTTTGAGTGACCTTACCACCCCATTTTTCAATATAATGAGACAAAAACATGCGTTGATCTTTGTTTTTGCTGGCAATCAATAAGTGAAGGCCAGATAAGTCATGAAATTCCTGCCGGGGCTTGAAGTCACCTAATTCCACCTCTGATAGGGTTTCGACGACATCTAGAGTCATATGAACGCTAAATGTTGACCCACCACCAGGCTCACTTTCAACTGTAATATCGCCATTCATCAATTCGGTAAGTTGGCGAGAAATGCTTAGACCTAAGCCTGTGCCACCATACGTGCGCGTGGTGGAAGATTCCGCTTGTGTAAAGGATTCAAAGATTCTAGCTGACGCCTCTTTGGTCATACCAATACCATTGTCAATGATTTCAAAAATCACGTTGGCCTGACCATTGTCATTTATGCTTTCCAATTTACATTGAATAATGACCTGCCCGGTTTTGTTTTCGTCGGAATGCGTAAATTTGATGGCATTGCCGGTAAGATTAATCAAAACTTGGCGAATTCTCATGCCATCACAATTGAAGCAACCAGGTAAGTCTGGATCTATATATATAAGAAGCTCGATATTATTTTCACGCGCAACAGCCCCCAAAGTACTTCCCACTTGTTCAACAATTTGGGAAAGACAGTTCGGCACAGGACTTAGCTCCATGTGACCGGATTCCATTTTTGAAATATCCAAAACATCATCGATTACATGACGAAGAGCCAGAGCAGAATCACGAATTATTCGTGCCATTTGCGTCTGTTCTTCGGTGAGAGAGGTTTCTTTTAATAGATCAATCATACCTACAACACCGTTCATTGGTGTCCGGATTTCATGACTCATTGTGGCTAAAAATTGTGATTTGGCCTTGTTGGATTCAGCCTCGATTCTGATTGATTCTGCGTTCTTTTTGGAGCGGTTAAGCATAAGTAACGCCATGAGAACGATGCCTGACAGCGCCAAGATAAGGGGTAATGATTCTTTATAATTAAATTGTTGTTGATATTGGACGTTGACCCACTGATTAATAATTTTACGTTCAAGGGTTGGACCAACAGTTTTAATTGTTTTGTTTAGGATTGAAACCAGTTCTGGGGAACCTTTATGAACCAAAAAACGCAATTCAACAGTTTTACCTGTATTGCCCGAAATTTTTAGATTGGTGAAACCAAACTTATTAATCGCATAAGCAATTGCAGGCAACGTATCAACAAAGGCATAAGCATCGCCTTGAGAGACCGTCTGCAAACCTTCATAAGTGTTTTGCACCAAAACGTAATTTATCTGCGGATGTGACTTGCTGAGAAGATCGTGAACGAGGCTCCCTTTTTGAACGGCCACTATTTTATCACTAAGATAACGGGCGTCTTTAATAAAATATTCTTCCTTTGAAGTGGCTATTGAAATCGGGATCTGAGCAAATGGATTTGTAGGCGTCACTTGATCAGAAACATTCTTTAATTGGGAAATGTTGAGAATAATGTCGTGGTGCTTCTCACCTTTTATACTTTCTTGCAATGCAGTCACATCTGCAAACTGAGACGTTTTAAACTTTAACCCCGCCCCATTGGCGATGACTTCCCAAAAATTAGGTTCAATACCCGTAAATTTTTGAGTTTTCACATCATTAAAAGAAAGTGGTGCGTTATTCGAAATTGCGGCAACTTGTAGCGTCTTGCCGTCAATGAAAGCACGTTCATTGGGCGTAAAGTAAACACCGTTGACAATGCCTTTATTGGCTGGTGCCCAGGCGAAATCATCTAATGTTCTATCCGATAGTTTAACATTCATGATTTTAAAATATTCTTCGATTTTTTTCAGCTTAAGACGCTTAATTTCGCCTAAGGGAATATTATCTTTGTAAGCTAATTTTTTCAGCTCATTGCCTTCAAAAACCAAAGATGCGGCGGACCTGTTCTGACGATTGTATTTGTCCTTAATTAAACGGACAGTTTCATCTATATTATCAAAGGCATACTGCCACCCAGCCAAGCTTGCCAGAACAAAACTTTGTGCACGATCAGGATTGTTCTCCACCTCATTTAGGGTTGTAAATAAAATATCCGAATAAAATGTCAGCCCCTCTTCTTTGGGGTGCAGAATATTATATGCCTCACCCCTTTCTTGCATTAGGAACGGCTCATTGCTTGTATAAGCATGTATGGCGTCCGTATTCCCGTTAATAAGATCAGATATATTTAAGGTATGATCTTGGCGTTCTATATCATTCATGGTCAAGCCATGTGCGTAGAGCAGGGACATGAGGGAGATTGTTCCAGCTGCATCAACCCCCATCATGACTCTACGACCTTTTAGGTCGCGAACACTTTTAATATCGTCACGGGTCAACAGAATTCCAGGATCATCTTGGAGGATTGCTGAAAGGGCTACGACGGACAAGCCATTGTGATAATCTTGCAATAAGGAGGTGCGCCCGACCCCATATTGGGCCTCACCGGAAATGACCTTATCGACAACGTCTAATCCAAATTTATAGGGCAAGATCGTAACGTCTAACCCAGCTTCTTCATAAAAGCCTTTTTCCTTAGCCATGTAATATCCGGCAAATTGAAATTGATCCAACCATTGCAGTTGAATGGATACTTTTTCCAGTTCCTTTGCAGAGCTTGTTGCAGGTGTAAATAGTGTTAGAAAGACGGCGATAAACACGCCCATGACATAAGTGAACAGCCTCAAATTATTCCCCCCCATAATCATGCCCCCATTGTCCGCATAAGTTTTAATTTAATTTTTTTGAACACCATCTCATAGCTGAAATTAAAGTTTTCTTTGACGCTGCATACTATAATAAAAAATGAGCTAAACCTGCTGCAGCAATCAATAATACAGCCGGGTTTGTTTCAGAAAGTCGTCCACTAAAAACTTTAATGCATACATAAACAATAAAGCCCATGGCTATGCCATTTGCGATAGAAAACGTAAGGGGCATTAAAAAAGTCGCTAACATGGCCGGGGCATATTCGCTCACATCATCGAAATTCATATGTTTAATGCTACGAATAAAGTAGGTCGAAACAAATACCAACGCAGCACCTGTTGCATAGCTTGGAATGCTTCGTGCCAAAGGCGCAAAGCCAAGACACAGCAAAAAAAGGATGGCAATAACGACAGCTGTCAAACCAGTCCGGCCACCTGCTTTAACGCCTGCTCCACTTTCAATATATGAAGTCGCGGTGGATGTGCCAAGCAGTGCTCCCACAATTGTCGCAATGGAATCACAGACAACCGCACGTCCAATGCCTTCAATATTACCATCTTTGTCAATTTTATTAGCGACATGAGCGACGCCTGTCAGTGTCCCGGCTGAATCAAAGAAATCGACAAACAAGAGCGTAAACACAACTCCAATTAGGCCTGCTGTTAACGCCCCAGAAATATCTAATTCAAACAAAGTTGGTTCTATACTTGGTGGTGAACTAGCAAAGCCTTCAAACGGTGTAATTCCTGTAACCCAGCCAATGATACTCACCGAAAGAATTCCAACAACGATTCCGCCGGGAAGTTTATGGTTGTCGAAAACACCCATAACAGCAAACGCAATGAAAAAGAGCAAAACGGGAGGGCTTGCTAAATCACCCATTCCAACCAACGTAACGGGATGATCAATCACAACTCCGGCATTTTCGAAGCCGATAACAGCAAGAAACAATCCAATGCCGCAAATAATCCCAAGTTTTAAAGATTGTGGTATCGAGTTGATCACCCATTCTCGAAGGCCCGTTAAACCTAAAATGAGAAACAAGACCCCACTGACAAACACGGCCCCCATAGCCACTTTCCACGGATACTGCATGCCCAAAACAATGCCAAAGGTAAAAAAGGCATTGAGCCCCATACCAGGGGCTAAACCCACGGGCCAATTGGCCCAAATTCCCATGATTAATGTGCCCACTGCAGACGCAATAACTGTTGCCACAAAAACGGAGCCAAAGTCCATGCCAGCTTTGGATAAAATTGTCGGATTAACAACGATAATGTAGCTCATTGTCAAAAATGTAGCGAGACCCGCAAGAACTTCGATCTGAATAGAGCTGCCTTTTGCAGTCACCCCAAAATAATCATCTAACCATTTCATATGCAGTCTCTTTATCTTTGGCGTAAATAAAACACCCATAATGTCATGAAATCAAAAAGTTTCTGATGGGAAGTTATAGAACTTTCACGCCAGAAAAGCGTAATATTTTTGTTATCAGGGGGATAGCTCATGCACTTTGATAGCTGGAAATAAAGGCCGTTACAGCCCCAAACTTTTCATCTATGAGCGCACGTAATTCATTAAGCTTGTCCCAGTCTTCAGCGGAACCTGCTTCTTCCAATTCAGCGCACAATGCGCCGAACTGGACAGCCCCAACACTTTGGGATGATGTTTTGAGTTTATGTCCTAATTGCTCAATTTGATCAGCCCGCTTGTCATCAAACGCCTGATGGATTTCCGCAATAATTTCAGGTGAGCTTGTTTTGAACAAATCGAACAGAGTGAGAATTGTTTCTTGATCGTCCCCGACGATACTTTTCATAACATCAATATCTATTGCAGATTCCATTTTAATCTCTTCACTTTTATGCGCTATGGGGTTCACTTGCTTATGGAGGTGGATGTCTAAATTCTCTTTCAAAAGTGCGAGTTCAAGAGGTTTCGTAAGGACGGCATCCATGCCAGCTTCAGAGTAGACATCGGCATCAAACTTCAAGGCTTTGCCTGTTACAGCCAGAATTGGTATTCGGTCACTGTTCTTTTCTTTTTCATGTGCACGAACGGCTGTGGAAAGTTCCAAACCATCTAGATTTGGCATTTGAATATCAGTGAGCAGCAGGCCGTATGATCTCTTAGCCATCAAAGCCAGAGCCTCTTGCCCATCAGCGGCAACTTCCACGGCATAACCCAATTTGTTAAGCTGTTTGGATATAACGACTTGGTTTACGGAGTTATCTTCCGCAAGGAGAATGAGCTCTCTGGTCTTTTCGGCATCTTCAATGGTCGGAACAATAACATTAGATTTTTTATCTGAAGTCATTCCGAGTTTATTCAAAACATTCTGAACAAATTTATTAAACTGCCAGGCTGCGAAAAGACTGAAAATCATGCCAATACAAAAGGCCGCAACCGAGGCATTCGTTGTTGAGCGATTGTAAAAGAGATTCGAAAAGGCCACGCCTAGCCAAAGAGCAACGGAAATTCCGAATAAGGCTTTCAGCACATTATAGTTGATCGGTACGCCTTCGTTGATTTGACGGCGATACATCGCAAAAATACAATAAACGCACTGACAGTAAGGATTACAGCGTACATTGCAAAATATAAGGCGCGATCTTCCACGTTCTTTCTCCATTTTTATATGAAGGACAGCAAAATCAACGTCCTATATTCATCATACATTTGAGGCAAAAAGCTAACTCAATGACAGGAATTTGTCCATAGGTTAATCATATTGCACAGTTTTCATCTTAAACATGCGTTCTAGCCATCAGCTTTACGTTGTTAGGAGGGTTTGTGGGAGTGTAATGCAAAATTGGGGAGTTTGTGAATATGAAGATGGTTACATTCGCCAATGTCTCTGTTTGGCGGTGATCTCAACCGGTCAATGCAACACACGCGTTAAATTTGTGCCATTCCCAGTCGGTTTTAATCGATTTTAATCGCTACTATTCGAGATAGTGTGCAACAGCACCCGAACAACGATTTGATTTTATTCATTATTTATTTTTACCAGACCCATTCGTAATGACGGGGTCGGGTGTTCAAGTCACCCAGACGGCACCACCACAACCCCTTGGGAAGCTGGAGCAATGAAACGGTTTAATTATCTATGTAAGCGTCCGGCCTCCCCGACCTATCAGTAGAGCCGGTTCTTTGCGACAGTGAAGGACGGCAAGGCCGACTAGAAGCTCAAAACGAATACAGTTCGACTGGTATTCGGGCAGAGTCATGAGTCCTGCTAAAATTGGTAGTGCGGTTTCTAGGCTATAGCCTTTCATGTTACGAACAGTCGACTTTGTGTCTGCCGATATCATATTGTAAGAAACCATCAAGTTCGACCAGCCCATTGATTCTGCCATGACTTGTTGCATTGCTTCCAAATCGATATCTAATGGCTTTTTGAATAGCCCCCAGTTTTTTAGACACCTCGGGACTTCAATTTTTGTTGTTGTTCAAAATCTATTGGCGACAACATTCCGTTGCTACCATGCTTTCTTTTTGGATTGTAGAAGAATTCGATATAATCGAACACGTCTTGGCGAGCTTCCTTGCGGGTCGCATAGGTTTTCCGCCTGATCCGCTCTCGCTTCAGGAGTTGGAAAAAGCTTTCAGCAACGGCATTATCGTAGCAGTTTCCCCGGCGGCTCATGCTGGCCTCCAAGTTATTAGCCTTCAGGAACTTCTGCCACTCATAACTGGTAAACTGGCTGCCTTGGTCAGAATGAACAATCACCTTTGACTTTGGTTCTCGCCGCCAAACGGCCATCAAAAGGGCACTTAACACCAAGTCCATTTGCATCCTCGATTGCATTGACCAGCCGATGATCCGGCGAGAATAGAGATCGATAATGACGGCAAGATACAGCCAGCCTTCATGAGTTTTGATGTAAGTGATATCTCATCATTTTTGGCTCGCGAAGAAGGCTGTGGCTTTTTTTAGGAGATCACGCTCCTCACGCAATATCCGGTTCTCTTTGCGGAGCCGTTTAAGCTCCTTTTGAACATCATCATGTGGCCCAGACATCAGGTCCGCATGACGATATTCTGTAATCCATTTGCCAAGAGTTGAGTTGCCAATGCCAAGGTCATCGGCAACTTGCTTACGTGATAAATCGCTATTTATAGCCAGTTGAACGGCTTCTTTGCGGAACTCGTCTGTAAATTTATTGCGTGTCATTTAATCCTCCAAGATAACAATTAATAATCTCGAAGGTGCTGTCCACTTTATTCAGACAAGTCCACCTGTTTTTCTGATGGCGATAGAGCAAGTTCCTGTAAAACAGAGGGTTTGTCGATGGTTGGAGCGAGCTTTACGGCCGATGTTGCCCGAAACCACATGCACGACTCTAAAATTAATTTTGGAATGTCTAAAAATTGTGGTGCCAGCACAGCAAAACAATAGCTCATGTATTTACTTGAAAAGAAGTGCGTATTGCCGTGTCTATGCGCCCATTTCCACGCGCGTCCGATGGTTTTTTTCAAAATTACATTTTGAAGTGCTCGTGGAATGTCTTTGTTTTCGCGCAGAAAGTAACCCAATGCTAAATTTAAATCGTGTAAAACTTGAGCGCCCCCCGCAAGTGAAGAGGCGCGATCATCCTCTTCAACCATCGGAGCAAAGGCTAAAACTTTGGGGACCACAGCAAAAGGTGTTCGATTGGCAAGTCGTAAAATAACCGAATAATCCTGAATGAACACGCGCTCATCACAGCCACCGGAACGCTTAGCCAGATCAGTGGAAACCAAAACACAGGTCAGGTTAAATAAAGCCTTTTCAGAGACATAGGCCAATGAATCGGTGATTAAGAAGGACCCCGCCTCACTTAAAGGCCTTACCAGCATCGCGGAAAGGGTTGACGGAAAAGTAATCTGTTCAATAAGGCTATGCGCTAATCCTGCTCCATGCTTGCTCATGGCGTTGAACAGTTCCAACGTTGAGCGTGGGTGCAAGATATCATCACCGTCAACAAATTTAATATAAGGACAGGAGGCTTCGAAGATTCCTCGGTTGGTGGCAACTGCAGGCCCGGCGTTTTCTTGATGAATAATTTTTACGTTGTTATGGCCCTTCGTACACTGTTTCAGGACATCTAGACTGTCGTCCGTTGAGCCATCATCAATGAAAATGTACTCGCAATTATGAACGCCTTCTTGATTGAAAATTGCATCAACAACATATGGTATATAAAAGGATTTATTATAGATTGATACGACATAGCTAACGCTTAATTCAACCACACACCTAATCCTTATGTAATTGGGATGACTTTACGTATTTGCTCCATTTGAGCAAATCTTTATCTTCACCAATGGTTTTATAGTGACATGTCGTACAGGGCGGCTCTTTAACTTCGTAACTCATGTTTTTCCGGCGCCAATGTGCTTGCTTTTCATTGCCCCACATAAGGAAAAGGTCATCATCTTTTTCGATCTTACCCAACACGTATTGCGCTTGATCTGGCACATCTGCCCGAATGTGACTGCACGGGGTCAGCATTCCTGTGTAGTCAATATACACTTCTTCAAATTGACGTAGGCAGGGAGATGAACGTTGATATTCAAGGGGGATATCAAGAGATTGCGCTCTATCAAGTGCCAGCGGAATCCCCATTTCATCATTACCTGTAAAATCGCGGATATAATACGTAAATAGCAAGCCAGGCCCCACATGGACTTCGCACAACATGTCGGATTCTGTATTTCTTATGACAGAATACTCGAACCCAAGCTTTTCGACTAATTTAAGCAGATATTTTTCAGCTCTCTCTGGGCAGTATGTTTCCCAATTGACATGGGCTGAGGCTAATATTCTGGCGCAGCCATTCGTATAAAGCTCAAGGACATAGTCATTATTTAGGTAATCACCATTGGTGTAGACCTCAAATTTCGAGTTGGGCAGATACGCTTTGACCTGTTTCAAGCGTTTTATGAAGTATTCTCGTTCATCCAAAGGCTCGTTATAGAGGTGCAAACAAATAACTTTGTTATAATTTATACTCGCGAGCTGACGGAGTACATTTTCAAAGACATCATCATCTATATATTTGTGTTCCGAGCGCCTATCGATGAATGCGTTCGGACAATATGAGCACACCCTGTTGCAATAGCTGGATGCTTCCAAATTTATATAGCGAACAGACTTTTTAAAGAGCAATGCAGCCTTTTTGCTATTCGTCTGTTTTAAAAAATGCTCAGGAGAAAAGAATTTTTTACGTGGACGGCTAAAACGAATTCTGAGACTGAAATAAATATCTTCGAGTTTCGAAAATATTGTCTTCTTTTCTATATTTGAATCATCCATTGTTTCAGCCTTTTTTGTGCATTTGCCCGAATTTAATCTAACCGTTTAGATTTGGCTCGTGTGTTTTATCTCAAAGCCTGTCTAGAACAGCTACGTCTGCCTGTATGTCATCACCAAAGTCTGTCGGGCAGCTAAGGTGTTTTTAATTGTGCATACACTGAACGGGCTTCATTATCATACTCTGATAACTTTGTTAAGATTGTTTCACGAGGGTCTTTTCTTGGTCGCGGACAGGTGCTAGCCTCCGAACCGGAGAAACGACACATTATGCCCATCTTTGAACGCAAACGTATTCTTGTCACCGGCGGTGCTGGATTTTTAGGATCGCACCTGTGCGAACGCTTGATCGGGCAAGGTCACGACGTGATCTGTGTCGATAATTTTTTCACCGGTCCCAAAAACAACATCATCCACCTTATGGACAACCCCAGATTCGAACTGATGCGCCATGACGTGACGTTCCCGTTGTATGTGGAAGTCGATGAAATTTACAACTTGGCCTGTCCCGCGTCGCCCATTCATTATCAACATGATCCCGTGCAAACCACCAAAACCTCGGTTCATGGGGCGATCAATATGTTGGGGCTGGCCAAACGCACCGGGGCGCGCATTTTTCAATCTTCGACTTCGGAAGTCTATGGCGACCCAGAGGTCCATCCGCAAACCGAAGACTACCGGGGCAACGTTAATCCCATCGGTCCCAGAGCCTGTTATGACGAAGGCAAACGTTGCGCGGAAACTTTGTTTTTTGACTACCACCGCCAATACGGCGTTGAAATTCGCGTCGCCCGCATCTTCAACACCTATGGCCCCCGCATGCATCCAAATGATGGCCGCGTGGTGTCAAATTTCATCATGCAAGCGCTGAGGGGCGAAGACATCACCATTTACGGTGACGGCTTGCAAACCCGGTCGTTTTGCTATGTCGATGATTTGATCGAAGCCTTCCAGCGCCTTATGGAAACCGACGACGTTACCGGACCGATCAATCTTGGCAATCCAGGAGAATTCACCATCACTCAATTGGCCGAAAAGGTGATTGCCCTGACCGGAGCCAAATCACAATTGGTGTTTAAAGATTTGCCCATCGATGACCCGTTGCAACGCTGCCCCGACATCAGCCTCGCCAAGGCGACATTAGACTGGCAACCGAACATACAGCTGGATCAAGGCCTGAAAGCCACCATCGATTATTTTAAGGGGTTGGGGGCTGAAGATTATACAGGTTTGCATAATAGCCGCTCATAGCCAAAAGCTCGTCATGCGTACCTTTTTCCACAACATGCCCTCGGTCTAATACATAGATTAAGTCAGCATCCACGACCGTCGATAAGCGGTGGGCAATGACTAAAGTGGTGCGAGTCTTCATCAACTTTTCCAACGCCAGCTGAACTTGACGCTCAGACTCTGTATCAAGCGCCGAGGTTGCTTCGTCCAAGAGTAGGATTGGTGAATTTTTCAACATGGCACGCGCAATGGCAATGCGCTGACGCTGCCCACCCGACAGACGCACGCCGTGCTCTCCAACCATGGTGTCATAACCATCGGGGAGTTCGGAGATAAATTTATGAGCCGCCGCGTTGCGTGCAGAATCCTGGATGTCCTCAAGGCTTGCATCCGGCCGACCATAAGCGATGTTGTTTCTGACTGTGTCGTCGAACAGCATTACTTCCTGGCTAACCAGCGCTATGGAGTTGCGAAGAGATTTGAACGTAACATCACGTATATCCTGCCCATCAATGCTGACGGTGCCCTCGCTGACATCGTAGAAGCGAGGCACTAGGTTGACGATGGTCGACTTGCCCGCGCCCGATGCTCCGACTAAGGCAATCGTCTTGCCAGCGGGCACTGTGAGGGAAATATTATCTAATATGATATTTGGCTCACTATCCTCTTGCTGGGGATTCGCATACTTAAAAGTGACGTTTTCAAAGCGAATTTCGCCGTTGGGTACGCGGAGTTCCGTGGCGGCTTCGTTTTCAACAATTTCATTGAGATGATCGATAGCTTCGAATGTGCGCTGCGCACCCGCCATTCCTTCTTGAATTGTCGCGTTAAGATTGGCCAGGCGTTTCATGGGTTCATAGGCCAGAAGCAAGGCCGTAATAAATGAAAAGAACCCGCCAGCGTCGGTGGCGTTTTCAATCACCCGATAACCGCCATAAATAATCACCGCCGTGATAGCTACCCCACCTAACGATTCCATAATGGGGCTGGAAAGCGCACGGGTTCGTAACGCTTTGAAGTTAAGTTCGTATAGCTTGTTAACGATAACAGCGATACGCCCACACTCATAATCTTCCATGCCATACGACTTAACAACACGGATGCCCTGAAATGTTTGTTCTAAGGACGTGACAAACTGCCCGTTTTCGACTTGGGTATTGATCGTGACTTTGCGCATCCGTCGGCCAATTTTTGAAATGGGAATGATCCCAAGTGGAAACACAAAAAAAGCAATCAATGCAAGCTCCCAATCTTGCATGAACATCACGGTTACTAAGCCAATGAGTGACAATAAGTCTTTGCCGAAGACCGTGATGCCATGAGTGACAGCTATTCTCATCGTCGTTACGTCGATGGTAAATCGCGACAAAAGTGTTCCGGTGGCATTGTTGTGAAAAAAGCCTAAATCAAGACTGGATATATGACGAAAAAGGCGGTTTTGCATTTCAGCCACAATCTTCATGCCGACATGGGCCATGAGTGTGGCTTGGATATAGTTTGATAGTCCCTTAACCGTAAACGTTATAAAAATGGCACCACCGATTAACCACAATGAATCGCGTTCGCGAGAAATGAAGATATCGTTGACGACAGGCTTCATCAGCCATGCACTCATCGCCGTCGCCGCCGCCATAACACCCATAAACACCAAGGCTAATGCGAGCTTACCTGCGTAAGTACGGATAGATTCGTGCCACAGACGTGACATCAAAATAAATGTGGAAGTGTGTTTGTGATGTTTTGAATTCAAGAGTAGCGCCTAACATAACTAAAAAAACTTTCGCAACATAGCACCTCGCCCCTAAATCCGCCACGTCTTCATTTGTAATAAAAGAACGACCTAAACCTTCTCTTTTGTCGGGGATGGCTATAATTTGTTCTGGGGTATAGCGTTTACGGGTCATTCTTATGTCTTCCTCAAAGGTCAGAATGCATCAAAAACTCTCAATCTTCATGGACCACTTTTAGGGTGTCAGGTCAGGAAACGTGGCGCAACAGCCTAATCCTGAGCTTTTGCGAAAGTTCAAAGCGGAGCGGGATGGGGCGTGGGCGGACAAGATGCGGCCACAGAAACCTGCGCGATGGCTTGAAGGAATTTGGTGTTTTGGGCAGTGGAGCCTTTTTGGATAGCGGCGTGAATAAGCTCAGGGAGATGGCGAGTATGAGCCAAGTAGCATCGAATGCTTAATCATTCTGATTTATATTTCAGAATTTTTTGTTTCCAATATTCGACTTCTTTTGCTGCCTGTTCTTGTTGTTCTGGAAACATTTTTTTTAAGGCATCCGGTTTTCCATTACGGGCTTTATCTTTTAAAGGCCCATCTGGAAGAAATATTTCTGCCAGAGACATGTATAAGTGCTTGCCGCTATGATTGTTTGCCTCCTGAAATGCGATCATTTCAAACAAAGCTTCTCCACCCCCACGCACGGCCTTGTGGTATGTCGGCCAGTAGTCTGGATTATAATCATGACCATCAATCCAAAAGCCTGAATTAGATTTTTTTTGATTATTCCAAGAGCCTTTGACAGGTTTAATCGGTTCTTTTATCGGAACCTGTTTTATGGAAAATACATTGCTGTCTAACGTCAGCACCTATGGAACAAATTAACGGCATTGCATAAGAGAGTGTTTCTGGTTCATCGTAATGACCCGTAGGGGAATGAAGATGAAACAGAAATCGCAGACACGACAAACCGGTGGCGCCAAGGCCATCAAGGATATTCGCCGAGCAACACGCAAACAGTATTCTGCCGAGGAAAAAATACGCATTGTCCTTGATGGGCTACGTGGTGAAGAAACCATAGCCGAGCTTTGCCGCCTCGAAGGGATCGCCCAGAGCGTTTATTACAAATGGTCAAAGGAGTTTCTTGAGGCTGGCAAACGACGGCTTTCAGGTGACACGTCTCGTGCTGCTTCAACGACTGAGGTCAAAGATCTTCGCCGTGAATCTCGTGAGTTAAAAGAAGTTGTTGCGGAACAAACATTGGATAAGTTGGGCATTCCCCGCACCACGTTTTATCGCTGGTACGACCGCTATCAGATTGGCGGTCCAGAAGCCCTGGAAGATCAATCTCCTCCGCCATCACGGGTGTGGAATCGTATTCCTAATGATATTCGGCAACGCATCATTGACCTTGCACTGGATGTTCCTGAGTTGTCTCCGCGCGAGTTAACGATACGCTTCACGGATACAGAAAAGTATTTTGTCTCAGAGGCTTCCGTCTATCGGCTTCTAAAATCCCATGACCTGATTACCAGCCCTGCATTCATTGTTATCAAGGCAGCTGATGAGTTCAGGGATAAGACGACAGCCATTAATCAACTCTGGCAGACATATTTTACTTACCTGAAGGTTATTGGTTGGGGCTGGATGTATTTATCAACAATCCTTGATGATTACTCGCGCTATATCATTGCTTGGAAGCTATGCACAACGATGAAGACGAGCGATGTTACGGATACATTGGACCTTGCCTTACAAGCCTCTGGTTGTGATCAAGCCCATGTTGCCCATAAGCCAAGGCTTCTATCAGACAATGGTTCCAGCTACGTTTCTGGCGAATTAGCAGAATGGCTGGGTGATCGGAAAATGGATCACGTCAGGGGGGCGCCGTATCATCCGCAAACTCAGGGCAAGATCGAGCGTTGGCACCAGACTTTGAAGAACCGCATTCTGCTGGAAAACTACTTCTTCCCAGCAGACCTAGAAGCACAAATCGAGATGTTTGTTGATCATTATAATCATCAACGATATCACGAAAGCATCAACAACCTCACGCCCGCAGATGTCTACTTTGGACGAGGTGAGGCCATTCTAAAACAACGTGAAAGGATCAAACGCAAAACAATGAAGGCCCGGCGCTTGCAATACCGCAAACATGCCGCTTAATATAATCAACCAGATGAGCCAGATACTCTCTTAAATCAGGCCGTTGAGTGTTCCAATTTATATGACGACGGACAGTCAGACGTCTTCAATTACATCGAGCTGTATTACAACCCAAGGCGTCGCCACGGGAACAACAACGGGCTGTCTCCAATCGAGTTCGAAAAAAGGTATTTAAGGGAGGTCGCAAGTGTCTAGAGAACTAGGGGCTTGCCACACCTTGGGGCTATTCATCTAGCTACACGACAGAAATTATAACGGCTACGTGGAACTATTTACCGTAATGCTGCTCTACCCAACGCAAATGTTCACCCGACTGAACGGCCCGCCACCATTCTTCATGTTCTAAATACCAATCTACAGTTCTGCTTAAACCGCTCGTAAAATCAGCACTTGGGCGAAAATTTAATTCGTTGGAAATTTTTTCCCCGTTGATCGCGTAACGACGGTCATGTCCAGGACGATCTTTGACGAATTGAATCAACGATTCAGATGTCAACCCGTTCGCGATGGCACATTTCGGGAACTGCTGTTTAAGGTCCGGGTTTTGGCTGATCTTTTCATCAACCAGCCGACAAAGGGTTCGAACGAGATCAATGTTAACAAGTTCATTGTCACCACCGACGTTATAAGTTTCTCCAGCTTGACCTTTTTCTATGACAGCCGCGATGGCGCGACAATGATCCTCAACGAAAAGCCAATCGCGTACATTCTCGCCAGCCCCGTAAACGGGCAACGGCTTCCCATCTAAAGCATTGGTAATCATTAAAGGGATTAATTTTTCAGGAAACTGCAACGGGCCATAATTGTTAGAGCAATTGGTAATGGTTGTCGGTAAGCCATATGTAATATTGTAGGAACGAACCAAATGATCGCTTGATGCTTTGCTAGCGGCATATGGCGAGCGTGGGGCATAGGGCGTGACCTCTGTAAAGGCAGGGTCATCGGGACCAAGGTCGCCGTAGACTTCATCCGTTGAAATATGATGAAATAGTTTGTCTGATAGGTCGCTTTGCCAAACCTCACGAGCCGCAGCCAACAACGCGTGCGTTCCAAGAATATTGGTCTGCATGAAGTCATCTGGCGCAGCGATGGAACGATCTACATGGCTCTCTGCTGCAAAATGAACGACGGTATCAATGGAGTGGTCTTTGAATGTTTGCGTCATCAAGACTTGATCGCAGATGTCGCCACGAATAAATGTAATCTTTTTTTGTTCAATGAGTTCGTTAATGCTGGAAATATTGCCCGCATAAGTCAACGCATCAAGTACAATAAGGTCATCGTCCGGATAGTGGAGGTGCCAAAAATTGGTAAAATTCGAACCAATAAAGCCAGCCCCGCCCGTAATTAAAATTTTACGCATTTTAGTTATTTACTACCCTCAAAAAACTGAATCTAATTCCGAGCATTTGCCTGTTTGAGCAAAGAGATTGTCTCACCAATTCCACGTTTTAGGTCACCGGCGAACACAAAACCTTGTGATGTGAAGCGCTCGCAGCTTACCTCATAAGATAATTGGTTCATGATTTTGTTATCTACGAAACTCACTTCCAAATCAGGCACAAATTCACGAATGCTTTCCACGATGTCACGTACGGTCAAATTGTAAGTTAGAACGTTATATATGCGACCATCAAAGATGTCGTTACGTATGATAAAGGCCAACGCCCGAGAGGCATCAAATAAATCAAGATAAGGCCTTTTTTGCTCATAAGCGGTGCTCCAAACTGTAATGGGTTCCCCCATACTGGCTTGCCAACAAAACTTATTAACGGCCGTGTGAAAGCGCATCCCGGGAGACGCGCCAAATATTGTACCAAAGCGGCAAGATATACCCTGCAAGCCCTTTTCTTTACACAGCCGTGAAACGAGTACTTCCTCTTTTAATTTGATCGTTGCGTATGGGCTTTGAGGCTGAAGCTCTTCTGGGGAGCAATCTTCGGAAACGACGTCATTTTGGGTTCCGTACACACTGGTTGATGATAACGCAATCATCCGCACGCCACACTCTGCACAGGCCTCAGCGACTTTTTCTGTGGCCTGAAAATTGTTGGCCTCGACAAGTTCCGCTTTGCCAAAACTACCAGCGGCATCCGTAATTGCAGCTAAGTGAATGACAACATGGGCACCTTGTAGCAACGGCTTCATATCGGTGTTGGTGACATCAGCATCAACAAAGGTGTAGCTCCCGACATCAGGAAGATTGAATAAAGAGGGAAAACGTTGTGTTGCCATATTGTCGATCATAACGATCTCAGCATTCGGAAACTGGACTACCAGATCGCGAACGACGTATGAGCCAATGTGCCCGAGGGCACCAGTAACAATAATTTTCATTTCCAGGAACCTAATACATCCAATATTGCTTACAAATTTGTCGTAACACTAATCAACTTCAGACGTCAGTTCAACGTGCATCAACGATGGATGCAAGCTTGCGGGAAAACATATCCGCAGCTTTGGTTGTCAAATGAACGCCATCTTGAAATGTCTTAGGGTTTTTTACATCGTCTTGGTAAGGGGCCAAATTGAAGTTAATGACTTTTTCTGAAGGGAGGAAAAAAGCCGACATTCGTGCAATGTAAGCTTCATATTCTGACCTATTCTCGTTGTAAAATACCGAATATATGGGGGGAACGAAGCCAATAATTTCTGTGCCATGTGCGCGCGCGGATTTCAACAATTCCTCAAATTCTTTTACGGCAACTTCATTCACCACAAAAGTCTGCTTGCCTCTTCCAGATTCAGAGTTTGCATAAAATTTTTGTATTTGTTCTTCGGGAAATTCAAACGCATAGCGCCCATGCTCACCAAAATAATTATTCCTTGCACCGATCTTCACAAGAAATTTTGTCATGTACTCTCGAAACAACTGAATAGAACCTAGTGCACCCCAATATTCTCGTGGATCCATAAATCCAGACTGCCGACCATGCCCAACGGTTAGGTGAGGGTAAATTCCGACCACCAACAACCGAACGCCTCCGTGATCTTGGACATTGTCAAAAATAAGTTTGCCTTCTGAAATATTACCGCCATCCAACGACGCATTATAAACGCGAGACGATCGAATTAAGGACGTATCCCAGTTGTTCGAGAAAGACGAGCCGATGAGCAGTCCGTCATATCTTTGCGGTAAATATCTATAGCTATATAAATATTTTGATGTTCGCTCATTGCCATAGAACACAAGATTTTTGGATGGTAGATCTCTAAAGAGACCATAATAATCGATCCAATAGTTGATACCGCCAACCAGCAGCGTGAAAAACACAACACAGCCAAAAAACAACTTTACCCAACGAGAATCCCCAACACTAAAAATCATAATAAATAAACTCCTTAGCTGTATTTGAGTTTATATATACGAAAGAAATAAGGGCCGCAGATATAGCCCAAAAGCAATTTATGAAGCTCGGCTTAAAGTCTTCAACAAGCTTCAGAGAATTCGTTTTCAAGAAAATTAAGCCGACCCCAAGCAATATTGGTCCTGTCACAAGGAGCAACGTACTCGTGGCTAGCCCCAGCGTCCCCATACCAATGGGAGATGCCAAATTGACTAAAGCCCATGTAACATCAACGGAGTCCTCAAATGTCTTGGCGCGAAAAAATACAAACGAGTAATTCACGTAAATGAAGGTCAGAAGTTGAGCTGGCAATAAAGGCAGTGGCATTTTGTATTTTTTCCAAATCTGATTTACCACTAAGCCAATTCCGTGGATGCCCCCGAACAGTACAAAATTAATCGTCGAGCCATGCCAAATTCCGACAATGAGCATGGTTACAAACGTCACCCACATTGCCTTTACAAAGGTCACTTTCTTTAAGGAACGAATGGTCGCCGTATAAAGATAAGTCGTAATAAAAGTTGATAATGAAATGTGCCAGCGTTTCCAGAAATCAATGATCGAGAACGCCTTATAAGGACTATTGAAATTGTTTGGGATATTAAACCCAAGCATCATGGCGGCCGCCACTGCCATATCTGAATAGCCACTGAAATCGAAATAAAGTTGGAAGCAATAAAAAACCGTAACCAACCACGCTTCCGCCATCGTAAGTGCCGACGGTGACGCATATCCCGCATCAACAACAATGGCGAAGCTATCGGCAAGAACGACCTTCTTGAACAGTCCAATGCTAAACAAGAAAACCGAAACGGTCAGTCGATCCGATGTGAATGGTGAGTAGGACGAACGAACCTGTGGAACAAAGTCACGCGTCCGTAAGATTGGCCCCATCAACACCGTTGGGAAGAATGACGCAACAAGAACATGCTCTCGTACGTTCAGCGGCATTAAAATACGTTCAAAACAATCGACGAGGTAAATAATTTGCAGCAACGTAAAAAAACTAATCCCCAAAGGGAGAACATCAAAATATTTAAAATAGGCTAGAAACGCAACGTTCCCAGCGACCCCAAGCGTCAGCCATAATTTTCTTTTATTGAAATTAAATATCGAAAAGTCGTTCTCATTTGCCGCCGCTATTCGATGAGCAACAGCAAAGTTAAATGCAATTGATACAAACAAAATAGGCAGGTTTGCCAAATTCCCTGAGCCGTAATAGACAATCGAACAGAAAATCAGCCAATCAAAAGCTCGGTCGTGCATGCCTTTTGACCGCAGCATATGATAACCAACCGCAACACAGGGGAGGAATAAAAAAATGAATGTGAAGGACGCAAACTGAATCATAATATGCTGGCTGCAGTCACGGGTATGTTTGCACCACTGATATAATCTGAATCTCGCGAAAGCAGAAAACGAACTATTGGCACAACATCAGCAAGGGTCGCGTTTGATTTTCTAGGATTTGCAGCCGCAGCCATCTCAACATACTTACTTGGAATATTCTCCAAGAATTGAGTTTCGACCATTGACGGTGATACGGCGTTAAAGCAGATATTCGCTTCTGCATATTCGACGGCCAGTGATCGAATGAGTCCAAGCAGAGCATATTTCGTGACGACATACTGACTCATGAACTTAGGGGGGGCGCCGATCGTCGTGCTCGAAAGCATAAAAAGAACTTTACAGCGAAGTTCAGATTTCGCCATAGTTGGCAAAAACGCTTGAAGAATTTGCCCAATTGACCTCAGTTGTATTTCAAAGTCTGAAAGATAGCTTTGCCAATTAAATTCGGTGGCTCGCTTAAGCTCCAACCGGCCTGCAGCCAAATGAACAATGTGCGTTGGAACGCCATATTGCTCTCGCACAACTTGGATGAGGTTCTGGAGTTCGGTCTCATCAGTCAAATCAGACTGAATAACCTTTAGACGATCTTTCAGTTTAAGGTCTTGACCAAGTGCTTCTAGCTTTTGCCCTCCAGAATGGGCGTGAGCGAGATAAATCGCACTCGCAAATTCATCAGAATCGGAGGATACAAGTTGCCTAATGACTTCACAACCGATGTCTGATGAAGCCCCCGTAATCAGGACCACTTGGCGATTTTTGCTTTGTGTTTTCATTCTAAAACACCAACCTTTATTCGTGCTTTTGATACGCTTACACCTTGCCCAGAAGTTATTTGAGCACTGATGTGTGCCTGTCTGTAAGCCTCGTTAAGAAAAGTAATCTCTCCAGAGATCGTTAACGCATCGCCGACAAAGACGGGCTTCAGAAAAGACACATCGATACCATGCAGAAGGCAATTTTGTCCAGGTAGGTGCACGCCAACGAGCGTCGAATAGAACGACGCTGTCAATAAGCCATAAACAACCTTGTTTGGAAATCCACGCGTTTCTGCGTAAGCTGCATCAACATGGAGCGGATTATTATCACCTGAATTCTGAAGGAAGTTCTGCATCATTTTTTCTGTGATTTCCGCTTGAAACTCATGCTTGAGTCCAAGTTCAAGATCCTGCCAACCGTAGTTATTCATTGGATCAATCCGACTTCCCTATCTTCAACTCCATCAGGTCAATCATCTCCCCTACGTCTTTCATGGCCTCAAGTTCTCCCAAGGCAAACCGGATGCTAAACTCTTGCTCAATCGCTGAAACGAGATTGATGTGAGCAAGTGAATCCCAGCCGTCAACCGTTTCGGCCGATGAACCACGAGAAATTTCGAGATCGCCTTGGTCGAAAATATCCTGAAATATTGGCTGGAGCTGTGCAAGAATTTCAGTCATTTTTAATCTCCCTAATTACCTTATTCTTGGTTTTGTAGCCTGTAAGCGCTAGCTTCCATACAGAATTCGTTTCATCATCAGCTTTAGAAACAAGTTCAAATCCGAGTCTGCTATAGTGATTTTCGACCATCGCATTCTTTGGTGTTCGATAATAGTAACCCATAATTTCCTTAGCGCCCTGACCGCTTGCCTTCGCGACAAGAGCATCAAGCATGGCCAGTTCGAGTTCGCGCTTCAACACGCGACAACTCATCAGCCATAGGTCAATATGCAATGTGAAGTCCTTCACCTTGCCTGAAACAACTGTGACAAGCCCGTTGTCGCCAAACCGATCACTCAACCGCCCGTATAAGGTAATGTAGTCGTCGCCATACGCCATTGCTTCAATATCGGCTACGGTATAGCGGTTGGTTGTCAGATTGTACTGGTTTGTCTTATTTGTGAGCGCTGCAACTCGCTCAACATTCGAGGCATTTACAGAACCAATTTCGGCCTTCATATCTAGGGACTCAAGAAATTCATCGTAGGTTGCAAACTGACTCTGATGTTGAGTGCGATCCTTGTTTCCAGCATAAAAACTTGTTCGACGAATATCATCTATATCAATCATAGTTGCCTCAAAGTAACCTTCCCTATCCAGAAATTCTGTAAAGCGTGAAACTTCACTTCCTAGATCAGGAACAGCAACCGGAGGCAATTGTGAGCTCACTAACGCACGCTCGGCCGGATTGTCATCCACAAATACAAGGCTATCGAGGCCGATATTTAGATCATTTACGATGCGTTCAATGTTGTCTGACTTCGGCTCCCAGTTAGCGTAAATTGAAGAAAGATCATTGATGTTGAGGATTGAGTCAGGGTGAGAGAAGCCCTCTTTTGCTGTATCCAGCTCGTTCTTTGAACATACAGCGAGGATCACGCCTCGGGCATGAAGATCATGGCAATACTTCTGAAAAGAAGAAAAGGCTTCACCGTGTGCCGACCCTTGGCCAAGCTTAATACCGTCTACGGAATCATCACCTATAACACCGCCCCAAATCGTATTGTCGAGATCAAGAACGAGACATTTTCTCATTTTTCCATAAGCGCCTGACACCAGATTGGAAAACATGTGGGCAAGATGAACGGTCCCTATATGGCTCACTGCCAACTTGTAACTAAACCAGTACTCCTCATCGAACCACTGGTCCAATCCGAGTCTTGCAGATAGATGGTGAATATCTTGAATGATAAGGTTTGGCCGTTTTCGGGCCGCAGCAGCAAACTCTAGATTCAGCCGTAGCACAAAATTTGATTGACCATAGTGCTGTGTCATATCAAGGCCGCCAAGAGAGCGGGTTCGAGGAAGGTCAAAATTATTTTGTATGACCAAGCAACCTAATTCGTTGCTAAGGGAATCCCATATGGACTCGTACCGTGAAACTTCCGCCGATAGGCAATCGTTGCACTCGTCCTCACTGGCAAATAGGATCGGCGCATTGGTTATGTTAACGTTGGTCGTATGAACAAACACCAAATCGGGTTCAAACTGCTTTAACGAGGCATTGTCAAAAACAGCCGTTTCAAAATAAAGCCCATAATCAGATTGGAAGAATTCTGGGCGAAAACCTGATTTTAGGAGAAACAGTTCAGCGATACTGCAAATTTCTGAGGTTGTAGCCCCACCTAAAACAGCGATCTTAATGTCTCGCAACTCGGTATTCTTTAAAAGTTCCGATCGTATAGATTTGCGTTTACGTAAAATAAATTTAACATCGAATGGATAACTCAATGCACGCATATTTTGTTCCATTTAATGCTTCCCGATATTTAAATAGCCACTCAGCATCAACCAGACATTAAATTGATTGCATTTTCTTCATATCGTATGGCAACACGTCAGATATTTTTGAGGCGCTCAAACATACATTCGATTGCGTCACGATTGCAATATCGTTTCTAGATACGCAGATATTTAAGGCATGATCGCCAATCACATATGGTGAAACTGGCGTAATGGGTTTGAGAATTTACGTTGATCCGCTCATATTATTTGGTGCCCCAGTAAGTCAGTTAACTTGGAAAACGTGCATTACTAACTGTGCCTGTTTCATGGTGCATAACAAAGAGGTGAGTTTCTCTTGACCTTTACGTTCATACGATGAACACTAACGGTACTCTGGGACGAGTGTTGGGCTGTGACCAAATGAAACACGCTCACCCTGAGTGCGGTAGCTTGACTAGGTATTATGGATAATCACCTCACCTGTACGTGCATCTTTTAGGTTACTTTTAAAAATGGTTTTCTGTCTAAACATTCGGCTATGTTATGCTGGTGCCCCGCACGTTCTTTTCATGTCTAAATGATATCGAAACAATATATACATGATGTTTTTTCCTCAAATGTCCCTCCCCCCCTTACATACAACGGCCAATAGGCTATGAAAATCGCCATCGGTTACAAGATCATTGATGCCCCCTGGGGCGGTGGCAACCGTTTCGTTGCTGCACTGCGAGATGCTCTTATCCTGGCTGGATTCACTGTTGTCGACGACCTTTCCGACGCTGACATCGACACTATCTTGATGGTTGATCCGCGTTCACGCATACCCAACATTCCTTTCGGGGCTGGTGATATTTTACGTTACCTCGCATTTCGCAACCCCCACGCCATCGTCATTCACCGCATCAACGAATGTGATGAACGCAAAAACACGCGAACTATGAACTTTCGTTTAAGGCTCGCCAATTATGCCGCCGACCATACCGTCTTTGTTGGCTCTTGGTTAAAAGGCCTCACCGTCTGGCGCAAACAAGATGATCATAGCAGCAACGTTATTTTAAACGGCGCTGATCCAGTAGTCTTCAATGGGAGCGGCTCCAAAGTATGGGATAGTACCGAGCCCCTAAAACTGGTCACCCATCATTGGGGCGGCAACTGGATGAAAGGCTTTGATATTTATCAAAAGCTTGATGAAATGCTATCCCAAGAGGCATGGAAAAAGAGGATTGAGTTCACCTATATTGGCAATGTTCCCAAAGGCTTCACCTTTAAAAATGCCCAGCTTCTCGCCCCCATGGACGCCAAGCAGCTGGGCGCAGAGCTCAAATCCCACCATGTGTACGTGACGGGGTCTATTTGTGAGCCGGGTGGCAACCACCAAAATGAAGGAGCCTTATGTGGTCTGCCTCTATTGTACCGAAATTCTGGATGTATGCCTGAATATTGCGATGGATTTGGCGTCATGTTTGAGGGGCCATCCGACTTTGAGAATGCCCTTATGCGCATGATTGACGAATACGAAGTGTGGCATGGACGCGTTGCCTCTTACCCTTGCACGGCTCAGCGCACGGTCCAAGCCTATCTAGACCTTATAGAATCACTTCACAATGAGTCCGAAAAATTGCTACAACATCGTAACATTTGGCGAAATCCTTTCGCGTTCTTACTCAACCAAATTCCATTTTAACGCTAGGCAACGTACATGCGCAAAGATTTCATAAGTATCGACGATAGCCATGGGGCTGATGAAACGAAATTTATTGAGAATTACTGGACTGAGGTCTGGAACCGCCAAGGCGGCCCCAAAGGCGAAATTGGTAAGATTGCCACTAAGGATGAATATAAAGTTATCTCACCTTTCCTCAACCAGCTTCCCAAAGGCGCCCGCATGTTGGATGGAGGCTGTGGACTAGGTGACTGGACGGCATTTTTCACCGAGCAGGGATTCGATTGTGTGGGGTTAGATCTTTCGCGCGAAACCGTCGCGAAATTGCATGATATTTTTCCAAACACAACCTTCAAGTCTGGCGATATTCGCGCTACTGAATTTGCAGACAATTCATTCGATGCTTATTTTTCCTGGGGTGTTTTCGAACATTTTGAGAACGGCATGCGCCCTTGTATTGACGAAGCGTTTAGAGTGTTAAAGCCAGGAGGACAGCTCTTCGTATCGGTCCCTTTTGACAACTTACGCCATGCATTTCGAGCGGCCGGAGACTGGTCAGAGAAAAAGGAAGCGCATCGCCATGATCGCCGTTTTTACCAATGGCGACTGACCAAAGGTGAATTACGTGACGAACTGAGTGCTGGCGGTTTTGACGTTCATAAAATTGCGACCATCCACAAACGCCAAGGCGTGTTACGCAGCCTGCATCATGAATTCAAGCTTAACTACAGCTGGTTTCTCACACGCGGTTTGAGCGTGGCTCTTAAGCCCATTATTCCAGGCGGGCTATTGTCTCACATGATTCTTGCCGTCGCCCAAAAGCCATTTGAGAACTAAACTAAGTTAGAAATTTCGGATCATCAATATGACAACAGAAACAAAACGTGCGCTGATTTTTGGAATATCGGGTCAAGACGGAGCCTATTTGGCGCGTCTCCTGTTGTCCAAAGGTTATACCGTTTTTGGCACGTCACGCGATGCGGAAATGGCCAATTCTGGCAATATCCTACGTTTAGGAATACTCGATCAGATCACTTTATTCTCATCCGTACCTTCTGATTACCACAGCGTTATGAGCGCTGTTGGTCGAGCTCGCCCAAACGAAGTTTATAATCTCAGCGGGCAAAGTTCCGTTGGATTATCTTTCGAACAGCCTGCAGAGACCCTTAACAGCATAGCCCTTGGAACCCTTAATATTTTAGAGGCGATTCGTGCTATTGACCTGAATATTCGGTTCTATAGTGCTGGTTCAGGGGAATGTTTTGGCGACACCAATGGCGTGCCAGCCACAGAAACCACAGCCTTTAACCCCTGTAGCCCCTATGCAATTGCCAAAGCAGCAGCCCATTGGGAAGTCATCAATTATCGGATGGCATACGGGCTATTTGCCTGCTCTGGAATCTTGTTCAACCATGAATCACCGCTGCGCCCCGCGCGCTTTGTTACCCAGAAAATTATCCAAGGCGCCGTTTCTGCTGCCTCTGGAAACCAAAAAAGATTAACCCTAGGGAATTTATCAATTCGTCGTGATTGGGGCTGGGCCCCGGAATATGTTGAAGCCATGTGGCTTATGCTGCAACAAGATACGGCAGAGGACTATGTTATCGCAACGGGACAAAGCAACCGTTTGGAAGATTTCGTCGAAGCAGCCTATGCACACTTTGGCCTAGATTATAAAGATCACATCGAAACCAATGACAGCCTGTTGCGCCCAACAGAGCTTATGCATGGCCTTGGCGATGCCAGTAAGGCCGCTCAGAACCTTGGCTGGCGAACCCAAAAAAATATGGTTGATGTCGTCAGTGCCATGGCACAAGCGGAAACAATTCGACAAACTGGTGCGGACGAATCCCTATGAGCAGCGTGACAGATATCTTGAGGCTCATTCGCAATACAGCCAAGTGCCTACCCGCAAGAATCCTCTTCACTTTTGGTCTGAAACACTCTCCAGAACACCCCGTACGTTTCATTATTGAAGATGCCAATTGGGCGATCCGCACGGTCGGAGAAAACATCCGCGACGAGATCAACAAATTACATCCAGACACCGTCTCGGTAACCGTCACCCCTGTAGGATCACTCAACAACGTCGTACATTTTGCATCACAATACATGTGGCAGACTTGGGGAAAAGCTGCTGGCGGATCAAATAAATACGTCATGTCCTTTTTTCATGGCAAACATGAAGATGGTCCTGAAGTTTCACAGCACATAGATCAGTTTTTAAAAACTGTTCCCAGGCTTTCGCGGATTGTCGCTTCCAACAGCCTTGTTCATGATCGCCTGATTTCATGGGGCGTTCCCTCTGAGAAAATTGTACGTATTCCCATTGGCGTAAACACAAACCTATTTACACCGCCCAATGACCATCAACGCAAAGAAGCCCGCGCAAAGTACGACATTCCCAAAGACGCGATCGTCATTGGGTCTTTCCAAAAAGATGGCGTAGGTTGGGGTGACGGTATGGAACCGAAGCTCATCAAAGGTCCTGACATTTTTGTCGAGACGCTGAAGGAACTGGCAAAAGATAGGCCTGTCTTCGCCATGCTGACAGGTCCCGCGCGGGGCTACGTCAAATCCCGGCTGGACGACTTTAGCATTCCTTATGCACATGCCTATCCCGATGCCCATGCTGACCTCGTCGAGTGTTACCATACCCTTGATCTTTATATCGTTAGCTCCCGCGAAGAGGGGGGGCCTATGGGTCTCATGGAAAGTATGTCGTCTCATGTCCCCGTAGTGTCAACAAATGTTGGCATGGGGCCGGAGTTGATTAAGGACGGCATCACTGGAGGCCTTGACCTCACCATCACCCCTGAGGGTCTAGCGAGTAAGGCACGTGAGATTTTATCCCCGACTGTTGACCGTTCCGCCCTGACAAAAAGCGCCCGCGAAGCCGTCATGGTCTGTGACTGGTCCGTTGTCGGAAAACGTCATTACGAGGAAGTCTATCTTCCGTTAATGACGGAAAACATATAAACGACCATGAACAAAGGAACTGCACAGCCTGTTCAAGAAATCAGCGGTGATGGACAGATATCTATCTCTGAACGTCTCACCTATTTGTTTCGCAACACCGTACGAAACTTGAAACCCACCCCCCTGACTATCCACGCAGAACCTTACAATCCAGGTTTTGTATCTAACGATATGGCTGTAGCCCCCCCCAGCAGTGCCCTGGCCTTGTCTTTTCTTGAACAACAAATCCAAAGCGTTTTACCCGTCGGCAACATACGTATTCTCGACGTCGGCTGTGGCAGCAGCTTCATAAGTGATGTGTTGCCAAATCATGGCTATAAAGGTGTCTATACAGGCATCGACATTGGAGACCATTTCCGTGATCGTTTTGCTCTCCCAGAGTCTTTTGAAAGAACCTTTATCAATGTAACGAGCTATGCCGACAAGCATTGGCGCTTCATCGCTCAACCTCAGCAGTATTTCGGCTACTCGCCATTTACCAGTTATCATTGGCTACGCCCTCTTTGTTTCTTCACGGCCCTCATCTCAGGGCTGCTCTTTACCCTTACCATGCTGGTTATGTTTTCAAGGCGTCGCCAAGGGGGACTGAAATAAGATGTGCGGAATTGCGGGCCTATTTACGCAAGATGCCAAGCCCTTAGCTCAAGGGCTTGAAGCTTTGGCCGTGCGGATGCGCGACACCATGGCTCACCGTGGTCCCAATGACCAAGGGGTTTGGTGCGACCAAGAATCTGGCATAGCGCTTGCCCATCGTCGTCTCGCCATCATCGACTGTAGCCCCGCAGGTCATCAACCCATGGCGTCTAGCAGTGGCCGCTTCGTCATTTCTTACAATGGCGAAATTTACAATTACAACGACATTGGCAAAGAACTCCGAGATGGCGGACACGAAGTCAAAGGAGGATCAGACACTGCCGTGCTATTGGAAGCCTGCGCCGCTTGGGGGGTCGAGAAAGCTTTAGAAAAATGCATCGGCATGTTCGCCTTCGCCTTGTGGGATCGAGAAACACGCACCCTCACCCTGGCACGCGATAGAGTTGGTATTAAACCGTTGTATTGGGCCAACGCCGACGGCACCTATCTTTTTGCCTCAGAACTTAAAGCCATCCGCGCCACGCGCCTAATTGAGGAAGATATAGACCGCGATTCTTTAGCTAGCTATCTCCGCCACGCTTACGTGCCCGCACCGCATACCATCTTCAAAAACGTCTACAAACTTCCGCCCGGCCATATCCTGACTCTTTGCAGTGGAAAAGAACCATCCCTGCAACAATATTGGGATGTCCGAACCATTGCTCGGGCTGGGTATGAAGCCCCGTTTACGGGCACCTACGAAGAGGCTGTAGGGCAACTGGAACAGCATCTCATGGATAGCGTTGAAAAGCGCATGGTCTCTGACGTGCCGTTGGGGGCATTTTTATCCGGCGGCATCGACTCCTCTGCGGTCGTCGCCTTGATGCAAGCCGTCAGCGACCGACCGATAAAGAGCTTTTCCATAGGCTTTCACGAAAAAGCTTATAACGAATCTGCTCATGCCAAGGCCGTCGCCGAACACCTTGGTACAGATCACACAGAAATGTTTGTCACCCCGCAAGATGCCCTCGGCGTCATTCCCGAGTTACCGAGCTGGTACGATGAGCCATTTGCCGATAGTTCACAAATTCCAACATTATTACTGTCGCGGCTCACTCGCGAACATGTGACTGTCGCCCTGTCTGGCGATGGTGGCGACGAGGTGTTCGCGGGCTACAACCGCTATTTCTGGGCTACGCGCATTTGGGACAATGCCGAACGTGTTCCAAGGTTTGCACGTTCTATAGCTGCGGGGTTTATCAAATCCGTGCCGCCTGTGGGCTGGGATGGTCTGGCACGCATGGTTCCGTCTAAACGCATCCCGCCACAATTTGGTGACAAGCTGCATAAAATTGCTGGCGTTCTGGATGCAAATAGCATCGATCAAGTTTATCGACGTCTGGTCAGCCAATGGCCTGATCCAGCCGCAGCTATTCTCGGTGGTGCCGAACACAAGGGCCTACTGTGGGACGACAGCACGTGCAAGGATCGACCGGACGCCACGGGCCGCATGCAGATGTTAGACATGCTCACATACCTGCCCGACGATATTTTAACCAAGGTAGATCGTGCCTCTATGGCGGCATCCCTGGAAGCACGTGTACCTTTACTTGATCACCGGGTCATTGAATATGCCTGGACCTTGCCGAGAGACTTCCTGGTCCGTGATGGTAAAGGTAAGGCGATCCTGCGTGATGTGCTGTACCGTCACGTACCCCGCGTGCTTATGGAACGACCAAAGATGGGCTTTGGTGTTCCGATTGGCGATTGGTTGCGTTCTGATTTGCGCGACTGGGCAGAACACCTACTGTGTGAGAAGCGTCTAACCGAAGATGGCTACTTTAATGTTTCAGCCGTACGAACCATGTGGGCAGAACACCTTTCAGGCCACCGGAACTGGCAATATGCGTTGTGGACGATCTTGATGTTCCAGGGCTGGCGAGATCAAGGAACGTCGCCATGTTAGAAGCGGTAATATTACTTTGCATAGCCCTGCCTCTTTGGGTGTTAGGGCAGGAGATAAAAACGCAACCCGCGCATAGGCTGGTTCTTTCACCTTTTTGGTATTTCACCTTTCTCTTCGTAATTGCCTTTCCCGTCCGGGCTTATTTGATAAATGCAAAATTAGTCGTCGTTCAAGCGCTCGCAGCCCAACAGCTTAGTCACCCTCATTCCGAAACGATGCTAACGATAGCTCTATTTTTCTCATTGGTACTCTGGCTGGCAGCCTTATTTGGATGGAGACAAGCCTTAAGGATTGCTCAACCACAAGACATTCAACTTGCCCATAATTACGTATCACAGTCTAAATGGTTTCGCGTTATATGCGGCCTGACAATATTTGCCGTCATTACAGTCATTGCCCTTATGATAATTGGGCTGAAATCTCAGGCTGATTTTGATGGCGGGGTTTATCAGCGTGCTCGCATGGGCTCTGGGGTACTGTGGTTGTTGCCAGAGTTTTTCGTTTATGCGGCCCTGTCCATGATAGGTTGGCTCATCGTATATAAAGACCGAAAATTAAGATGGCTAGAATATACATTATTGATCACCATCGTCGTATTTTCCACATGGATATCAGTGGCCTTGTATTCGCGTAGAATCGTTGCTGCCATGGTATTTGCGGTCATAATTTTACACGTCGCTCGTAACCTTAAGCTATGGCCCCTGGCTCTGGTCTCCATACTTTCAACTGTGTTGGCGGCTAGTATTCTCGACTTCTTGCGCCAACTCTTTTTCCTCAGTGAAAAGAACAACTCCTTTTCGAGTGTATCTTCTGTAATCGAAGATATCTTTTTCAATCATTTCCTTACTCTGATTTCTAGTGCTTTCGAGGGCGTAGACCATGTAGCTCGCCTGATGGATAAAGCGAGCTGGACTCAGCTCACGATTGGTGTTGATCATGGGCTATCTTGGATATTTAATGTGGGAGCAGGTTTAATCCCCCGTGCGATTTGGACAGCCAAGCCAATAAATTACGGTGGTATGGAACAATTGCACTGGCTGTACCCAGAGTTGTTTAAGGATGGCTTTGCTAGCGCTGCCATTCCCATGTCGTTTGCCGTCGATTTTTCTTTTGCCTTTGGCCTTCCTTTTGCTGTGGTCATGGCCTTCATCTTTGGCCGTCTATTGGGTGTTGCCGAACGAAGCTTCTGGGACCAGGCTTCCCATCCCGCCCAAGTCGCCCTATCTCTATTCATCTTCATCTACATGTTTAACTGGGTGCGCGGCGGCACCATCATTGTGCAAAGCGTTATGCTGTTTTCCATTCCTGCCGCCCTCATGTTCGGACTGCGCCCGGTGCTGCACGCGGCCTTTGGTTTAGCAGGTGAAGCCGTGGGATTGGTCGGGGGCTGCTGGTGGAGAAGCCAGCGGATATACTTCTACCCCCACGCTTACCTGCGCGATCGCCAATTGGACACCATCAGAGGCTGGGCTAAAGATAAAGTAGTGAATGCGGATATTGTCGAGCAGCGCACCGGGGCGCAGGTCGAGCGCGCTCAAGCCTTGGCGCCGGCGCGTTCCTCATGGAAAACCACCCTGCCCCTGATCAACCTCAAACGCCGCCCCAAAGATACCCCCAAGGATGCCGCGACTTACGTCTGGGGTGGTTTAATCAACAAGGGGCCGTTCATCACCGACATCGACAATCCCTATGCCTTTACCGGCTACAACACCTTGGCGGTCAAGCTGTACCGCCCCATCATTCGGTCCTTTTTGGAAAGCCCTCGGTGTTTAGAAATTCGCTGTTTAAGCCAGGCGTGCCTGGACGGGGTGCGCCGGGAATACGGTGAAGTCGCCGCCGCCAAAGCCGTTGTTGCGTACCCGAAAATCACCGCCAAAGTGACGGAACCACACCCACAATCCGCCGACACCTGTCGCTTTTTGTTCGTTTCCACGCAGTTTGAAATCAAAGGTGGAACCGCCCTGCTGAACGCCTTCAAGCGGGTCGTTGAAGAGTTTCCAAGGGCCGAGCTAGACTTGGTTACGCACCTGCCAGACGGCATCGATACGAACATACCCAATGTGCACGTTCATGCGGCGGACCTTACCCGCGGCAAAATTTCTGAACGGTTTTTATCCACCGCCGACGTGCTCGTTCACCCTACCTATTTCGATTCCTTCGGCATGGTGGTTTTAGAAGCTCTGGCCCACGGCCTGCCCGTGATCGCCACCGATGTGTATGCGCTCAAAGAAATGGTTGTAGACGGAAACAACGGTTTACTGCTGGAAGCCCCTCTGTCGATTTGGTCGGGGACCGAACCGAGCCCGTTATTTTCCGACACCACCAAGGTCCGGGACCTTGCCCGCATCACCGACACCTCAAAATTTGAAGACGCCTTGACCGAAGCCATGCTTAAAATGGCAAGAGACTTTGAGTTCCGCACCAAAGCCAGTGCTGCCAGTCTCGATTTGGTCCGTACAAAATTTACGGGGATATCATGATCGTCTCAATCGTTATCCCTGCCTACAAAGCCAGTGCGACCCTGGGCGAAACTTTATCGTCGGTGTTTGCGGCCCCCTTGCCCGAAGGTTGGGCCTTAGACGTCATCGTCGCCAATGATGGCAGCCCCGATGGGGCAGCACAAGAATCAGTCACAGACGGTTTTCCTGGGGTTCAGTATCTGAGCCATGAACCCAACCAAGGCAAATGCGCAGCGATGAATTTAGGCATTGCAAAATCCCACGGCGAGATCGTGATTTTGTTGGACGCCGACGACACCTTGATTGCGGATTGGCCGACACGCTTATCCGACATTCTCAAAACCTGGCCCCTTGACGCGCCGCTGTGCTTCAGCGCCTGTCAAACGCAAACGGGGGACAGCACCGTCGCAGAACCTGGTTATACCGGACGTCTCAGCTTTGACGACATGCTCAACGAACGCCACATGGGCGAATACCTGCCGATGTTTCGCGGCGACGAGCTTCGCGCCGCCCAGGGCTACCGCGATCCCGGCGAGCCTTATGGCTGTGAGCTGTGGACCTATTTGGGGTTTGCCGAACGAACCGACTTGTGGGTCAGCGCCGAGGTTCTGCGCATCTATCATGTGGATCGTCCGGGTTCCATGACCGCATCCATGTGCAGCCCCCAAACGGCTGAACGTGTGGTTCGCTGTTATGACCGCATTTTTGATGATTTTGAATCTGCCTACCAAACCCATGCGCCCCGCAGCTTGAGCAAGCGGCGGCTCCGTCAAGCCGTGTTTGCGGCCATATCTGGACAACGCGGACGGGCTTGGTCGGTGTGGAAAAAAGGGGCTAAGTTAAGCGCCCCCATAGAAACCTTAGGCGCACTGGTTTTGATTGCCTTGGGTCCGGGGGCGGTGAATGCGATTGTTGGTTTTGCGAAAAAGGCCCGCCTGTTGCGGCGCTATGGATAGGGTTTAAACCATGTGCGGACTTGCAGCGCTCAATTACCATACCCCACCCGGCAACGCCGAGGTGGTTTTGCAAGACATGTCCAAACGCATTGCGCACCGGGGGCCAGACGATCAAGACTGTCTGGTCTTAGAAAACGGCTCAGCCGGTGTGGCCCATCGCCGTCTCAGCATTATCGATCTCAGCCCCCAGGGCCGCCAACCGCTGGTCAATGAAGACCGCACCTTGGCGCTGGTGTGCAATGGCGAAATTTATAATTACCAAGAATTGCGTCAAGACTTGGAAGCCAAAGGCCACCGCTTTACCTCGCATTCAGATAGCGAGGTGATCTTGCATCTGTACGAAGACATCGGCGCGGATGTGGTGTTGAAGCTTAAAGGCATGTTCGCTTTTGTCATTTTAGACCTTCAGTCCGGCGATCTGTTTTGTGCCCGCGATCCGTTGGGCAAGAAGCCTCTTTTTTACGCGACCACCGCCCAAGGTGTCGCCGTGGCATCGGAAATTCCAGCACTGTTTGAAGTGCCGGGCTTAAACCGAACGATTGATTCCGAAGCCGTTGGCCTGTTTTTGTTGCGCAACGTGCGTCACATTCCCGACCCCAAAACCATATACCAAGCCATCCGCTCTTTGCCGCCCGGCCATGTGGTGCGCATGGAAAAGGGCAGAACAGGTGAGATCCAACGCTACTGGCACCCGAGTCTTACCCCCCAACCAACCACACCCGACGACGTCTTGGAAGCCTTCGACATTGCCGTCACAAGGCGCAGCACCGCCGATGTCGAAATTGGCGTCCTACTGTCGGGTGGTGTTGATTCCACCGCCATTGTCGATAGCCTCAACCGTCAAGGAGCTAAGGGTGTTCGCAGCTATGCCTTTGGCTTAGATGAAGGCGATGAAGAACTGGCGCGGGCACGGCGAGCATCCGAGATGTTGGGAACCCGACACACGGAAATTCATTTCAACGCTGAACGTCAACACGAGCTATTCGATGATCTTCTGGCTCACCACGGTCAGCCGATCATGGCCTTACCCCTGACCCATGCCATGATGCTGTTTGAAGCCATTCACGCCGACGGCCTGAAAGTCGTCATGGCCGGACACGGGGCCGACGAAGTTTTTTATGGCTATGATGGGGCGCAAAACTTAGCCAGCTTTTCCGGACTTGACGATGCCTTACCGGGATCGATTGTCCGTCCCTTGGCCGGGGCATTGTCGGCGCTGTTGAGCACGGGTCGACTTGGCGAAACCTTGCGCTTGTTAGCCCACAAACCGGGATGCCGCAAAACGGCCTTGTATCAGCACGAAGCCAGCACCCTGTGGCCGCAACTGTTTCAATCCCCGCCTGCCCTTCAGTCCATTGCCGCTTGGAGCCAGCCGTGGTTTCAAGACATGCCGCCCTTGAGCTATGTTGACGAAGCGGCTTTTTTAGGCTTGATGCAGGAAAACGCTCACGCCATCACCATTTCCGGCGACCTGCCCGCCATGGCCCACGGCATAGAAGTCCGCTGCCCGTTTATGGATGTGGACCTGATCGAATTGGCGCTCACCACGCCTTATGCTGACAAGGTTAAACGCACAAGCAATCTTAGCGGCGGCAAGATGATTTTAAAACGCGCCCTCAAAGACCGTTTGCCCGACGACATTCTGTATGCCCCCAAACGGGGCTTTGGCTATTTCGTGCAAGAAGAAGCGGTATTACGCGGGCCTTGGAAAACGCGTCTTGATGACGCCTTTGCCGATCCTGATGATTTGGGCGGCTTGTTCAATGTGGATTCCTTGCGCACCGTTACATCTCGTTTTGACCAAAGAGACCCAGGTGTGCCCGCCATCCTCATGGCCAAGCTGTATGCCCTACAGCGGTTCCAGAACTTGCGGGGCAACGGCTGATGATAAACCGTGCCTTTTTGGCAGGCCGCGACATTGCCAACCGCATCAAAAACAATCCCGATTATGGCTGGAGCATTGCCACCAGCTATGGCCAAATCGGCCTCAACATCGTCGTGCAAATTCTTCTGGTGCCCTTGTATTTGTACCACTTAGGAAAAGTCGAATTCGGCGTGTTGATGATTATGTTGGGGGCCGTTAATTATTTGGGCCTCGGCATTGCCTGGGTATCGTCCGGGGCGCAGCGCATCATGGGAGAATTTTCGGCCCAAGGCGAAAATGAAAATCTTGAACGCACCTACACCCTAAGCAAAATCATCTTCGTCATCTACGCCGTTCTCACCGGAGCCATCGCCTTAAGCTTGATGTGGACGTTGCAAGACAACGTGTTCCCAGACAACCCGGACTTGGCCCTTGCGACCATCCGCATGGTTGGCGTTGGCGTTGTTTATGTGGTCGTCCTTTACGATTTCAACGTCGATCGTTTGGTGTTGATTTCCATCGGCAAACAAGCTTGGGCCAACGCGCTGAGCATCCTCAGCTTGGCGGTCTTTGCCGTGGCCATATTCCCGGTTTTATCCAGGGGTGGCGGCCTGGTCTCCGTGATGGCGGCTTTATTAGTAGGTGTGATCATCGCGCGCGGAATTTCGTTTATCTTAGTCCGCAAACAAGGCCTTCACCTCCGATGGCCCGGCCTTGAGGGCCGCACGGTTTTAAAACGTCTGCTCGGCCCTATGGGCTTGGGTTATGGGATTTACGGGGCCTTATTGTTGACCCTGTTGCAAGCCGACACGTTAATCTTAGGCGCGCTCGGCGGGCCCCTTTTGGTCGCTGACTTTATCTTGATCTGGAAGATCGCCGACGTCGCCATGCAAGCCCTGTGGCGGTTACCCGAATCGTTAATCCCCTACTTGATCCAAATGGACAGTCGCGGCGAACACGAACGTATGCAGTCTATTTATGCCAGTGCGCAAAAGGGCATGATTTTTGTGGCCGCTCTGGCCGCCCTTGGCTTTGCCCTGTTCGGGCATGACGTGGTCGTGATGTGGGTCGGGGCTGAACATGCGCCCAATATGCCCTGGGCCTATGCGCTGGCTGGCGGGGCTTTGTTTTGGCTGACCATCGCCAGACTTCCAGCGGTTTATGCTTTTTCACAGGTGCGTTTAAAACCCCTGATCAAAGTGACCGCTTTGGAATCCATTGGAAAAGTTATCTTCGTATTTGCCCTTTTTCCCACGTTGGGGTTATATGCACCCTTAGTCGCGATCAACATCCTGCACATATTTGGCCTTGCCTATCTGTATCAACGCCTATACCGACAAAGTGAAATCTCGTGAAGCGCATTAAAATCACACACATCATTACCGGGCTATCCGTTGGCGGCGCTGAAAAGGTCTTGTTACGCTTATTGCGGAACATGGACAAAGACCGATTTGAAAACAGCGTGATTTCTCTCACCGACTTAGGCCCGCTGGCAAAGCCGTTGATCGAGGATGGCATCCATGTGACAGCTATGAATTTTCTAAAAGGATCTGCCAACCTTGGTCCCATTGCCAATTTGGCCTTGGAACTGCGCAACCGCAAACCTGACCTTGTGCAAACATGGATGTATCACGCGGATTTGATCGGCAGCATGGCCACACGCCTGTCCACGCGTGCGCCCGTGTTGTGGAACCTGCGCCAAAGTACGCTTGATGAATTTCACAGCAAAAAAAGCACCATCACCACGGCTGTGGCCTGTGCCAGGTTATCCTCAACCGTGCCCAACACCATCGTTTGTGGGTCGGAAGCGGCCCGACTGGTACATACCGATTTAGGCTACGATCCAACAAAAATGGTGGTGATTCATAATGGCTTTGACACGGAGCAATTCAAGCCTTCGCAAAAAAAACGAACCGCGTTCAGGGCCCAATACAACATTCCCCAAGAAGCGATCTTAATTGGTAATTCATCGCGCTATGATCCACAAAAGGATCACCGGACATTCCTTCAAGCCGCTGCTCGCGTTGTCAAAGAGCAACCCGCCGCCCACTTCGTTTTATGCGGCGACAATATTACGCTCGAAAACCAAGACCTTTCTTCCCTGATCAAAGACCTTGATTTGACCAAATACATCCATGTCCTAGGCCCCCTATCCGACATCTGCCCCTTTTATTCTGCAATCGACGTTCTGGCGTTAAGTTCAGCCTACGGAGAAGGGGCCCCCAACGTCCTAGGCGAAGCCATGTCTTGCCAAGTTCCCTGTGTGGCAACAGATGTCGGGGATAGCGCTTATATCATCGGAGACACCGGACTAACCGTAGCACCGAGTAATCCCGAAGCTTTCGCGAATACCCTCACAACCCTATCTAAGACCCCTCAAACGACGCGTAATAAAATGGGCCAAGGCGCACGCCTGCGCATCCAAAACCATTTTCCATTGCCCACCATGGGGCGCCGTTATGAAGACCTATACAAGCGTGTATACAGTCAAAAATATGATTTCTAGACATGCTATCGCCTGAGGAAAGGCTATGTTGTCGACGTTCGACAACTTAATGCCCCCTTCATTTTGATCTTGTTAATGCAAATGGCATCTGCCAGATTGAGCTAAACTGTGGACCTTACGCAGATTAAGAACAGGCTGATTTTGACAATTAGCAACAGGATCCAGATAAGTATGCTCAAAAAAAGTATAGATAATATTTCTAAAGATTTACCCTAATGACACCCCAACCCTCTATAATTTTTATTTACCCTGGTGAAGCAAGGCGTGACCGACTGGATGCCGTTCAGACAGGCGATGCTCCCAAAGACTTCTTTTACGGTTATACGCACATTCGAGACTTGGGGTTTGACGTTGCCATCGGCAACAGCCGCAAAGATCCAATAGGATTATGTGGGCGAGGCATTTTGTTTTATGAACGCGTCCGCAATCGAATTTTGAATTTTGGATTTTCCGCAGCCCGCGTCATAGCCATCTCTGAAGAGATATCTAAATTTGATATCGCATTAAGTTTCAATGATTATTTCAGCCTATCCATGGGGCTTTACCGCAGACACATCAAGGGATCTCCGCTTTTACTTGGTGGATTTCATGGTTTGTCAGACTTACCTAACCGCGTCCCCCCGTTCTTTAAAAGATATGCGATTAGAAAAATTTCTCGTGCCCTTGAGGGTCTAGATCATCTGGTTTTTTCTGGTGAGGTTGATCGAGAAGTTGCCATAAAAATGTTCAACATCTCTCGTGAGAAGACTTCATACTATCCCTTTGGCGTTGATGCTGATTTTTGGCATCCATCGCAAGAAACGCCTCAACATCATGGGATTTTATCCGTTGGCAGTGACCCAAGCCGAGACTTTGACACCCTTATTAATACCAACATAGAAGACGACATCCGCATCATCACCCGACTGAATATAGCGTCGCCAACCCATAAGCCCAATATCGAAATTGTCCGAGGCAGCCTCAACAACTCACCGATTACGGACGTTTCTTTGCGTGACCTATACCAAAATGCCAAAATCATCGTTGTTCCGCTCAAAGACGTTTGGCAACCAACAGGGTGTAGCGTAACTCTCCAGGCAATGGCCTGCGGCAAGCCGGTGATTGTTTCTCGAATCAAGGGGCTATGGGATACGGGCGTTTTGAAATCAGGTGAGAATTGTATCTTGGTTCCCCCCGGCGACTCTCAAGCTCTGAGCGAAGCCCTACGCCAACTTGAAAATGATTCTGATTTACGCCAGCGCTTGGGCGAAGCCGCGCGGCGAACCGTTGAGCATCACTTTACCATATCAAGAATGGAAAATGCCCTTGAGCAGATCATTCGCAGCCAAGCCAACCGACTTCCTCCGAACCCCTAACCCCCACGAACGAGTCAAAACCTTTGCTCTTTAACTCTCCAGAATTTTTACTGGTCTTCCTACCGTTCGTTTTGGTGGGTTTTTACGTGTTGAATGTCTCAGCACACGCACGCGCCAGTGCCGGGTTCCTGGTTTTGGCCTCATTGTTTTTTTACGGCTGGTGGGAACCAATCTACCTATTGCTCATCTTGACCTCTATTCTCTTTAATTTTGCCATAGCGCGAACCATAGCCGCGCGCCCTCACCCCAGCACCGTTACCAAGCCCCTTCTGATTTCTGGCATCGCCGTGAACCTCGGGGCCTTAGGTTTTTTCAAATATGCCAATTTCTTCATAGAAAGCTTCACTATGTTGAATGGGCAAACATTCAACAGCCTTACGATTGTGCTGCCACTGGCCATCTCTTTTTTCACGTTTCAACAAATCGCCTACTTGGTGGATGTTTACCGCAACAAAGCCGATGAAACAGATTTTTTAACCTATTGCCTGTTTGTGACATTTTTCCCGCAACTCATTGCGGGACCGATTGTCCATCACGGCGAGATGATGGGACAATTCAAAAAGGCCGTTGCCCAAGGTCACGAGCTTTGGGATAACTTAGCCGTTGGCCTTGCAATCATTGCCATGGGGCTATTCAAAAAAGTCGTGTTAGCGGAACAAATGGCCATTTGGTCGGACCGTGTTTTCAACACGGCGCAAATGGGGGGTGACCCAACCTTCATCGAAGCCTGGGTTGGGGTGATTTGCTTTACCTTTCAGATCTACTTTGATTTTTCGGGATACTCAGACATCGCGATTGGCTTAGCACGCCTATTCGGCATTCGCCTGCCCTTAAACTTTGATTCCCCCTATAAAGCCAGCAACATCGTCGATTTTTGGCGCCGATGGCACATCACCTTATCTCGGTTTCTAAGGGACTATATCTATTTCCCTCTGGGTGGAAATCGCAAGGGACCCGTGCGTCGCTACGTAAACTTGATGATCGTTATGGCTTTGGGTGGATTGTGGCATGGCGCGGGCTGGACCTTTATTTTGTGGGGTGTTCTACACGGTGCTTACCTTGCCATCAATCATTTCTGGTGGTTCATCACCGGGAGCGGTGACGAACACCAAGGCCGCCGTTTTGGACGGACATACAGCTGGTTTGGGCGAACCGTCACACTTTTGGCGGTCGCTTTGTCATGGACCTTGTTTCGCGCTGGGACAATGGACACGGCACGCAGCATGTACAACGGTCTGTTTGCCCTTAATGGCGTCGTCCTGCCTCCCCATTATCAAACAATTCTTGGGTCATGGGCAGATACTGCATCTCAGGCGGGCGTTACCTTTGGCTCCATCCCCACCTACGGCGGTGGTTTTCAAATCGTGTGGATCGTTTGTGTCTTGATGGTTGTCTGGTTCTTTCCCAGTACCCAAGAATTGATGCACAAATTTAAACCTGCTATTGATTTTGATAGGACCCGATCTCCAAAAATCATGGGGCTTAATATCCCGGCTTGGCGTCCCTCTTTATGGCTTGGCATTATAAGTGGTACCGTCGTCTTAACGCTCACAACTAAATTGTTACAAGGGCAATCTGGTGAATTCATCTACTTCCAGTTCTAAGCAGTTCTTTCTTGGCTTTACCCTGATTTTCATGGTGGGGATTACTGTCTTTATTGTTGGCAGTGAGTATATTGTCCGCACCATCGTTGCCCCCAAAAGCGACTTTGATACCGTTCGCGACCAACTACATACGACCCAAGCCCCTTATGCAGCCTTTGCCGATTCCCATGGTGCAAGAGGATTGCTGGATCAAAGTGGATTTATGAACTTATCCATGGGAGGAGATAATCTTGCGACCATCCTAGAAAAGGCGCAGTTTTTCGCAAAACTCACCACCACAAAAGGTGTTGTTATTCAGGCTGACCCGCACCACTTTGCGAGTTATCGTTTAAACCGTGACCAGTCGGCTTTACGTGACGATTTTTTCAAACGCAAGGTTCCGTGGCTGACGTTTTTAAGACCAGTTTACCGCCAATATCTTCTCGAATATTGGCAGGCTTTTCTATTCTCTTCTCCCGCCGATATTGAGGCGACGCCAGCCATGATCCGCTTAACCGACCTCGCCCCCGCAGAGGTTGCCAAGAGCGTCTCCATTCGCGCGGGCCTGCAAACACCGATCGCTTCTTTTAAACAGACGAAATTTGCAGAGCTATACCTCAAGGTCATCCAGAGTTTGCATCAAGATGGCATAGCCGTCTGTTTGGTTTCGTTCCCCCTCGCCAGTGTTTATAAAAAAGCTATCGAAAGGGAACCCATCTACTCTGGCGTCATGCAATTCTATGCCGCATTGGCAAAGAACGTTGGTGTGAAATACTTTGACCTCAGTGCGTCCCTAGACGACAGCCAGTTCGCTGACCCCGACCATCTCAACACTGAAGGCGCTGCAGCCTTGACCAAGATTGTGCTGAACGACTGTTTTTCCATATCCCCATAAAGAGAACTATTACTTCGGCACATCATCCTTCTCCCATAAGAGACTCAGGTGACAGTTTGCCTCTCTCACAGCCTTACGATCATGACGTGAGCCCCGAGTTCCCTCCAGTTATGAGTAGAGCCCCGTTTCAACACATTGCCCTTTACGGGCACTTTGATCGTAAGCGTCCGGTGAACGACACGGTATTCGGCCTCAGTTGAGGCAACATTTTTTGAACTTTTTACCTGACCCGCAGGGGCATGGATCGTTGCGTCCGACCTTTTGATGGTTTTGGTTGGCGGGCTTTATTGGTGACCTGGCGTGCGCTAGCCTTTCGCGGTGCAACTCTTTCACGGAGAACGCAATCAGGTCAGGAGCCAGTCTTTCTAAGTCTTCGTCTATATCCATTGGCTCCAACTTGGCTCTAGGCGTGGTGGCGACTTGGTGCAACCTCATGAATGTGGACAGGGCCTTGTGCGCATTGCCGCGACCGAACGGCAACCAAGCATCGGGACGCAGGGTCAGGGCTTTGTGGAACCCTTCGATCCAGATTGCCCAGATGACCTCATCGTTGCGGGTGTCGACATCAAAGAGCGGAGCGTATCGGCCTTGATCCAGTTGCGGGATGATGTCGTTGTACAGCCCCATGATCGCATCATTAATAGATTGGGCTTGCTCCATGCTGTCAAACACAGGGCCGTCTTCACCCCATACCATCGGCATCCATTCGCTGGGCATGATGAGGTCCGGGCAGACGATGACACCCGCCAGAAAGCCATCCAATTCGCTCAGCATCATGCAGTCGTCCGTCACCGCATCGCTGAGCAGAAACTCATCGAGTTGGCGAAGCCTCTTGGACAATGTCCCACTCATGCGCCGCTCCAATTCCACGGCAGCAGCTCATCGATCCTGTTGATCTTATGGTCGGCGATGCGGTTCAGTACGTCAGCCAGCCAGGCTTGGGGGTCAACGTTGTTTAATTTGGCGGTCTCAATCAGGGTGTAGGCGATGGCGGCGGCATTTCCGCCGCGCTCGGAACCCAGAAATAGGTATTTTTTACGGCCCAGCGCGATGGGGCGCATGGAACTTTCTGCGGCATTGTTGTCGAGTTCTAAAAAACCGTGTTCCAGATAGACCCGCATTTTGCTCATCCGCGTCAGGGCATAGCGGATCGCCCCGGCAAGAGGGGATTTTCCGGATATTTTGGGCAGTTGGTCTTGCAACCAATTTTCCAAATCATCAAATAACGGCTTTGCTCTTTCTTGGCGTGCCGCTTGGCGTTGGTCTGGCGGCTGTCCCCTAACCTCTTTCTCAATGCCATAGAGTTTGGCGATGCGTTTGATGGCGTGTTCGGCGATGGTTGATCCTTCGGCTTTATGCACATCAACGAACTTGCGACGGACGTGGGCCATACAGGCCACTTCCTGAACGTTACCACTGTGGTACAGGTCGTTAAATCCGGCTTAGCCGTCGGCAAAGTTCGCCTGTCCCTGCAAAACATGACGCCTGATGGCATCGGCCAAAGGTTCTAAAAGAGCCGTCGATTGGCCGACCCAATCGGTCAATGTGGATCGCGCTAAATCAACGCCATCGCGTTCAAAAATCTGACTTTGCCGGTAAAGAGGAAGGTGATCAGCATACTTTGAGGCCAACACATGGGCCAACAGTCCCGGTCCCGGACGGCCGCGTTCAATGGGCCGTGAGGGAAGTGGGGCTTGATGAGAGGCCTCACAGCCGGCGCAGGCCATGCGGGGGCGAACAATCCTGTTTACGATAAAACGACCGGGAACATATTCAAGCTCTTCGGTCACATCTTGGCCAAGTGTTTTGAGCTTGCCACCGCAGTGCCCACACGCATCACCGGGAGAAATAACCTGTTCATGGCGAGGCAGATGTTCTGGGAGTGGCTTGCGTTTAGGCTGCTCCTTTGGCTTTGGATCACAAACCGCACTGCAATCAGATGGCTGGGTCGCCTCTGCTGCGGCTTGTGCCACTTCCTCATCTTCAAGGCTTAACTGGAGCTGATCCAAAGCTTCAGAGCTTGATCCAAAACGGTGCTGACGTAGGCCCACCAATTGATGCTTAAGTTTCTCGATCATAAGGTCACGAAGCCGGATATCGGCATCGCGTATTGTCACCATCTTTTGCAATTCAGCGATGTCATCGGGGAGGTTTTGAGCACTATTCAACATCGCTATTTTATAGCAGATCAGCCCTAAAAAGTGAATCGAAAAGACTGCATTTAGACCATAAATGTCAGCCTTTTTACCCCCTAACCAACGGTCAGTGGTCGCCATGTTCTGGACGGCGCCCGCCAGTCAATGCCTTCCAGCAACATGGCCAATTGGGCCGGGCTGAGTGTGAGTGTTCCGGCCTTGGCCGAGGGCCAAACAAAGCGCCCACGTTCCAACCGTTTGCTAAAAAAGCAGGCCTCTTGTCCATCCGGTAACACCCCCATTTTCAGAGGGCCATAAAAGTAGAACCTTTTAAGCTGCTATGCTCATCATAGCCAACTTCTGTTTTGGCGTTATACCGCCGATGGCCATATTCGGCCGTTCGTTGTTGTATGTCCAGAGCCACTTTGTTGCT
>Ga0316203_1000454_pt1 | contig 50755 bp, 35 predicted proteins | sample 6monrhotite_MG_FD_204940 | JGI IMG/M metagenome (GOLD analysis project Ga0316203, IMG submission 204940) | Microbial mat bacterial communities from mineral coupon in-situ incubated in ocean water Damariscotta River, Maine, United States -... | ecosystem: Environmental > Aquatic > Marine >... | reverse complement strand
TCCTTGAGGATGTGACCACCGGGGCCAACACGGGAACGCTGGTTTCTGGCATTCTCGGGGCGACCGTCAGTGACATCGATGCCGGTGCGGTTGAGGGCATGGCGGTGACCGGATTGGACACCAGCAACGGCAGTTGGCAGTATTCGACCAATGGCGGCACGAGCTTCACCACCTTCGGGGCGGTGTCATCGACATCGGCGACCTTGTTAACGGCTGCATCGCTGGTTCGTTTTGTCCCCAACGCCAATTACAACGGGACGGCAACGATTACCTATCAGGCCTGGGATACGAGCACGGGCAGTAACGGTGCGACTGCTGTTAACGCGTCTATTAGTGGCGGTGGGACGGCGTTTAGTAGTGCGATTGAAACGGCGGCGCTGACGATCACCCCGGTCAACGACGCGCCGGTTGGTGTTGCCAGTGCCGGGTTGGCCGAGTTTACCCGGATAAGCGAAACCAGCGCGGGTCCGGCGGTTATTGATAATGGCATCACATTTACAGATATCGATTCGACTGATTTTGCCGGTGGACAGCTGCTTGTCCAGATCACCCAGCATAATGCAAATGCGGTGACGGATGTTCTTTCGGTTAACAATCAGGGCATAGGAGTCGGCCAAATTTCTGTAACCGGGGCCGACATCTTTTATAATGCCGGTGCAGGAGCAGCACTTATTGGGACGTTTGCCGGTGGCAGTGGTGCGACGCCGCTGACAGTATCGCTTGGCGCAAATGCGTCAGTTGCCGCACTACAGGCCCTAGCGCGCAATGTCACGTACAGCAATACCAACGTCAATGTCAGTGTTACTGAAGATGTCGTTGTCTCGTTCACTCTGATTGATGGTGATGGGGACGCCGATACATCGACACCGGTTAGCCGGACCATCGATGTGCGGACAAACTCCGTCAATGTTCATAATGGGGCGCTGCAATTGGATGGGATCAATGATTACGTTACTGTCAACAGTAGCGCACAGTTGCAGATGACAACCTCAATAACGATTGAGGCATGGGTCAATGTGTCAAGGAAATCAGTAGCAGGGAATCTGTCCTCTGATCAGATCATCGTGTCCAAGGGCGATCACAACTATTTGCTCAATATCTTCGGGTCGGATCGAAACAACACGACGCAAAAAATCGGTGCCGTTGAGTTTGGCAGTAGCACAACCGGCTGGGTGAGCGGCACAACCGTAATTGATGATGGGCAATGGCACCATGTGGCCGCCACTTATGACGGCGCGAACATGAAAGTTTATGTCGACGGTCAATTGGATGGGACCAGTGCCAGCACCGCGAGCTTTGCAATCAGCAATGATGCCTTACTGATTGGGCGTATGGTCGAACCAAGCAATTCCAACAAGTATCTGAACGGTTCAGTCGACGAAGTTCGCATCTGGAGCGATGTGCGCACGGCGACCGAAATCGAAGCCAACTATCAACAGCAAATCGACGGCACTGCCCCAGCCCAACTGGTTGCCTATTATCGCTTCGATGATGAGAGTGCGGTTGGCACCGTGCAGAACCTGGGGTCCGGCGGCAATGCTCATGACGGAACGATCACCGGGGCGAACGTGGTCAATACGCTTGGCCGGGCGCTTAATTTCGATGGTATCGATGATGTTCTGAATATAGTTGATACCAACACGTTTGATACCACAAGTTACACGATCGAGACCTGGGTGAAGCTGGATGCCACAAACGATAGAACGATTGTCGCGCGCACCGACATAAACGGATTCCAAGTCTCCTATTCTAACGCGTTGTTGACAGATAGCAGCGGAAAATTTGTCCATTACACCTTTGATGGAGGCCTAAGCACCTTAACCGGCAGTACAACGGCTGTGGCTGGCCAATGGTATCATCTTGCGGCCGTCTATGACGCGGCGACCAAATCCCAGAAATTGTATGTCAATGGTATGCTTGACGGAATTAAAACGGGCGTTAATGCAATCTGGACCGCTGGTGACCGCTATCAGTCCGGGCCGGGTGGTAATACTGGTACGCTCGGCATTGGAATTAACAAATTCAACGGGCAGATGGGTGAGCTTCGCATCTGGGGAGATGCGCGCACGGACCAAGAGATAGCTGATAATTATAACCAAATTTTGACCGGGACGCCGTCAGGATTATTGGGTCACTATACTTTCGAAGAAGCATCAGGAGTGTCGGTGCCAGATGTTGCGGGTTCTGTTAATGGCACCCTGACCGGGAACCCGGCGTGGGTAGATGCCGCGCCAACCGTGTTTGGCACCGAAATAACCGTCCAGGAAAACCAAAGCACGGTTGGTAACATGAGTGCCAACGAACTGACCGGGGCCGTCACCTATTCGGTACAGACAGGCGCCAACAACGGCACGGCGACGATCGATGCCGATGGTGATTGGCACTATACACCGACAGCCAATTTTTACGGAACGGATACGTTTACGTTACGCGCCGTCGGCGCGACCCACGGTGATGACAGTGAAACAATCACCGTTACCGTCAATCAGGTTGATCATGCATCGGTTAATGTCAATGCCAACGCCCTGACGTTGGATGGCGTAAACGATCATGTCCAAGTGACGAACAACAGCGCGCTTAACAACGCAAATTGGACCATTGAAAGCTGGTTTAAGACGGCTGCCCATACGGCAGCAGGTGATGCCAACATCGGCCGTATCGTCTCAAAGGCGCAGGGCGCCGGCGGCAATCAGTATTCCTTGTACATGTCTCAGGGCAAAATTTTTGTCGCCACCAATACGATCTCAACAACGACGCTTTCGACAGCCAATACCTTCAACGACGATCAGTGGCACCATGCGTCCGGTGTGTACGACGGCAGTACGCTGAAGCTTTACATTGACGGCAATCTGGCGCAAACGGCAACTGTGACTTTGACGCCGACCCAAGACACTAAGGATCTTTATATTGGATCTTACGATGGTGCGTCACAGTTCTTCAACGGTCAAATCGATGATGTGCGGGTGTGGGGTGCGGCGAGAACGGCGACGGAAGTGCGTAATTCCTACGATCAGCAACTGATCGGTAACGAAACCAATTTAAACGCCTATTACCGCTTCGATGATGACAATGCCGATACCGTCGTCCGCGACCAGACCAGCAATAAAAATGATGGTGCCCTAAGCAACGGCGCACGCGTTGTGCCAAACCTTGGGCAAGCCCTGAAATTTGACGGCGTCAACGATTTTGTTGATTTGGGAACCGATGCGGCATTTGCCACTGGAACGTCGAGCTTTACCGTGGAAACCTGGGTCAAGGCGGCGACCACTGGTGCCCGGCAGGCAATTTTCGGCACTGGCAGTGGCAATGCGACCAACAACGGCACCTATTTATTCATCGACGCCAATGGAAAATTGAAATTCGATCTGGCCTTCGTCCCCGGTCCGATCAGCACCACGACCGTTGCCGACGGATCGTGGCATCATGTGGCTGTGAGCAATACGGCGGGAACTGTTCAGCTTTATATCGATGGCGTGGCATCTGGCGGGCCGCAAGCCATGTCACCTAATATTTCCACTGGCGTGGCGACGATCGGAACAGACCCGTCAAATCATGCCCAACACCTGTTCGGCGGCAGTTTGAGTGATTTGCGGTTCTGGAATACAGCCCGGACGGCGTCCGAAATTACCGATAATTTTCAGCAAACTCTGACCGGAAGCGAGACCGGACTGGTCGCCCATTACGCCATGGATGAAGTTGTCGGCGGACAAATCATCGATAATGCCGGGACCGCGCAGAACGGCACCTTGGGGGCATCGACGGCTTCAGGCACCGATGACCCGACATTGACAAACACGACGCCAACGATCCTGGGCACCCAAATCGCCACGACCCAGGACCAGAACGCGTCGGGCACGATGACGTCGAGCGACGTCGTCGGCACAGCCAATTTTTATGCCCTGAATGGTGCGTCTGCCCAGGTCTCGACCTTTACGACGACCAATGGTGGCAAGGTTACGATTGATCAGTCGTCGGGGGCGTGGACCTATGACCCGGCGGTGACGTTCCTCGGCACCGACACTTTCACCCTTCGCGCCACCGACGGAACGCGCAATGATGATGAGACGATCACGGTGACGGTGCGTGATGACGATCTGGTTAATGTGCATGGTGCGGCATTGCAGCTTGACGGCGTCAATGACCATGTCGCTATTGGAACGGTGCCGGGGATAAGCGGTGCCTATACGGTGGAAGCCTGGGTCAATGCGGCTGAGACTGGGTCATGGGCGCGCATTCTCGATCTTGGTCAGGGTGAAAACAGTAACAACATTATATTCGGCTTCGATGGACTCACCGGGAATGTCCATCTTGGTAACCGTATTGGTGCCACAGCAACCGGAATTAGCACGACAGCCGCCCTGCCGTTGAACCAATGGGTGCATGTTGCCGCCGTCAATAACGGCGACGGTACGGGGGCCATCTACTATAACGGTATCGCCCAGGGCTTGAGCGGCGATACGGCGACCCTGAGCGCCGGTTCTGGTCAAACGTTGACCTCCAACTATATCGGGCGCAGCAACTGGGCGACGGACGCTTTGCTCAAGGGGCAGGTTGATGAAGTTCGTGTGTGGACAACCGCCCGATCAGCCGATCAAATTCGCGACAACATGGACCAGCAGATTACCAGCAACGACACGGGACTTCTTCTCAATTATCATTTTGATGACGACCCGCAGGGTGTAACCGTCGCCGATTCTGCGGGAACAGCGCAAAATGGAACGGTTTATGGAAGCGCGCGGGTGCTGTCATTGGATGGGGTGGGCGATTTTCTGGAGGTCGGTAATCCCTCAGCGATTGACATGGCCGCCAGTATGAGTGTTGAGGCCTGGGTTAAGACGTCGGCCGGGACAATTCAGACGATTGTCGGCAAGAATGCTGCGGGAAATCTGGCGGCAGGTGGCAAGCAATTGAGCATCAGCCCAGACGGAAAACTTACGTTCAGTGCGCACAACATTGCGACGTCCATCGGGACGACGGTCATTAATGACGGCGTCTGGCATCATGTCGCTTTGACCATTACGGAAGGCGGTACCGCTGATGTTGTGAAACTTTATGTCGATGGTGGTCTGGAAACCATTTCGTTGGGGCCGGGTGCCGGTACGACGTCATCAACTTATAACCTTGGCGCGGATGCCGCCGGTGCCCTGTTGCGGATAGGGCGTCTTTCGGATGACCATACACAATATTTTGACGGTCAGATCGACGACGTCAGGTTTTGGTCGGATGTTCGCACCCAGCCGGAAATTCAGGCCAATATGAACACGACGCTGCTCGGGAACGAGGCAGGCCTTAACCGTTATTATGATTTCGACCGAGACTTAGGAGCGACTGTTGACGACAAAGTATCTGGAGTTGTCGGCAATAATGCGACGTTAAACGGAAACGCGTCCATCAGTGCCGTCACCAACTCGCATGTAGCCGCTGACGGCGGCTCGAACTTTATCAATAACCTGGGCGGGGCCCTAAATTTCGACGGGACAACGACCTATATCAATGCCGGGCGTGGCGGTAGCAATGAGTTGGCCGTCGCTGGTGATTTGACCATGGAAACCTGGGTCAAATTCGACGTAATTTCGGGTGTTCAGGGGTTATTCGATTTTGCCCAGACCGGAGAAGCTTCGAGCGCCAACGTGCTCTATCAATTCCAGTTGGATGCAGGCGGCGATCTTGTTTACGCCCATGAATCTGGCTCTGGTGTCAATTCAACCTCAATTATCGCCAATACCAATCTGGTTGCCAATCAGTGGTATCATGTTGCGGCGACACGAAATGTATCTTCGAATCTGGTCAAGATATATGTCGATGGTGCGCTCATCAGCTCACATACCTATACGGGCGTCGATCCCGATGGAGGGAGCAGTTCAACACTGATCATTGGTGGTACTGGTGCAGGTGCGGCACTTGGCGAGAACAAACTCAACGGCCAGATGTCAGATCTTCGCGTCTGGAACGCGGCGCGTACAGACGCCGAGATCGCCGAGAATTATAATCAGGAACTGAGTGGAAATCAGGGCGGAAATCTGGTCCTTAATTATAAATTTAATGAAACATCCGGCAGTGCGTTAACGGACAGTTCAGGTACCATCACCGGTCAAACGGTAAGCGGAACGGCAACTTGGGTCGATACCGCACCCAATGTTTACGGCACCACGGTGTCGATGATGGAAAACGATGCGACCTCAGGAAAGTTCGAGGCGGACGCAACGTCGTTTGCGCTGTCCAGTGCGGCAACACATGGCACGGCGACCATCGACGCGGCGACCGGTGTGTGGGACTATACACCGAATGCCGATTTCTTCGGCACCGATACCTTTACCGTGCTGGCGGCGGGTGCGGGGTCGGAAACAATCACGGTTACGGTTAATAATCGGGCGCAAGCGTCAAACAATGTGTCCGGTGGCGTCGCCCAGTTCGACGGTGGGCTGGTTGATCGCATTCAGACCAGCACTGGAACCAGCACGATCACCAATCAGGTGACGTTTGAGATGGACGTCCTGTTCGATGACCTGACCGGACAACAGAATTTCCTGGGCTATAAGGGCGAGACCAACAATCAGGTCTTCAACCTTTTTAAAGACGCAGCTAATCATTTGCTGTTTAATGTAAATGGAGTGCATGTCGATAGTGGCATCGTCGCCTCGGCGGATACCTGGTATCACGTCACCGGAACCTACGATGGCAGCACGGCAAATATATACGTTGATGGCGACCTGAAAGCGATTGCCAGTGTCGCCGGGGTCAATTTGAATGCCAACGCGCAAAATTTGGTGCTCGGCGGTAATCCGCTGGCCGATGCGACGCTTGCCCAGGGCGTTGATTTCAAGGGAATGATGGACGAGGTGCGGGTCTGGAGTGACGTGCGCACGGCGACAGAAATTCGCGACAATTACCAAAACCAGATTACGGCAACCGGCAATAACCTTGAAGTCTATTATCGCTTCGACGGTGACAGCACCAACGCCACGGTCATCGATCAATCTGGAAACAGCCGACACGGATCGACGGCCAACGGTCAGGTTTTGACGCTTGATGGCATCGGTGATTATGTTGCGCTGCCCACGTCAGGTGCAATTTATACCGGCACAGGGGCGTTTACATATGAAACCTGGTTCAAGTCATCCTCCTCTTCCGGTGCTATTGAGGTTTTGGTTTCTGTAGGCAAGGCAGGCGACAACAACACAGCTTTCCTTTACATGGAATCCGATGGCACGCTCAAATTTGGCTCAATCGGGAATGTTTTTGCCGCAACGTCAACTGCTTACAATGATGGAGAATGGCACCATATTGCCGGAACTTACGCCGGGGGGACGAACGGTGCTGGGATCATGTACGTCGACGGTGCTCAAGTTGGCTCTGGTACCGCGACGATCAACCTTGCTGGGGCGGGAGGATCCGCTTACATCGGCCGCAATGCGTTCGCAGACGTACACCATTTTAATGGTCAGATTGACGACGTACGTTTGTGGACAGACGTTCGAACACAGGCCGAAATTCTGGAAGGCATGCATCAGGGGATTGCTGCCGGTTCCTCCAATCTTGCGGCCTATTATACCTTCGATGACGACAATGCTGGAGCGACCCCGACGGTTCAGGATATGTCAGGGACGGGGCCGGCGCTGAACGGCGCGGGCGTTGGCAACGCCGTGATCACAGCGACGACTAACAGCCCCGTCAAATCCGGCCCCGATATACTCCATCTGCCGACCAAGGCGCTTTTACTGGATGGGATCGATGATTTTGTCGCCGTGCCCAACGTCGGCGTCAGCTTCCAGGACATGACCGTTGAAACGTGGATCAATTTGAACTCGTTGCCGGCTGATGGTGGTTTTGACATGCTGCTGGGCAATAGCAATTTTGTTGCTGCGGGTGATCTGCATCTCGAATTCCGGAGCACAGCTGGGGTCAAGCAGCTTCATTGGGGGGAAAATGGCAACGCCGTAACCTTTAGCCACGATTTTGCCGGCGATCTTGGGCAATGGATGCACGTCAGCGTCGTGCGTGACGTTTCCGCCAATCAATTGCATTTGTACTTGAACGGCACACTTGCGGAAACCTCCACGTACACGTCGGAAAGCGCTGTCACCCTGGACGATGCACGAATAGGCTCCCTTGGCGGAACCAGCCGGTTCCTTGATGGTCAGCTTAGTGATTTCCGCGTCTGGCAGGCGGCGCGTACCGGCGGCGAAGTTCAACAGACTTATAACCAGACCCTGACCGGCACCCAAGGCGGTGATTTGATTGTCAATTACGTGATGGATGAGGTCGTCGGTACGACCTTGACCGACGAGGCCGGATCGAACAGCGCTGGTACGGTTGGAGGCGGTGCCGGGGTGGTCTCGGTTGCGCCAACGGTGTATGGCAACAGCTTGACGATTAGCGAAGGTGAGACGGCGACGGGCACGATGAGCAATTCTGATGTGCAAGGGACGGCGAATTATTATCTCGTGTCTAATCCGGCCCAAGGTAGTGTTACGGTCGATTCATCCTCTGGCGAATGGACCTACACGCCGCCGGAAAATTATGCCGGTACCGTATCTTTTAACGTTCGGGCGCAGGGTACGACGTCCGGTTTCGACACTGAAACCATCACGGTGACGGTGACAGCCGACGCGGAAAATGCTGTGCACGGCGGGGCCATTCAGTTTGACGGGGTCAATGACCGGGTCGATTTTGCCAGTGCATCCGGCGGGTTTGTTATTGCCGGAAACCTGTCTGTCGAAACCTGGATTAATCCGGATCGGGTTTTGGGCAGCGATTTGATAGCGCTTGGTGGTCCCGATGGAGATAATGGCATCGGCGGAAATGCGCTCTTCCGTCTCCACATGAATGCCAATGGTGATTTAGTCGCCTTTCACGAAACGACAGGGGAAGCAAACGTCAGCGTGACCTTTAACGCTGGGGTTTCTGCCGACACGTGGACCCATGTTGCCGTTGTTCGTAATGTTTCGGCAGGGGCATCTGCGGGGCAGGGAACCTACACGCTTCATATCAACGGCGGAACGGCCGCTGGGGGGACATCAACAACGCTGACCTATAGCGGAGGAGATCCCGTTGGCGGTGCAGACGCCCAATTGCGGATCGGTGGGCGTCAATCCAGTGATGGTGCGGACACGCTTCATCCCTATGAAGGTATGATGGATGAAGTGCGGGTGTGGAATGACGCGCGTACGGCACAGGAAATTGCCGATAACTACAATGAACAGATTGATCCGGCGGCGTCGGGGTTGGTCAGTAATTATCGGTTTGATGAGGCAACTGGCAGTGTTATTCAAGACGCGACCCTAAACAATAATGATGGCGAGATCATCCACGCCTCAGGACGCTCCACCAGTACAGTTGTCAATCTGGCTGGCAGTACCGATTATTTAGCCATTTCCAACGATGTTCTAAACAACCGAAGCGCCGGGACAATTGAGTCATGGGTTTTTCTCAACGCCAATTCGGCAGAAACCATTACGGCCAAACAGCATGACGGCGTGAATACCACCGGCGTTTTCAGCATCGGTGACAGCTTTGGTGGAGCTGCGGGTCGATTGTCTTTCCGCCCCTTTAATGGTCAGGTGGCGACCGGAAATGCGACCGTTGCCACGGGCCAATGGGTCCATGTCGCGGTAACCTTTAATGCGCTGGAAGCCCGGTTTTACATTAATGGAAATCTTGATTCGACGACCGCCGGCAATTTTTCAATCCCCAGCATTGCCGGGGGTGTCTCTTCCATTGGCAGTTTGATTGCAACTGGTGGCACCTACTCCACGTCCGATCTAAACGGTAAGATGGATGAGGTTCGCATCTGGTCTGACGTACGTACGGCTGGCGAAATCAGTGGCAACATGAATACGCAACTGACGGGGGCGCAGGCAAACCTGGTGGCAAATTACGCCTTCGATACGGATGTAACTGGAAATGTAGGCGTCGTGAGTAACGTACAGGGCAATGCCCTATTCGATGCCGTTCGCGTCAACGCCGCGACAGTAGAAGTCGACCAAAGTGCGCCTCTAAAGACCACAACCCCTATTGGCACAGAAGCTGGCCCAACCGGCAATGTTTTGAACATTGTCGATGGCAATGGTGCGACGACCCGTGATGACATGACGGCAACGCTGGCCGATAGCACAGTGACCAATGCCGTTACCCTAGAGACCTGGGTAAAATTCGACCGTGCAAATGTTCAGGAAAATTTCCTCGATATTCTAACCTCGAGCGGCAACAACCCGCGATTCGTGATGAGCAAGCTTTCGGACGGTGCTCTGCAGTTTTTTGCAAACGATGACATTAACAGTGGTGGTACGGCGACAACGAATGCGAACCTTGTGACGACCGGAGCGTGGTATCACATCGCTATGACCTATGATAACACCACGGCCAGGGTTTATCTTGATGGGGCCGAAGTCGCCAGTCAGGCGATCGCAGGATTTAGTTTAAACGCGGGATTAGCGCAAACCCTCACGGTTGGAACGGACAATGGCGGCTTTCCATTTGATGGTCAGCTGGACAATGTTCGGGTGTGGAGTAGCGCCCGGACCCAGGCGGAAATCCGCGACGGCATGACCCGTTCCTATGATTACGATGTGGCTAGTCTGGAAGCCCAATATACGTTTGATGATGTTTCCGGGGCGACCGTCCGGGACAATGACGTGACGCAAAACAACGGCACGCTGAACAATGGTGCGAGCATCGTTGATTCAGGCGACGGCGAGGTGCAGATTATTAATCATTTGGGCAAGGCATTGAGTTTCGACGGTGTCGATGACGTTGTTACCTTTGCCAGCCCCGTCGGGCCAACGGGGGCCGCAGCACGAACTGTTATGGTTTGGGCGAAAACCGGCAGCGATGTTAGCCAGCAAATGATCAGCTACGGCACGGCCACCACTGGTGGCAGTTTCGGCCTTGGTTTGAACAGTTGGGAAAACAGCGGTGGTGGCAAGGGCGTGACCATCGACGTGCACGGTTCCGCCATTACCTTCCAGCCGTTGACGGCGACCAATGACGGTCAGTGGCATCATTATGCCGTGGTTGTCCCATCCAGCGCGGCGGATGGCGTCATTAGTCTTCGCGACCTTGCGGTGTATCAAGATGGTGTTCGCCTGAATACGGTTACTAGTCTTGCCGGCAATATTGATCTGGCCCTTAACACGGGCAGTGGCAATTTGAGGCTCGGGTCGTATATCGACGGCACCGACGATTTTAACGGTCATATGGCACAAGCCAGCGTTTGGTCCACGGCGCTGACGACCGCTCAGATTAACCACTACATGGACAAATCGTTGAACGGTGACGAGGCTGGTTTGTCTGGATATTGGAAGCTGGACGAGGGGGCGGGGCAAACGATCACCGACAGTTCAAGTCAATCCAATACGGGAACGCTCGGTGCCAGTACGGCGGTTGCGACAGATGATCCAACCTGGATCGCCAATGCCCCGACCCTCGAAGGCGGGTCGCTTAACATCGCGCAAGGGGCGGCGGCCTCAGGGCAGATGACGGCAGCGGATGTTACTGGAACGGCGACCTTCACAGCGCTTGGCAATCCCCATAACGGCAATCTCAACCTAGATTCCGCGTCGGGTCAATGGACCTATACGCCAGATGCCAATTACCAAGGTATTGACAGTTTCACCATTCGCGCCAGTGGCGCAACGTCAGGCGTGGACGATCAAACCGTGTCTATTGATGTCGGTAAAGCGCCGACTCTTTCGACAGATTATGCGTTGAATTTTGATGGCGTCAACGACGTCGTCGCGATCAGCGATGTTACCAATATGGGAACCAGTGCCCTGTCGGTTGAGTTGTGGATGAAAACCACAGGTACGTCAGAAACAATGTTCTCTTACGCGGTCGGGGGAACGCCCAATGAGGCTTTGTTCCAGACCAGCGGAAGCACCCTAAGCTTTTCCGCCAACAACGTGACTGGCGCGTCGTTGGCAAACGCGGGCGTCACGGACGGGGCGTGGCACCATGTCGCCGCCACGTATGACGGGACGTCAACCAAGCTTTATGTCGACGGGACACTAAAGACCACGGGCACGGGGGCGTCAGGTGCCTTGACCGCCGGCGGTTCGATTGTTCTTGGGCAGGAACAAAGTACCGTAGGTGGCGGGTTCCAGGCGGCGAATGCCTTTGCCGGTGAAATGAACAGTGTTAGGGTTTGGAATAGCGTGCGCACGGCGGCAGAGATTTCCGCCAACTATAACAAGCAACTGAACGGTGATGAGGCAGGTTTGGTGGCCAACTGGCAGTTTGATGAAGGCGCAGGCGCGGTCGCAGAAGACGCGTCAGGCAATAGCAATGACGGCGCTATCACCGATGGTGCCAGTTATAAAAACCTGACCACCGTTGCCCTCGCCCAAGGGGGGACCTATAAAGGATTAATTTTGGGTGAGGACGTTGATGGCGACGGGTTGAGCTACAGCATTTCGGCGCTCGCAGGAAATACGGGATCGCTGACGATAAGTGGGGATACTTTTGTTTATATTAATGATAACGCGTCAAACGCAGATGACAGCTTTAACGTTACCATTACCGATGACAATGGGGACCAGACAACGGATACAATTTCACTCGTCGTCACATAAGGTATTCTGTTAGAATTAAAAATAAAAAAATTAAAAATTGAGGGATGGGAACCGGGATTGTGTTTGAAAAATTTTCCCACTTAACCAAGCGGCAAATGTTTGCGGTGATCATCGCCGTGATCGTCATTATTAGCGTGATTGTATCGGTTATTACCAATGTTACCTTTATAACTCGCGATAAAGACGACTCCATTCGCTTTGCGATTGTCGGTCCGATGACGGGTGATTCTGCTGAAATCGGCAAATCAATTAAACAGGGCGCGGAACTTTATTTCGACATCGCCAATGCCAAGGATGGAATTGGCGGAAATTTCCTGGCCGCCGATATTTATGACGACAAGAATGACCCCGCCAAGGCGGCGGAAATAGCAAGCAAGATTGCCTCTACCAATACCCGGGCGGTGATTGGTCACTGGACGTCTGAAACGGCGCGTGCTGCGGGGAAAATATATAGCGAAAAGGGAATTCCACTTTTTGTGCCTGGGTCGATTGACCCCAGCGTGGTGAAGGAAAGCGATTGGATTTTCAGCACTCTGTTCAATGACACCACTCAAGCCCGTTTTCTCGCCAACTATACGCGCAATGTGTTAGGTCACAAACTGGTATCAATGATTGTCGATAAAAACAGGTTCGGTGAAACCTTGGGCAATAATTTCCGCGATACCTATCTTCGCTTTGGGACCAAAATTCGCTACACGTGGGAGTATGACTCCAAGGCTTCGGTCGTTCAGCAGATGCAGAAAATCGTCGCCGAATTAAAGAGCCATAAGGACGCGGGCGCGATTTTCTTAGCCGTCAACGAGGTTGATGGTGCACGGCTAATTAAATTGATCCGCGATGCTAAAATTCGCAACATGATCGTTGGCCCCAATTATCTGGCGACCAAATCATTTTTGGATAGAATTAAGGAGCTGCCTGGACAGAGTGACGATTTTGGCAGCTATAGCAATCGCATGCTGGTGACCGCACCGTTGCTGTTCGATACGGCCAATGAAACGGCGCAAAACTTTAAAAACAATTATATCAAAAAATATGGTGAAGCGCCGGACTGGGTTGCGGCCTACGCCTATGATACAGCCCATATGTTGGTTCAAGGTCTTAAAAACTTTGTTGAGAAAGCGGAACAGGAGGCTAAACCAACCGGCAATGATCAGGTGTTCAAGAAAGATGGCGAAAATAAAGCGCCTGTCGGATTTTGGGCGGCGACCATTGATGCCGCTCTACTGAGGGTTCAAGAATTAAAAGACTTTGCCGGGAGCGCCGTGGAAAAAATAAAAGAAATCGGCAGCGATCAAGCGGTAAAGAAAAAAAATAGGGTTGGGGAGCCTGCCGGTCAGCTAACGACCAGTCGCCAGGGTATTATGCTTGATTTGGCCGGACGATTGCACGCTGAAGATGGAGTTCAGGGGGTTAGTGGCCGGACCTTCTTTAATCGCGATGGTGAGGCCCAAAGGCCCACATTTATTGGTGTTTACAGCGGTTCAAACATCGTTTCGGCGCTGACCCAACTGCAACCAATCAAGCCTGGCCGCGATCTAAATTATATTACGGAGCTCACGCGTGGTCGCATGCTCTATGTGAACGACCGCTTCATGTATAAGACCAATGTTGTCTATACCGGTGTCGCCGTTAAGGAGGTTTCGGAATTTAACCTTGCTGAAAACCAGTTTCTGATGGATTTCCAGATTTGGTTTCGCTACCGCGGCAAATTTGAGCCACAGGATTTGAAATTCATTAACGCCGTCGAGCCGATCAAACTGGAGACACCTGTTGACGAGCGAATAGTCGGTGACGAAACCTATCGATTATATCGTGTGAAAGGATTGTTTCGGTTTAATTTCTCAGACACCAAGCGTGTTTATGGGGATCACCTCGTTGGCATCGCCTTCTCACATAACAGCCTTAACAAAAACAATCTTCAATATGTTGTTGATGTGCTCGGCATTGCGCTTGGTCAGGGTGAAACCATGCGTGATAAACTTGAGAAAACTCAGGCGATTAAGGCGTCTACAGGATTTGTCATCGACAAAGCTTATATTTCCCAAGATATCGTTGCTGAAGGGACGTTGGGGAATCCGGCTTATGTCGGGTTTTCCGCAGATGATCCCGAATTTTCCCAAATAGACCTTGGGATTATGATCCAAAAAGGCGAATTGAAAATTAGGGATTTTATTCCGGCTGAGTATTTTATCTACATTGCGATTTTTGCCTTTGTGGGGGCGGTCTTTGCCGTTGGTATGGACCGGCGGGAGCGGGGGCGGTTTTGGGCGGCGCAATCCTGGTTCTTGCGCCTGGTGTCCTGGCCAGCAATGCTGCTTTCAATCGGAAACCTAACACTTGATTTTGCTGTTCAAAATTTGCCTGAACACTACGTCGACATTTTCATCCTTTGTTATGAATTGTTATGGTGGTTAATCCCGGCGCGTATTTTTGCCGTTGCTTTGGAACGATTTGTTTGGACGCCGCTGGAAGATCATACGGAACGCACGATCCCCAATGTCATCAGGGTGTTCGGCTCCGTTGTTGTCTACAGTTTTGCCATCAGCGGTATTATCGCCTTTGTTTTTGATCAGCATCTGACCAGTTTGCTGGCCACAGGTGGGCTACTGACGATGATTGTCGGCCTGGCCGTGCAGTCAAACATCTCCAATATCTTCTCGGGTATCGTCATCAATATGGAACGCCCCTTTAACGTCGGAGACTGGGTGCGGATTGGCGATACGGATGAAGGCCGGGTGGTTGATATTACCTGGCGGACGACGCGGGTGAAGGTTCGTAACGGTTATGTTGTCAGCCTGCCGAACGGACAGGTGTCGGAATCGCAGATTCATAATTTCAATTCTTTCGATGCCGTTCGTTTGGAATTGCCACTTTACCTTGACGCCAGATTCCCGATGACAGCAACCTCCGACATCATGGATGCCGGATTAGCGAATGCTCCGGATATTCTCGATTCTCCAGAGCGGGAAGTTCGATTTAAGGGCGTCAGTCGACAGTATAACGTTTGGGCTGCCGAATATGAGGTGCAATTCTGGATCGAAAATTATGGCCGTCGCGAAGAAATTTCTGAAAGGGCTTTGACCTGCGTCTGGGACGAACTGGCCAAGCACGGCATCAGACCATTTGAAGATTTTGAGGACAGCGACTTTGCCGATGACGCCGCGCCAGAAATGGAAACGGCAAGTTGATCGGTTTTGTGAATAACGTGTGTGATGAAAAGGTGTGCTGAGGAATGGGCATGTTTCTTGACGAGTTGGACCTGAGGCAACGATGCTCGTTTCTTGCCTTAGCCACCCGAATTGTCTTGGCTGACGGCGACGTGGCACCGGAAGAAGACGTTGTTCTCAATGCGCTCAAGATTGAGTTGGGTGACGGCGTTTTGGCCCCGGCTGAAGAAGTTTTTGGAGCCACCAACGCCGCCGTTTTTCAGACCCAGCGATCACGCCGGATTGCGTTTTTGGAATTGCTCGTTTTGGTTCACGCGGACGCCAAGCTCCATCCCGATGAATCCACTGTTCTGGCGGAAATATCCAAAGCGTTTGACTTGGATGATGTGATCATTGAAAAAATTGATCGTTGGGCCCGCGAATTTTCCACCAATTCAAACAACATGAAATCTGATGATGCCAATTTAGACGGTAATCGTCGCCGACTAATTGCCCAGGCGGAAACCCTGATCAGCGAATAAAGCAGCGCCGGCAACTTTCTTTTTATGGGGTCGACGATATTGGAGTGCCGATGTTTTTAAACAAGCTCACACTTGACCAGAGAAAGTCGTTTTCGGCCTTAGCGACAAAAATGGCCTTGGCCGATGGACGCGTTACGGTTGAGGAGTTCGCTTTATTAGATCGGTTGGAGAACCTTTTTGGTCATAAATTCAATATACCGGCGGAAGAAATATATGGTGTGACCAATACCGCACCTTTCGATACACGATCATCAAGGGTGATTGCCCTGGTTGGGATGCTTGTTGTTGGCTACATCGATAATAGTTTACACGTCGATGAATCGACGGTTCTCAGCGAAACGATCAATGCCTTCGGCTTTTCTGACCAAGAGGTCATGCGCATGAAGGATTGGGCCAAATCGAAGGCGCAGATTTTCAATGAACTCAACGCCTTCATCGAAAGCGTTTAGGTTATCAATAGATGATCTATGGCGCCGAAGAAATCACACTTTGCTCGGCAGGATCTAGGCAATTATCAGCCTGGACCTTATAAATCAAGAACCAGGGTTTCTCCGGCTTTTGCCCGTGAGGCGCAGATCATAATGGTTTCTTGTCGGTCCTGTTCTGCGGGGCTTAGGAAGTCGTCTCGGTGGTCGGCTACGCCTTCTAAGAGTTCCGTCTGGCAGGTTCCACAAACTCCAGATTCACAAGCTGAATCCGCCTCAACACCGGCTGCATGGACAACTTCAAGAATACTTTTCCCTGGTGGGATTTCCAATTCCAGGCCGCTCTTTTTCAAGATGACCGTAAACACACCGTCATCTGTCTGGTTGGCCTCCTCAGAACCTGCGAACAACTCATAATGAACGCAGTCGTCGGGCCAATGAGATGCGGCTGCCTGGGCGGCGTCAATTAGGCCTTTGGGGCCGCAAATATAGAGATGCGCACCTTCGGGACGGGTTTGTAGAACGGCGTGCAGATCGATCCCGTTTGAAGGCACACCACCATCGTGATGAAAGGTAAGGCCATCGCCAAAAGCCTGTTCAACTTCATCCTTGAATGCGGTTTGCTCAGGGCTTCTGGTGCAGTAATGAAGGGTTGTAGGGGACCCCTGACCTTTTAGGTGGCGACCCATGGACAAGATCGGGGAAATCCCGATACCGCCAGCAATGAATAAATGCTCGCTAGCGCTTTCGATCAAGTCAAAATTATTCACCGGCGGCACCACTGTGACCGAAGTGCCGACGGCTAAGGTGTTGTGAAGCTGCCGAGAGCCGCCACGGCCATCTGGTTCATACAGAACGGAGATGACATAGCGATCACGCTCGGCGGGATCATTGGTCAGTGAATAGGACCGGCGAATATCATCGCTGATTTTGACATCAATGTGGGCCCCTGCGCTGAATACCGGAAGACGACTGTTGTTGGGACAACGCAATTCAAACAATTTGACAGTGTCGGTCAGATTTTCGACCCGGCTGACCTTAAGGTTTAGATCATTATCCGAATTCAATTCCGGGAACTCCTGATCGTTGTCCAAAATCAAGTGATCTACGGGGACACCGTTGAGGATGTGGCGTCGAAGAATTTGATCAATATCTTCAGTTGAATTGATCCCGTACCAGATGCCTTCAGGGTAAATGACCATCACTGGCCCCAATTCGCAGCGGTCAAGGCAGCCAGACTTATTGACCCTGATCCCCTTAATTTCCAACTCTTTGGCCTGATCTTTCATGTACTGATGAAGGTCCTCTGACCCGCGTGCGGCACATGACCCCCTAGGATGGTCGGGGTCGCGTTGATTTACGCAGCAAAACAAATGGGCGTCGTAAAATTGCTCAGTCATCAGAAGGAGGTTCTTTCGAGTAGTCGTTTCCAGCAAATAGATTGGCATGATTTCAGTGCGGTCAATGGTGGTCAAGCGCCAAAATCTCGATTTTTGATCTAAGCTGTTGAAATATGTTACAATGGTGCCTCAATTTTTTTTGTCGTATACCAGCTTGCAATGAAAAAACGAGATTATGGCGCAATTTTATTGTGCGGCGCTGAAATTTGTTGGCTTCGATAAGTAAATATATACCTGTGGATATTAAATAACGCAATAATAGTGAAATTTCGGATCATTTATTGTGATGATTATTATCTAATTGCAACCGCCAATGATAAATAACAAATGATTTTGGGCCTGCTTCAGACAGAAACAAACACAGTGGAGCATATAATTTTTGGCTAGTCAGAGGCCTTTGTATTCGAAACTGCACAAAAAATGATTTTTCAACTCAATTTATTTCGGGTCAGAACGATTTTTTATTTGGCGGATCCGAACTGTTTTGCTATTTATCGGGGCATTTTTGTGAATCCCAAGACCTATTTTCAGAGTATACGCTATGATCCCGATCAACACGCCAAGCGGACCCGGATACCCAGATGAGCAAGGGCTATACGACCCTGCCAATGAGCACGACGCTTGTGGCTTTGGGTTTATCGCCAACATCAGCAACGAGCCAAGTCACGAAATCGTCCATCAGGCACTGGGGATAGTTGTCAATATGGGACACCGTGGTGCTGTTGGCGCCGATCCATTGGCCGGTGATGGTGCTGGCATTCTTATCCAGCAGCCGCATGATTTTCATAAAAAAGTTTTTGCTGCACAAGGGATCACTGTTCCTGAACCGGGGGATTATGCCGTTGGCATGGTCTTTTTACCCCGGGATGAGCAGCGTCGGGCCAAATGTGTTGCCGCGTTTAACCGAGTGACGGCACTTGAAGGTCAGGCGTTGCTCGGGTGGCGGGACGTGCCCGTCGATAATTCCGTGTTAGGCGAAACCGTAAAACCAAATGAACCGGTTATCCGCCAGATTTTAATTGGTAAAGGACCCGATACGAAAGACACGGCCGCGTTTGAGCGTAAGCTTTATGTCATTCGCAAACAGGCGCACCACGCGATTTGGGACTATGATCTGGACGCCTGGAAAGACTTTTATGTGCCGTCTTTGGCGGTTCGTACAATTGTTTTCAAGGGAATGGTGCTGGCTCCCAATTTGGGTAAATACTACGTTGATTTTCAGGACTCTGATTTCAAGACGGCGATGGCATTGTTCCATCAGCGTTTCTCCACCAATACCTTCCCGTCCTGGCGGCTCGCCCAACCGTTCCGTTTCCTAAGCCATAATGGTGAAATCAACACGTTGCGCGGCAATATCAATTGGATGAACGCGCGCCGGCACAATATGAGCTCGAAAGTTCTGGGCGAAGATCTGGAAAAACTTTGGCCGTTGATCGGTGACGGGTCGTCTGATTCATCGACCTTCGATAATGCGCTTGAGCTACTGGTCATGGGTGGATATTCCCTGGCCCATGCGATGACGTTGATGGTTCCAGAGGCGTGGTCCGATAACCCATTGATGGATGAAAACCGTCGCGCCTTTTATGAATTTCAGTCGGCGCTGATGGAGCCCTGGGACGGTCCGGCGGCGATGGCCTTTTCCGATGGTCGGCAAATTGCCGCAACCCTTGACCGCAACGGCTTGCGACCGGCACGTTATGTGGTGACCGATGATGGTTTGGTGGTGATGTCTTCCGAAGTCGGCGTTATCAACATTCCAGAAGAAAAAATCGTCAAGAAATGGCGCTTGCAGCCCGGAAAAATGCTGCTGATTGATCTCGAAAAACACTGCATCATTTCCGATGATGAACTGAAATCTACCCTGGCATCAGCTCGCCCCTATAAGGAATGGCTTGAGAAAAACCAGATCAAGCTCAGGGACCTGCCTGCCGAGGTCGGACCAATGACGCCGGACCCGGGCACTTTGCTTAATTTACAGCAGGCGTTTGGGTATACGCGTGAAGACATTGGGTTCTTCTTCAAACCGATGGCAACCAGCGGCCAGGACCCAATCGGCTCGATGGGTCGGGATATTCCCTTAGCACCGCTATCCGACAAGTCGCGAATGCTTTACGATTATTTTTTCCAGAATTTTGCCCAGGTTACCAATCCACCGATTGATCCGATCCGCGAAGAATTGGTGATGTCGCTGGTCAGTTTCATCGGCCCGAGACCAAACTTGCTTGACTTGGAGTCGGGTGGCTCGAATAAGCGCCTGGAAGTTCCCCACCCGATCCTGACCAACACCGACCTTGAACGGATCCGCCGGATCGAAAATCAGGTTGACGGTTCATTCCGCACGTACACCTTGGATATTTGTTATCCCGTCATGGAGCGCAACCGTCAGACCATGGCGCAAGCGATTGACGCCTTGTGTGCACGCGCCGAACGGGTGGTTGGCGAACACGGATATAATATTCTGATCTTGTCTGACCGCGGCATGGACGCCGATCATATTGCGATCCCGGCGTTACTGGCGACCGGCGCCGTCCATCATCACTTGATTCGTAAAGGTTTGCGGACAAGTGTCGGTCTTGTGGTTGAAACCGGGGAAGCCCGCCGGGTTCATGATTTTTGCCTGCTGGCCGGATACGGCGCCGAGGCGATCAACCCCTATCTCGCCTTTGATACGCTGGCCAATTTGCGCCGCGAGTTCGGCGACGAGCTTTCAGAGAAAGAGGCCTACAAACGGTACGTCAAAGCCGTAAACAAGGGAATTCTAAAGGTGATGTCCAAAATGGGCATTTCGACCTACCAATCCTATTGCGGGGCCCAGATTTTTGATGCCGTCGGTTTGTCGAGCGACTTTGTCGCCGCTTACTTTACCGGGACGCCGACAAAAGTGGAAGGTGTTGGCCTCGACGAGATCGCGGCTGAAACCGAAGCGCGCCACAGGCTTGCCTTTGGCGAAGACCCGACCATGCGCGACGATCTTGACGCCGGCGGCGATCTGGCCTTCCGTCTCGGTGGTGAAGAACACGTGTGGACACCGGAGTCGATTTCGACCTTGCAGCATGCCGTGCGCAAGGGGGATTATGCGATGTTCAAGGGGTATTCCGCTAATGTAAACGAACAATCAGCCAAGCTGAAAAACCTGCGCGGGCTGTTTGAGCTAAAACCTGTTGGTGATCCCGTTCCACTCGACGACGTTGAACCGATTGAGGCAATTTTCAAGCGCTTTGCCACCGGGGCGATGTCTTTTGGGTCGATTAGTTGGGAAGCCCATACCACGTTAGCCATCGCCATGAACCGGATCGGTGGTAAGTCCAACACGGGCGAAGGCGGTGAAGAGGCCGCACGGTTTGAGCCATTGCCCAACGGTGATTCCATGCGCTCAGCGATCAAACAGGTGGCGTCCGGCCGGTTCGGTGTGACCAATGAGTACCTTGCCAACGCCGACGACATTCAGATTAAAATGGCGCAAGGGGCAAAACCTGGCGAAGGCGGCCAATTGCCGGGCCACAAAGTCAATGAATGGATCGCCCGCGTGCGCCATTCGACGCCGGGTGTCGGTTTGATTTCGCCGCCGCCGCACCACGATATCTATTCTATCGAGGACCTATCGCAGCTTATTCATGACCTTAAAAACGTCAACCCGGAGGCCCGCATATCGGTCAAGCTGGTCTCTGAAATCGGTGTTGGCACAATCGCTGCCGGGGTCAGCAAGGCCCACGCTGACCACGTGACGATTTCTGGCCATGATGGCGGGACCGGGGCCAGCCCTATTACGTCGTTGTTGAGCGCTGGTGGGCCCTGGGAAATTGGTTTGGCGGAAACCCACCAAACGTTGGTTCTTAACGAATTGCGTGGCCGCATTGCCGTTCAGGTCGATGGTGGCCTGCGCACTGGGCGTGACGTCGTCATTGGCGCACTTCTCGGCGCTGACGAGTTTGGTTTTGCCACGGCGGCGCTGGTGTCGGAAGGCTGCATCATGATGCGTAAATGCCACCTGAACACTTGCCCCGTTGGTGTCGCCACACAAGACGAGGACTTGCGTAAACGGTTTACCGGCGACCCGGAACACGTGGTTAATTTTTTCACCTTCATTGCCATGGAAATCCGCGAACTGATGGCCGAGCTTGGTTTTCGTCGGTTTGATGTCATGATTGGTCGCACAGAGGCCCTCAATATGCGTGGTGCCATCGATCACTGGAAGGCACAAAACGTTGATTTGTCGAAGCTACTTTACCGGCCTGACATGCCCGTTGGCGTGGCACGGTATAATAGTGAAAATCAACATCACGGGCTTGAAGATGCCCTGGACCACGATCTGATCCGACAGGCGGCTCCCGCCCTGGAACAGGGTAAGTCGGTGGTAATCAAATCGGCGATCAAAAACACCAACCGTACTGTAGGGGCGATGTTATCGGGCAAAATAGCTAAGGCGCATGGCATCAAGGGGCTGGCGGACGATACCATCCGCATTAAACTGACTGGCAGCGCGGGCCAAAGCTTCGGTGGCTGGCTCGCCCATGGTGTGACACTTGAGCTTTCCGGCGATGCGAACGATTACGTAGGTAAGGGATTGTCAGGTGGGCGCATTTGTATTTACCCGTCTGAAAAAAGCAAAATTATTGCCCATGAAAATATCATCGCCGGCAATACCTTGCTGTACGGTGCCATCTCCGGCGAGTGCTTCGTCCAAGGTGTCGTTGGTGAGCGGTTTGCCGTCAGAAATTCGGGGGCTTTGACCGTTGTTGAAGGCTGCGGTGATCACGGTTGTGAATACATGACCGGGGGCATCGTTGTTGTCCTCGGTAAAACCGGGCGAAATTTTGCTGCGGGGATGTCCGGTGGCATCGCCTATGTGCTTGATGAGGATGGGAAGTTCGAAACGCTATGTAACATGAGCATGGTGGACATTGCACCAATCGCTGACGAAGAACGCTTCATGTCAGAAGAAGAGGCCCAGTCCGGTGATTTGGAAAGCCATGGCATGGTTGATATTTCAACCGATATGACCCGATATGACGCCCAACGCCTCCATGGTTTGATCGAAAGCCATTTGCGACATACGGGCAGCGCCCGGGCAAAACTTATTCTCGATAATTGGGGCGATTATTTCCCGAAATTCGTCAAGGTCATGCCGATTGAGTATCGTCGGGCGTTGCAGGAAATGCAGGAAAAGTCTCAGGCCGCCGAAGGCCAAAATGTTCGTCTTGCGGTAGGGGGCTGAGCACATGGGCAAACCAACAGGGTTCATGGACATAGAACGTCAAGACCGCAGCTACGCATCAGTCGATAGCCGATTACACCATCACAAGGAATTTTTTGTCTTTTTGGATGAAAAACAAATTACCGCGCAAGGCGCGCGTTGCATGGATTGCGGTATTCCATACTGCCATCAAGGATGCCCGGTCGATAACTTGATCCCGGAGTGGAACGAGTTTGTCTATCGTGGCAAATGGCCGGAAGCGGTTCGCCGATTGCACAGTACCAATAATTTCCCAGAATTTACGGGTCGTATATGCCCGGCCCCCTGTGAAGCGTCCTGTACGTTAAACATTACTGATGAGCCGGTAACCATTAAAACCATCGAATGCGCGATTGTTGATCGTGGCTGGCAAGAGGGTTGGATTAAGCCGGAAATTCCCAAACACCGTACCGGGAAACGGGTTGCGGTTGTGGGGTCTGGTCCTGCTGGTATGGCCTGCGCGCAGCAGTTGGCGCGGGCCGGACACAAGGTTGTGGTGTTTGAGAAAAACGCCCGGATTGGCGGGCTTCTGAGGATCGGTATTCCTGATTTCAAGATGGATAAATCCTTGATAGACCGGCGCATCGCCCAAATGCAGGCGGAGGGTGTTGAATTCCGTCCCAACAGTCACGTTGGCGGCAATATTCCAACTGAAAAACTGGAGCGTGAGTTCGATGCCATAGCCCTTTGTGGAGGGTCAGAATATCCACGCGATCTTCCTGTGCCGGGACGCGAGCTTAAAGGTGTTCATTTCGCCATGGATTTTTTGGCTCAGCAGAACGACCGAAACGCGGGCGTTAATGTCGCCGAAAATGTGGCGATCCACGCCAATGGCAAACATGTCATTGTCATTGGCGGCGGCGATACGGGGGCGGATTGTGTTGGCACCTCGGCCCGTCAGGGGGCCGCGTCGATCACTCAACTGGAACTTCTACCCAAACCACCGGAAATGGAAGACAAGAGTATGACGTGGCCGAATTGGCCTCAGAAACTAAGATCTTCGACGTCTCATGATGAAGGCTGCGAACGCGATTGGTCGGTGTTGACAAAGTCCTTGTCTGGTGATGATGGCGTTCTTCAAACCTTGAACGGCGTTCGGCTCGATTGGACCGTCGGAGACGATGGGCGGATGCAGATGAATGAGGTCGCCGGGTCGGAATTTGACCTGAAGGCTGATTTGGTATTGTTGGCGATGGGGTTTGTTCATCCCGTTCAGGACGGGTTGTTGAATGACCTTGGTGTCGAATTTGATCAGCGTGGAAATGTTCAAGCGACTGAGCGTGACTATCAAACCTCGGTCAAGAAAGTCTTCGCTGCAGGCGATATGAGGCGGGGGCAATCGTTGGTCGTCTGGGCCATACGTGAAGGCCGTCAATGCGCGAGTTCGATTGATTCGTTCCTCAAGAGCTGAACAAACAACACGCGTAAAACCCGCGCCGGTGAGCTGACCTAACCCATCCAATGTTGCTGCTTTCGACGTCAGTTGCAGCAGTTCCATGGTGTAGCCCAAATGGGAAGCACTAAGGGCGTAGGTCGCGTGCAGGGTACTTGCGTTGAGGCGACGACTGCACTCAAAAACTATGCTAATAAAATAATTTTGTTTGCGTGAAGGATAGAATTCTAATCGCGAATAATTCTTAACAAATGTCTTGACCATAAGAAAAGTAGGGTTTAGTTATTGATAATGCCTCGCAATTGCATTAATTGCTGGGGCGGCATAATTGGCACGATTGCCATAGAAACCTGAATTTTCAATAGGACAAGTCAGATGACGATAAAATCTAATATGTTAACAGCGGCGGCACTTACATTTGCAACCGTTGCCGCGATTTCCAGTCCGGTTTTGGCGATGGAAGAGGTGAATTTGTATTCCGCCCGTCAGCCGTTCCTGATTAATCCTCTGCTGGACGCCTTCACGGCGAAAACGGGGATCAAGGTCAATGTAGTTTACTTAAAAAAGGGGATGTTGGAACGCCTTAAATCGGAAGGCCTGAACAGTCCCGCCGACTTGATTTTGACGGCGGATATCGGCGCATTGCAAAATCACGTTGACGCTGGCGTATTGCAGCAGACGTCATCGAATATTCTCAATCGCAACATTCCGGCCCAGTATCGCGATGCCAAAGGGCGCTGGTATGGTCTGACGACCCGTGCGCGGGTTATTTTCGCCGATAAAAAACGCGTCAAAGCGGGCGAGGTGACGACCTACGAAGATTTGACCAAGCCCTATATGAAGGGCCGCATTTGTATCCGCTCGGGAAAACACATGTATAATATTTCTTTGTTGGCCTCTGTCATTGCCGCCAAGGGGGTCGCCAGCGCCGAGGCGTGGGCCAAAGGCGTAAAAGCCAATCTTGCCCGTCGGCCAAAAGGCAATGATCGTGCACAGGTTAAGGGCGTCTATCAGGGCGAATGCGATGTCGCCATCGGCAATACCTATTATATGGGTAAAATGGCGACCAATGAAAAATCGCCCGAGCAAAAGAACTGGGCCAAATCCGTACGGATCATTTTCCCAAATCAGAACGGTCGCGGGACTCACGTTAACATCAGCGGTGCCGGGGTGACCAAAAGTGCCAAGCATAAAGCCAATGCCCTGAAGTTGATCGAATTTTTGAGCGACGATGAGGCCCAAAAAATCTATGCAGAACGAAATTTCGAATATCCGGTTAAAGTTGGCGTCCCCCTTCATCCATTGGTTGCGTCCTGGGGCACGTTCAAGGCCGATAAGGTGCATCTCGACAAGGTTGGGTCAGAGCGCACGGAAGCCTCTAAAATCATGGACCGGGTCCGGTTTAACGATTAAGGTCCGGTCGGGCCCGAAGGAGCGGATGTGCCAACAGAATGACGACAACCACGCTTTCCTCAGCGCCAGTGCACCCTAACGTCAGGAACCGGTTTGCATGGTTCAATTTCTGGACGATGGGGGCGCTGGCAATCGGCGGTGTTGTCATTCTGCCGATTGTTACGGTCATCTATATGGCGTTCACCCCCGGCGATGATATCTGGGCGCATTTGCTGTCCACGGTGATGCCTAATTATGTGACGACGACCCTGACCTTAATGGTCGGGGTCGGACTGGGTACCATGATCATAGGCGTCGGCACCGCCTGGTTGGTGTCAATGTGTCGGTTCCCTGGAAAAACCGTTTTCGTGTGGGCCTTGTTGTTGCCCTTGGCCATGCCAGCCTATGTCATTGCATATGTTTATACCGACATCCTTGAATATTCCGGCCCCCTCCAAGTGCTGCTAAGGGAAGCGTTCGGGTGGACGACGCGGCGAGACTATTGGTTCCCGGAAATCAGATCAACCGGTGGTGCCATCACGATGATGACGATGGTGCTCTATCCCTACGTCTATATCCTGTCCCGGGCGGCATTTTTGGAGCAATCCGTCGGCGTTCTTGAAGCCAGTCGAATGCTGGGTCGTGGCCCATGGCAGAGTTTTTTCTCCGTTGCCCTGCCTTTGGCCCGCCCGGCTATCGTTGTCGGCATCTCTTTGGTGCTGATGGAGACGCTGAACGACTTCGGCACCGTTGATTTTTTTGCCGTCAGCACGATTACCCTCGGCATTTATGACGTCTGGCTCAATATGAATAATGTCGCCGGCGCAGCACAGTTGGCGGTCGTGGTGCTTGTGTTTGTGATGTTGCTGATTTTTGCTGAACGCTTCGCCAGACGGAAGCAGAAATTTCACAATGCCGGAGGCACCTATAAGGTTCTGCCTGGGTATAAACTGTCGGGTTGGCGACGCAATCTTGCGGTTGTCGTCTGCGCCCTGCCGGTCAGCTTTGGCTTTGTTCTTCCTGGCTTCGTATTGGTCATGAATTCCGTTACCTATTTTGATGCAGCCCTCAGTGCTGAATTTTATCGATACGCCCTAAACAGTGTCATGTTGTCATCACTTGCCGCAGTATTGGCGATCATTATTGGTGTCTTTCTCGCCTATGCGGTTCGCCTGCGTGGCGAACGCTTCCTCAAGGTGTTGGTTCGCTTTTGCAGCCTTGGGTATGCCATACCCGGAGCCGTGCTTGCGGTCGGTGTGCTCGTCTCTCTCGGTGGGTTTGATAACGCCTTGGATGGGTTCATGCGACAAACATTTGGCCTGTCCACCGGGTTGCTGTTCAGTGGTACCATCGCCGCCGTCACCTTTGGTTATCTCGTCCGTTTCCTTGCCTTGTCTTTTGGTGCCATCGAAGCCAGTCTTGAGAAAGTGACGCCGAATATGGATGGCGCGGCCCGCAGTCTCGGTCATGGCCCCTGGCAGACTTTGATGCGGGTTCATATGCCTTTAATCCGAACCAGTATCCTGACAGCGGCCATATTGGTGTTTGTTGATTGTATGAAAGAGCTGCCATTGACGGTTATATTACGGCCATTTGACTTCCACACGCTGGCGACCTTCGTCCACCAATATGCTTCCGACGAGCAGTTTGGCGAAGCGTCCTTGGCGGCGCTGGCGATTGTCGGTTTTGGCATCATTCCGGTGATCTCCCTGTCGTATGCAATGACCCGGTCTCGACCAGGGTTGACGCGCCACGGCGGCAACGTGCAAAAGGCTGCGCAATGAAGGGCCTGCATATTTTCGGCCTGTCGCATGCCTATGGTGACAATCAGGTGCTTCGTGACGTCGGTTTGATGGTTCCGGCGGGCGAATTGGTTTGTTTGTTAGGCCCATCAGGGTGCGGAAAATCGACCCTATTGCGCCTAGCGGCCGGACTTGAGCCCTTGCAGCACGGTACCATTGTCATTAACGATACGGAGGTCGCCAACGCCGACTTGTTCGTGCCACCAGAGCACCGCCGCATTGGCTTGATGTTTCAGGACTACGCGTTGTTCCCACACTTGAGCGTTATCGATAATGTGACCTTCGGCCTGACTGCAATGGGCAGCAAAGAGGCCCATAACCGGGCCATGGATATGCTTGATCAGGTCGGCATGCATACCCACATCGATAAACATCCGCACATGCTGTCCGGCGGCCAGCAACAACGGGTTGCCTTGGCCCGGGCATTGGCGCCAAAACCGGAATTATTGCTTTTAGACGAACCGTTTTCCGGACTAGATACCAGTATGCGGGCGCGCATTCGTGAGCAAACGCTTGATGTTCTTAAACGCAGCGGCGTGGCCACACTGATGGTTACCCATGACCCGGAAGAAGCGATGTTCATGGCAGATCGGATCAAGGTTATGGGAGATGAAGGACGCATTCTTCAGGCCGGCCGACCGCATGATATATTCTATCATCCCAAACACGAATTTGTCGCCAGACTGTTTGGTATGATGAACCGTTTGGAAGGGGTTGTTGAAAAAGGTCAGATTAATACGCCGTTCGGTCCGATCAATGCCCGGCACATTGAAGATGGGCAGCAGGTTTCTGTTCTGGTCCGCCCCGAAGGCATTCATCTGACCGACAACAGTATTCCAGGGGTAAATGTGGAAGTGCTTTCAACCCATCTTCTCGGGCATGACAGCCTGATGCGGGTTCGCCGGGTTGATGATCACGACGGGTTGGAATTTCACGTGCGCGTCCACAATGAATTCGACCCTGCCCTGATCTATCCGATCAACGCCCACGTGGAGCCGGAATATACTTTTATTTTTCCGCGCGATGGGGGGCGGGTGTTCGATCAGCAAGACAGGAGAGATATGGAGGCGTCGGATGAATGAACTAAATTACCTATCATCGGTTCCATCATCACGGTTGATCGAATATACTGAGGCCACGCAAAGGGAAGGGACCGGCCAATGGTAGAGATGACGCCGTCTTTTGAGCTTCAGATCAAGGCCCTTGATGAAGACCATCAAGTCCTTATCGACCATGCCAACCGAATCTTTGACGTTCTTGAAAACATTCAGGACGCTGATGATGGGCGCGATTGTGAGCAGCTGGTGAGCGAATTCGTCAAACTTTCCAAACAGCATTTCGCCCGTGAAGAGGCCCTACTGAAAAGTGTGGATTATCCAGATGTAGGGCAACACCGCGACCACCATCGTAGTCTCTATAGCAAAATGGATCACCTGATCGAATTTTCCTCAGCCGCCCGCGAAAACCCCCTAGCCCGAGAAAGCCTGAAAAAAGAGTTGCAGTATTTCCTGCTGGACGACGTCATCACGGCGGATATGGAGTTCAAGGACTTCATTAACGAAAAGGAGGATCCCTCGTCTTCTTGATGGGGCAAGGTTTACACCATTGTGGCAGCGCGCTCGTCCTTGGCGTCACGTAATTCTGAGATTGCCTGACGTATAATTTGCATCGACGACCATAAAAAAAGCCCGGCCATAATCGCGGCGACCAGGACGTCTGGCCAACCGGTGCCGGTCAACAATACCGCACCGGCAGCGGCAACGACGGCGATGTTGCCGATGGCGTCGTTTCTGGTACATAGCCAGACAGAGCGAACATTGGCGTCGCCGTTGCGGAATTTAAGAAGCAGCAGGGCGCTCGTCAGGTTGGCGAAGAAGGCCAATGTGCCGATACTGCCCATGATAAGGTCGTCAGGCGTTGCCAAATAAACAACGTGATATAGGGCCATGCCCAGAATCCAGCATCCCATCAGGGCAAGCGATGCACCTTTGAATAGGGCGGCGGCGGCCCGGTATCGGGTCGAACGGCCAATGACGTATAAGGAGATGGCGTAAGTGACGCTATCACCAAGGAAATCAAGCGCGTCAGCGCGAAGGGCCATCGATTGCGACGAAATGCCCGCCGTTAGTTCAATGCAGAACATCGTCGCGTTAATAGCAATGACCACCCACAGTACCCGCTTGTACGAAACCGATAGGCCGTCAAAGATTTGGCTGTTGCAGGGGCAACCGGGCATGAAAAGTGTCCTTATGGTGTGTGTTTGAGTTCAATTGTGTTAAGCTTAATACCTCCAGTGACTAGAGGTTCAAGGAAAATGTTAACAGATTTATCAATTGGTCAATTGGCACAGCGCGGTGGCGTCAAGGTTCAGACCATTCGGTATTACGAGCAGGTTGGCTTGATCCCACCAGCCCATCGCACGCCGGGAAATCACCGGCAGTACAAGCATGATCACGTCGATTTGTTAAAATTTATTCGTCATAGTCGGGCACTTGGGTTTTCGCTCGATCAGGTGCGCGAACTGCTGGCCCTTCGTCAGGCATCGGACCGCACTTGTGAAGACGTCGATGGGATTGCAAAAAAACACTTGGCCGACGTCGAACAGAAAATTGACCAACTGAAAGGCTTACAAAAGGAACTGCAGCGTATGGTTCGCCAGTGCGCCGGTGGTGATATCTCCAACTGCCGGATTATCGAGGTCCTATCGGATCATCAAGAATGTATCTCCAACGATCATTAGTTTTCTATTGGGTGTGATCAAGTGCCACTAAGGGGCCGAATTAAAACCCGTGACAAGTGCGAATATCACCGATATCGTTAAAATAACAAATAAATAATGTGGTTATTTTTTTCATTTTTATCGCATAAACCACATCAATCCGGGGGAGTCGCTCACATGGCGGCGCAGACGCCAGCGCTTATTGCCGATAATATTCACAAATCTTTCGGGACGCTTGAGGTCTTGAAAGGCGTCTCTGTTACGGCCCATGACGGCGACGTTATCTCGATTATCGGCAGCTCTGGTTCCGGTAAAAGTACATTCCTCCGCTGCATCAACTTCCTGGAAACGCCGGATCAGGGCCGTATTGTAATCGGGGGTGAGGAAATTAGAATCGCCCAAAACCGCAATGGGAAATTGCTTGGTGCCGACCCCAAACAAATTGATCTTTTGCGGACGCGCCTTGGCATGGTGTTTCAGAGCTTTAACCTGTGGTCGCACATGACAGTTCTTGAAAACGTCATCGAGGGGCCGGTCCATGTTTTGAGACGGCCCAAAAAAGACGTCCATGACGAAGCTATGGAACTGCTGGAAAAGGTTGGTATCCCTGAAAAAAGCAGCAGCTATCCGTCCGAGTTGTCTGGTGGGCAACAGCAGCGTGTCGCCATCGCCCGGGCACTTTGCATGCAGCCACAGGTTTTGCTGTTCGATGAACCGACGTCAGCACTTGACCCGGAATTGGTCGGTGAAGTGTTGAAGGTTATGGGTCTTCTGGCCGAAGAAGGCCGCACGATGATTGTTGTGACCCACGAAATGGGCTTTGCCCGTGAAGTCTCTAATGAGGCAATTTTCTTAGATGAAGGGCGGGTAGAAGAGCAGGCTCCGCCCGCCGAATTGTTCGGCAACCCGAAATCAGAGCGCTGTCGTCAGTTTCTCGCGAGCAGCCTTTGAGCGCAGAGTGAAACCAAAAATTTTAACCGGAGGAGGATGAAGATGAAGACGAAACTGACCATTGTTGCGGCTCTCGCTGCCGCCGTTCTAGCTGGACCAGCCGTGGCGAAAGACTACAAATCGATCACGATTGCGACGGAAGGTGCCTACAAGCCATGGAACTTCAAAGATGCATCAGGCAAGTTGGTCGGTTTCGAGATCGATTTTGCCGAAGAACTGTGCAAACGCATGGGCATCAAATGTAAGATTGTCGAACAAGCCTGGGACGGTATTATTCCATCGCTGAAAGCAGGTAAATATGACGCCATCATCGCGGGCATGTCGATTACCGAAAAGCGTAAAAAGGTGATTACCTTCTCGCGTGACTATCTGGCTGGCGGCGGTAGCTTTGCGGTCATGAAATCGAGCCCGATTGCAGGCCTTAAGGTGATGGTCAGCAAAGTTAATTTGAAAGATATCAGCGCTGCTGAACAAGGCGAAATTGACGCTCTTAACAAAGCGCTTGCGGGTAAGACCATCGGCGTGCAAACGGCGACCACACATGAGAATTTCGTTCGGAAATACTTGAGTAAAGATATTAAGATCCGGACTTATGATACCCAAGAAAACCTCGATCTCGACCTTGAGGCGGGCCGTGTTGACGCAGCATTAGCATCCATGAACTATTGGGTGCCGCTGTTGAAAACCGATAAGGGGAAGGACTTTTCTTTGCTTGGGCCGCATCTGTCAGGCGGAGTTTTCGGTGATGGCACCGGTTCAGGTATCCGCAAGGAAGACCAAAAATTGGCAGACATGATGTCCAAGGCAATCACCAGCACACTGAAAGATGGAAGCTGTGCGACGATGGCGACCAAATGGTTCGGCTACGACGCCTGTTCCCAGCCGTAAACTGCGGGTGCAATAACGATATAGACGGTCGTCCATGCTGTTCGGCGCGGCGGCCGTCAGTTTCGAGTAGGGGGTAACGGGTGGACCTGACGATACTGGGCTGGGGTGACACCGGCTGGGGCGATGAGATGTTCTACGGTGCATTGATGACCCTCGCCGTGGCGGCGTGTGCATACGCCTTGGGTATTGCCATTGGTACGGGGTTCGCGGCGATGAAACTGTCCGGTTCCGTGTCGTTGCGTGTTGTCGCCGACCTGTATACCACCGTCGTTCGCGGCATTCCCGAATTGTTGATTATATATCTTGTTTTTTTTGGTGGCGGCAGCGTACTGCGTTGGGTCGCCAAAGGCATTTTTGGCTACGGTGAATTCATCGATCTGCCTTTGTTCGTCACCGGCATGGTGTGCATTGGCGTTAGCGCCGGGGCCTACGCGACTGAAGTGATTCGTGGTGCTGTGTTAGCCGTTCCAGTTGGTCAGATCGAGGCGGCGCGGGCCATCGGCATGAGCAAATCCAAGCGTTTTTGGCGTATTCTGGTGCCCCAGGTTGCGCGCTACGCGTTACCCGGCCTCGGGAATGTCTGGCAATTGACCTTGAAAGAAACATCATTGATTTCAGTCATCGGTTTGGTGGAGATTATGCGCCAGGCGACCGTCGGGGCCGGTTCGACAAAGGAGCCATTCACCTTCTATATTACCGCCTTCGTGCTTTATTTATGTTTGGCCTCACTCTCCAACCGGGGATTTATCAGGGCCGAGGTATGGGCCAACCGTGGCGTGAGGACGACCTGACATGGATTGGCAACTGATCGAAGAAAGCTGGCCGGTTCTGGTCGCGGCGATACCGGAAACGCTATTGTTGGTGTTTTCATCACTGATGATAGGCTTTGTCCTTGCCACTGGTATTGCCGTGTTGCGGTTGTCAAAAAGTCAGTTGGGCTCGTCTTTTGCTTATGGTTATGTGTTCATTTTTCGCTCGACTCCGCTACTGGTGCAGATCTTTCTAATTTATTACGGTAGCGGGCAATTCCGGCCCTTTTTCGAAGGTATTGGTCTTTGGTATTTTCTACGTGACCCTTGGTTCTGCGCAATTTTGGCGTTGACCCTCAACACCGGTGCCTATACTTCAGAAATTATTCGCGGTGGTATCCAATCGGTGCCGTGGGGACAGCTTGAAGCCGCTCGGGCGTGTGGCATGTCCGGGTTCCTGCTGTTTCGGCGAATCATTTTCCCTGTCGCAATCCGCCAAGCGTTGCCAGCTTACGGCAACGAGATTATCCTTATGGTTAAGGCAACGTCGCTGGCCAGTACGATAACCATTCTTGAAGTGACTGGGGAAGCGAAGAAAATTCTGGCGGCAACCTGGAGCCCGGTAGAGGTGTTCATCATTGCAGGCGCCATTTACCTGACCATCAATTTTGTTGTTACTCGCGGTGTCGTATGGGCGGAAATCAAATTATCTCCGCAGCTTTTCCGCGACCGAAAGTCTTTTTGGGTAGCGCTTTTTGCCAAGGATGAGGCACCAGTATCGGCCGACCAGGCGGCCCGTTAAGGTGCCAAAAGGCTCCCTTGTTTACGGTACGCCAGGGATTTCAGTCCGGCAATTTTGAACAGTTGGTCGCCAGCCCTGACGAGAACAGCGGATTTTCTGGCGAACATATATCCGGTTGTCCGGGCGTGAATGGGGGTGCGGGCGGCCTTTGGGTCACTGGCTTCAATGTCAACCAGATCAGCGATGTGATCTCCTTCGGCGATAGCGTCGCCAGGGTTTTTATGCCAAACGACAACGCCTGTTGCCGGTGCCGTTCCCACATCAACGCCGTCAAGCGGTGTCGCCTGACATTGGGCCTCTGGCAGCGGTCCGGGGTCGCCGTCGATAATCCCCTTGCGCGTCAAAAATCTGAATAAGGCGCGGGCATCCTGTAATGCCAAGTCGTCGCTGACGTCATTCTCACCACGCAGTTCTACGGTCACTCCAAAACACTGTTCGGCGATATTGTCATCCAAGTTGAAGCGTTGGCATAACTTGACCCAAGGGCCATAGTTGGCCCCGTCAAAGGGTTCGGTATCAGCAGTGTCCTCAAGCAACAAAACGGGCGAGCCGAGATCGCGGGTCAGTATCAAGGCATCGGCCACTTGGGCGCTGTTGGCGTAAACATGCAGGGTCGCGAGGCTGTCGCAATGTAAATCGATGACGATGTTTGCATCGATAGACAGACCAAGCAGCGTTGCCCGAAGTTCAGCGATGTCATCCGCCCGGGAGAGATCACCAACCGCGCCGACCAGCGCCTCGCGGATCACGTTAATATTCAACCCGTTGTTATGGCTGAGGTTTCCATCAACCGCCTTGGCGACTGGTTCCGTCAGGTTGGGCCAGCCGCGATTGAAGTTGCCTCCGCCGTCAAGGTGAAACCGCCCGACCTGTCCGCCATGAATCCGTTGTCCGAGGCCAATTGGGTTGGCAAACGGAAGCAAAATGATTTCACCGATAATCTTGCCGTCGCGATCCGCGTCATCAAGTAACCGGGTCAGATGATGAAGGACCAGAAGCCCTGGCCACTCGCCGGCATGCAAAGAACTGTGCACGTAGGCTTTTGGTCGTGCACCAGGGGTACCGTAACGATGGACCCTGAGATGGCGTGACGATCCAGGATTGGGGGAGGAGAGTTCGATTATTTCAGTTTGACGTGGCAAAATATAGCCTCCGGCGACGTTCAAGGGGCGCAGGCAAGCGGGCAAACTCGCCCGACGCCCTGGTCCCGCAGGACATATATTTTCTCTATCGTCAAAAACAGGGCAAGTCCAGGGGCCTAACCGGTCACTCCTGTCGGCTAGAACACTTCCGGCGATTTTTGGATCACCGAAAGTGTTCTAACGAGTTGATATCCCCGCAAACCCACGTTCGCGAATGAACCTATTCGCTCCGGTTTTGCTCTAGGCCCGTTAACTTAGGACAAACCTGTCATGCGGTGGCTTGCGTCACGGTCGGTTGTATGGTCGCTGACATATAGTCAGCGGGGTATAGGTCTTTTGTTCGTGCAAGTTGACGGGTCAACCCAAGGACAATATCGATACATGGCGTCGGCACGTCAACAATGCGCCCCATTTCCTGAACGGCCGTGACCAGAGCATCAATTTCCATGGCCCGCCCACGTTCAAGGTCTTGAAGCATCGATGTGCGGTGAGGGCCGACACTCGCCGCACCATTGATCCGGCGCTCCCGGGTGACACGAAAGGAGGCGCCTAATTTAACGGCAATGCGTTCGGCTTCCTGCATCATCAAATCTGCGGTTTTACGCGTATCCGGGTCAGTGGCGACGATATCCAAGGTTGCACGGGTAAGGGCGGAAATTGGGTTGAAACAAAGGTTTCCCCATAATTTAAGCCATATTTCGCTACGGATATCGTCAAGCACAGGTGCCTTAAACCCTGCCTTCTCCAGAACGCTTGCAAGGCGTTCGCATCGATCTGATTTACTGCCGTCGGGTTCCCCTAAGGAAAATTTATTGCCGTAAACATGTTTTATGACACCCGGTTCGGTAATTTCCGTCGCTGGGTAAACGACACAGCCAATCGCCCGCTCTGGCCCAATGATTTCCCATTGCTGATCGTCGGCATCAACGGTGTGCAGGCGTTGCCCTTCGAATGGCCCGGATAATTTGTGGAAATACCACCAGGGAACACCATTTTGACAGGTTACGACCGCTGTGCCCGGGCCGATCAAGGGAGCTATATCGGCCGCTGATTCCCACGCTTGATGTGTTTTCAGGCAGACAATGACATAGTCCTGGACCCCCAGTTCGTTTGGATCGTCCGTGGCACGGACAGTGTCCACCCGTCGTTGGTCGTCAATATCCAGGGCCAATCCGTTTTGCCGTATGGCATTGAGATGCGCGCCGCGGGCGATCAATGATAGCTCAACACCCTCAACCCCGGCGATGCCGCTTGCTAGGTATCCACCGATTGCACCGGCACCAAATATACAGATTTTCATATGTGTTCCCTGTCTGAATAGGGCATCCCATTGTTGGAACGCCAATTAAACCACCACCACCATTTTCCATAGACACTAATTTTATTATTTGAATTGGTTATAAAGAGCCTGTAAACCTATAAAAAACTTATATTCGGATAATAAAAAATTATGCGAAGATTACGAGACCGATTGCCGCCGCTTAACAGTTTAGTGGTGTTTGAGGCCGTTGCCCGCCACCTCAGTTTTACCGATGCGGCCCATGAACTGTCAGTTACGCAGGCTGCTGCCAGTCGGCAAATCCGGTTGCTTGAGGAAAATATGGGCCTGTTATTGTTTGATCGTCTTCATCGAGCGATTGCATTGACGCCGCAGGGAAAAGAGTTTCAGGCCGCCGTATCTATCGGCCTCGAACACATCGCTCATTCTGCCGATGACATTCGAAGCGACCCGGATCGTGCCGACATCACAATTTCGTCCAGTGTGACGTTTGCGTCATATTGGTTGATGGCGCGGGTCGCGAAGTTCCGTGCGCTATTCCCGGATGTCGATGTCAGATTAGTGGCGTCGGCAAAGACTCGGAATTTGGGCGCGACGGGCATCGATTTTGCCGTTCGATACGGCAATGGAAATTGGGACGGGGCCGACGCTGATCATATGTTTGGCAACGATATTTATCCTGTTTGCTCTCCCTCTTACTTGAAAGCGGGCGAAAACCTGACTGAGTTGTCCGATCTGCAAAATGCGACGCTGTTGAAACTGAATCAGTCTGATCACAATTGGGTCAATTGGGGAAGTTGGTTCCAGCGGTTTGGATTTGAGGAGCGACCGGCCACACGGGCTCTATATTTCGATAACTACATGCTGCTCATTCATGCTGCAATCCGGGGAGAAGGGGTTGCTCTATGCGGTGCCCGGTTTGCTGAAGATCTAATTAAGCAAGGGGAACTGGTTCGTCCGGTTGCTCATGCGCTGACATCGGACAAGTCGTTTTATCTCCTTCACCCGTCAAACCAGAGGCTTTCCGCTGCGATTGAGTATTTTAGGACGTGGCTACTGACGGAAGCCAGAGGATCAACGGATAACGTTAGCTCCTTTGATATATAGGTGCCCGGGTGTGGATCAGATTAGGGGGCTGCTACGGCGGACCGGACTGGCGGGTCACCGGGTTTCCAGGGGGTATGTTTTTCCATAATTGCTGAAAACAGTGCCGAGTCGGTAAATGCACTCAACCAGGTCCGTACGGCTGAGTAGGGTGCCGCGTCGAACCAATGCCGATCCGTATTGGCGAACTGGCGAATGAAGGGGGCAATGGCGAAATCAGCCAGCGATGAACGTTGTCCAAATAGATTAGCGGCATTGGACAGGCGCAGGTTCAGTGTTTCCAGGAATGTTTCTGCCAGATAACGATGGGTCATGGGGTCGGAATTATCGTAGCGGTTGGCATATTTATATCGATCAAGATGAGGCTTGAAGTTTGCTTCGCAATCGTTGATCAGTGCCAACATTGCCTCCAGGTTATCGCTTTGCGGGCTTAACCAGTCGTCGGGGTCGTTGCGGGCCAGTGCCCACAACATGATGTCGAGGCTTTCATCAACGACGTTTCCTGGTGACACTTCCAACACCGGGGTCGTGGCTTTTGCCGAGAGGGCGACCATCTCTTGTGGTTTGTCACGAAGCACCACTTCACGCAGTGTACAGCGCACGCCGCTCTGATATAAGGCCATCCGCGCCCGCATGGCGTAGGGGCAGCGACGGAAACTATAAAGGATTGGGTATTCAGGTTCCGTCATACGTTGGGTTTTGAGGGCTGTTGGCGCTGTCCAAGGTGGACGTCACCTCGGGTTTTCGCCAGCTCCATCTGTTTTTGTCGTTCGCCAAAGCGCTTCTTTTGATCAGCGGATTTGCCATCATAACACTTGGGACAGCTGACGCCGGGACTATAACGATCTGACGATTTGTCGTTGTCGTCGATGGGATTACGGCAGGCATGGCATAAATCATAGGGACCGGGTTTCAACCCGTGACCGACGGAAACGCGCTCATCGAAGACAAAACATTCGCCCTGCCACAGGCTTTCTTCTTCAGGGATAAGCTCAAGATATTTTAGAATGCCGCCGTTCAGGTGGTAAACCTCTTCGACTCCGACCTTACGCATGAAGGCCGTTGCCTTCTCACAGCGAATGCCGCCCGTACAGAACATTGCGACTTTCTTTTTACTGTCGGCAAGGCCCGTTTTTTTTGCCCAATTTGGGAACTCCCGAAAGGACTTGGTTTTTGGATCAATGGCATTGCGGAATGTGCCGATGCCGACTTCATAGTCGTTTCGTGTATCGACGACGATGGTCTCGGGATCAGAAATCAGGTCGTTCCAATCCTGTGGGTCAACATACGTGCCGACAATGTGGTTGGGGTCAATATCGGGAACCCCCATTGATACAATTTCCTTTTTCAACCGCACTTTCATGCGCAGAAATGGCGCATCCTCCGCCCAAGACTGTTTATGTTTCAAGTCAGCGAACCTGGGGTCTTGGCGAAGCCAGGCGAGCACGTTGCCAATTGCCGGTTCTGATCCTGCGATTGTCCCGTTGATACCTTCTTGTGCCAACAAGATTGTGCCCTTGATGCCTTCTTCAAGGCATGTTTTTAGCAACCGTGGCTGAAGGTCGGCAATGTCATCCAAACGGACAAACTTATAGAGAGCGGCAACGAGATAGTCAGGCATGGCGGTCGGCCTTGATTTCGAGTGTTAACATTATCCCTTGTTATATGCCTTGCGCTCGCTTGTTCAATCCTGTTGTGTGTTTTGTGGTCTGCGAGGTACGGTTTTAGATTAATTTTCGGGCTGATTTATTGGCGATAGTTTTCGCCATTTGACCCAGGTCAGAAGGGCGAATGCCGGGGCACCGACTGACGCGCCGACCACAAAAGGCGCCATCCAATCAAGCCAGACGACGCCTGCAAATAAATACAACACGTCATCGAAATCAAAACCGGCAATTCCGGGATAAGCGCTGTTGGTAGGATCGTCGTTACGTTTGTCAATTTGTTCAGCAAAAAATTCCGCCATCAGTACACTGAGTCCACCGATGACCCCCATCACGATTGCCCAGACGCCAAAATCCGTGTCACGCAATCCCACGCCGCCAGCAACAAAAAACAGGCTGGTGATGGCGGAATCACAGATCATGTCATACCGGTGCCCCCACGGGCTGGTCTTGCCACTGACCCGGGCCAGTTCGCCGTCAGCTCGATCGAGAAAGGTTGATAATGTCCATATCCATCCACCCCAGATCGCCAGCTCTCGATCACCAACGGCAAAACAAATACAGGCGGCCAATCCGGTGATCAGCCGGATTGTCGTCAGGTGGTTGGGCGTGATCGGAGTATTGACCAGCGGGCGAACAAAAATCAGCGCCAGCCGGTGAGACCAGGTGCGTCCTAAAATGGGGGTCGGGCTGGCTGACGGCGGTTGTTTGGAGTCGGTCATTAAATATCCTTATAGGCGATCAGTTTTATGCCATTGTCGTGGACGGCCTTAACTGTTGCGTCGTCGATCAACGCTAAAAATTCCTGATCGTGACGAAAGGTGCTGGCTGCCGGATCCATTCCGGGCCACGGGCCGGTCGCCGGATGACACATCAGTTCCACCGTATGATCTGATAACCGATTGATCATGGATATCAAGGTCTTCGTATCCAACATGCCAGTCTGATCTAGCCCCAGTAAAATATCATTGTATCGGATATCATGTTTTTCGAGACGGAATTTCATCAGCGCCAGCCAGGGGATTAGAAGTTTCGCGCCCCAACCCTTGGCCAACTCCGCTTTCGGCAAACGAATGGATTTCATGCCAAACTTCTTGCCAATGGTCAGAATGAGGCTGAGTACGGTGGGGTGCAGGTGCAGATGATTATGGGCGTTGACATGGTCCAGCGCTAGATTGGTTCTGGCAAAGGCTTCAAATTGCGCCGTAATTTCCAGCTGTAGTTGCCGACGTATGTCAGCACGGAAAAAAAAGCGAAATCCTGCCGCCACCAATCCGGCCGGCAATAAACCGCTTCGATCAACCAAACCCGGGATTTGCTTTGGACTGCAAACCGGGTGGGCCCTGGATAGGGCGAGGTGTAACCCTACGCCTAACGTCGGCAGGTCTCGGGCGCGTTGCACTGCGTCATCGGCGAAGGGTTCTCCGACCATCAACGATGTTGCCGTCAGAATACCATTACGATGCGCCGTCTCGACGGCCTCGTTGACTTCCTTTGAGATGCCAAAATCATCTGCCGTGACGATTAGGCGTTTCAAGTCGCTTCCTCACGTCCCCATGGGAATTTGAAAAATTCCACGCCTTCACGAAATTGACGTTTCATGACGTCCCCGTCACGGCACATGTCCCAGGTTGACGGCGCCATCTTGGTGGAACGGAAATAGAAATCCTTGTAGAAGATTTCGGCGACAGCAAATATTTCGGCCTTATCCAGATGCGGAAAACTGAGGATACTTTCCTGGGTGCCGTTTTCTGTGACCAACCCGCTTGTCACCTCATCGGTTTGCAACACCAGAGCAAAGCCCGCTGTGCCCGCGCCCAGCACTGCAAAACCGGTTAATTCGGACGCAACTAACGCCGGTTCGACAGAATGGTGAACGAGAAGCGCAACACCAATCAGTCCCCAGACAATCTCACCAACGCCGTGCCAAGCGACAAGGCCCGTCATAATGGCGAGGCCAATAATCAGTCCCACGTACGAAAGAACTTTAGCCAAAACGTATCCTGATCCGGACGGTTAGGGAATTTGCGTTTGCGTGCTGGATCGTAAATCTATCATTTGATGGTATGCCACACAAACCCGAAGTCTGCGGTCTTGGAATGTGACCGGACCCAATCAGGTTGTTCGGGGGTTGCCTTCAGAGTACACAATGTTGACCGCCATCGACCAAGGTAATGAATTATGGCCCTGTCCGTTCGTGTTAACCTGGATGCTGGAAAACCGGTGAACAACGATCCCGCGATCTTGAAGCCTGAAAGTTTTATTCCTCTGTCACGGCGATTGGGATATTATTTATCCCCTGTTCTGGTTCGCCTGCCGCTGACGCGCAGGCGTTTTGACTTGGCGACCTTTTTAGCAAACATAAGTAAGGCGACCGATCCGGGAAAGCTGACGGGCCAATCCCGTCGGCGCTGATCGGAATTTATCATTATTGGGAGGAAATGAAGTGGCAGAAAAGGCATTGATTATCGGCGCTGGTCATGGACTTAGTGCCTCAGTCGCCCGGTTGTTTGCAGCCGAGGGCATGACGGTGGGGCTGGCCGCTCGAAACGTTGATAAATTGAGCGCGTTGGCAGACGAGATTGGTGGCCAGGCATATTGCTGCGACGCTACTGACTCAGACGCAGTAAGCAATTTGTTTGACGCTTTCGAGGCTGATATCGGCACGCCCGATATCTTAGTGTATAACCCAAGTCGCCGGGTCGTGGGTCCGATCACCGAGGTCGATCCGGTCGCCGTCAAAGATGCGGTTATGGTTACCGCCATTGGCGCTTTTCTTGCCGCTCAACAAGCGGCGCAGCGGATGTTGAAGGCCGGGAAGGGCGTGATGTTGTTTACCGGGGCGTCCGCAGGCATCAAAGGTTATGCGCGCTCGGCGTCATTTGCCATGGGCAAATTTGCGCTTCGCGGCCTGTGTCAAAGTTTGGCCCGGGAACTGGCACCGCAAAATATTCATGTTGCTCATTTTGTTATCGACGGACAAATCTTTAATTCTGAACGCAGCGCGCCCTATAACACTCCGGCGACCACGCTCAACCCCGATGAAATTGCCAAATCGTACCTGCATATCGCCCGACAAGACGCCAGTGCCTGGACTTGGGAAATCGAGCTCAGGCCGTCGGTAGAAACCTTCTGATCGGACGGTTTGTCAGGGCTTTTCCATGAACTCAAAGCAGCAAATTCCGGCGCAGAATAATGTGGATTTTTGGCGCAAACTTGCGCCGCATCTGACAATTTCGGATGTGCGCCAACCCTGCAAACCTCTGGCCTTCACCGCTGATACTCTTGCCGAAGTCTCCGAACAATTTCATGATGAAGGATACCTTTGCCTTCCACGAATATTTGACGCTTCCTCGTTGATGCCAATTCATCAGGGTATTGAGGCACTGGCGCGCTCAGGGTTCCCTCCAGTGTTCATTTACCTTTATGATCAACCCTATGCCCTGTTTGCAAAATTGACTGAGTTGATCAGCCACTTTCTTGCCCCACAGTTTGGATTGTTACCCAATTTCTGGGCGTGGAACATTTCCCCAACCGCCGGTGCGAGAGGGTGGCCACCTCATCAAGATTGTCAGGCGAAAACCCGTTTCTCCGATGGTGCGGGCGGCGAAACGCTGATCAGCATGTCGCTGTGGGTGCCGTTAACGGCGGCGACACTCGAAAACGGGTGCATGTCGGTTCTGCCGCGATCTGCCGAAGATCATTATGATCTGCCTCTGGTGGATGTGGACGCAATCGACCCGGATGATGCGGTTGCCCTTCCGGTTGAGGCTGGGTCAGTATTGGCGTGGTCACAGGATCTCTATCATTGGAGCAACCGGGTCACGGGCGCAGCGGAAGGACGGCGGGTAAGCGTGTCCTTTGAATTTCAAAACCAAGCTTTTGATCCGCTGGCTAAGCCGTTGCTTGAGGTCTGTAGCCCCCCTGCCTTTGATCAACGTTTGCACTTGGTCAGACAGCAAATTTCGAAATACCGACATATGGAAGATATTAATTTTTCAATTGATGGTATAGGTGACAGGCTGACATTTTCTCCCTAAACCTGGTGTTTAATTTAGCCCACAGGACCCTATCATGGCACTTGACCCCGAGACCCTGAGTCAACTTCTTGAGACCGTTCGCCGTTATGTCCACGAACGGCTGATTCCGTTGGAACAAGAGGTCGATCGAAATGATAAAATACCGACCGACGTGATCGAGGAAATGAAGGAGCTTGGGTTGTTCGGCCTGTCGATACCCGAAAGTTATGGCGGTCTCGGGTTAAGCATGTCGGAAGAAGTCCTGGTTGGGCAGGAAGTGGGCTATACGGCCCCTGCCTTCCGGTCTGTTTTTGGCACCAACGTGGGCATCGGCTCGCAAGGTATTTTGATTGACGGCACTGAGGCGCAGAAACAAAAATATCTACCAAAACTTGCCAGTGGTGAAATGGTAGGATCGTTCGCGCTGACCGAACCGGATGTTGGATCGGACGCCGCGTCGGTCAAGATGACAGCGAAAACCGATGGCGACCATTATGTCCTGAACGGCACCAAGCGGTTCATTACCAACGCCGCCCGTGCCGGAATTTTTACGGTTATGGCGCGCACCGGAACGGTTGAGGAAAAAGGCCGTGGCGTTACGGCCTTTCTGGTTGAGGCAGGATCAGCCGGACTGGAGTTGGGTCCGGCGGAAAAGAAGATGGGACAAAAAGGGGCCCATGTTTGTGACGTCATTTTTAAGGATGTGGTTGTTCATAAAGAGCAGATTATCGGTGGTGTTGAAGGGCAGGGCTTCAAGACGGCAATGAAGGTTCTCGACCGTGGACGATTGCACATGTCGTCAATCGCCACGGGCATGGCAAAACGCCTGATTGACGAATCCGTTACTTATGCGGTCGAGCGTAAACAGTTTGGTCAAAAAATTGGTGATTTCCAACTGGTTCAGGCGATGCTTGCTGACAGTCAGACGGAGTATCTGGCGAGTAAATCCATGGTTGAAGCAACCGCAGCCCGTTATGATAACGGTGAAAAAGTATCCACGGATGCGTCCTGTTGTAAATTGTTTTGCACTGAAGCCGTCGGGCGGATTGCTGATCGGGCCGTGCAAATTCACGGCGGGGCTGGATATATTTCTGATTATGCGGTCGAGCGTTTTTATCGAGATGTTCGATTGTTGCGTTTGTACGAAGGCACCTCGCAAATTCAACAGCTGGTCATCGCCCGAAGCCTGATCAAGGACGCAGAGGCCGAATAACCCTGTCCGGTGGATCAATTTTCCCGTTTGCAGCCCAACGCAGCGGTATTTTTTGGAGTCGGTAATGAACAAACCTATTGTTTCGCCACATTCCACAGGTTTACAGCCAGACCCAAAGGTCGTGCAAAGCCTCAGAAATTCGGGGACATTGAAAGATGGCGAGAGTGCTACGTTTGAGGCGTTACGGGGAGGCGTTTCTTCGGATATCTGGAAGGTTACAACTGACAGCAACGTCTTTTGCGTCAAGAAGGCGCTTGCCAAACTTAGGGTTGATGCAGATTGGTTCGCGCCAGTCGAGCGCAATCGCTTCGAAGTGAGTTGGCTTAAGGCCGCCGACAATATCGTCTCCGGCGCGGCTCCTAAGGTGATAGCCCATGATGACAAAGAAATGCTGTGCACCATGGAATATCTTGACCCCGCCAGCCACAAACTTTGGAAAAGTGAACTTCGCAATGGACGTGCCGACCCGGTCGATGCCGCCTCGGTCGGACGCCGCCTCGGTGGCATTCACGCCGGATCAGTCGGTGATAAGGCCATTGAAGCACTGTTTCCGATCAATGAGATTTTTCAGGCCATTCGGCTGGAGCCGTATTTGGAAGCGACGGCGGCGAAACATCCAGACCTGAAAGATCAGCTTTTCGCCTTAAGCCGACGGACCGGAGAAACACGGCACGTTATGGTCCATGGCGATGTCAGTCCGAAGAATATTTTGCTGGGTTCCGCCGGGCCAGTGTTCCTTGATGCTGAATGCGCGTGCATTGGTGATCCGGCCTTTGATCTTAGTTTTTGCCTTAATCATTTTCTGCTGAAATGCCTATGGGTGCCCGATACCAGGGACGACTTCCTCGCTTGCTATGAGGCCATGGCGGCGCACTACCTTGCCGAGGTGGATTGGGAACAGGTTGACGCCCTTGAAGCCCGGGCTGCTCGCCTGTTGCCCGGCTTGTTTCTCGCGCGCGTCGACGGTAAATCCCCGGTTGAATATATCACTGAAGAGGTCGATAAAAACCATGTTCGAACCTGTGCGCGCCGCTTGCTTGCGGCCCCGCCGACCCGTTTAGCTGACGTTGCGGATGCCTGGAAAAGGGAACTTTTGGATTGAGTAGTGAAATCGTCGATGTGAAGGGCCGCCGTGTTTGGGATTCTCGTGGGCGGCCCACTGTTGAAGCCGAAGTCCATCTGGCGGGCGGGGCCGTGGGCAGGGCCATTGCCCCCGCCGGCGCTTCGACCGGACGGGCTGAAGCCGTTGATAAACGAGATGGTGGAGCGTCCTTTGGGGGGTTGGACGTGATGCAGGCCGTATCCGCCGTTAAAGGTGAAATTGCCAATGCCCTTATGGGATGCGATGCCACCGAACAGGCGGCGGTCGATCAGGTGATGATTGACCTTGACGGAACTGGGAACAAAAGCCGTTTGGGCGGAAACGCCCTGGTTGCGACCTCCATGGCCGTCGCCCACGCCGCCGCGACCGGGGCCGGATTGCCGTTATGGCGCTACCTTGGTGGTCAACGGCAGGACTATAAATTGCCTTTACCAGAGGTGCAGATTTTCGGCGGTGGTGCCCATGCAGGCCGCCGGGTCGATGTGCAGGACTTTATGGTGATCGCGGTCGGGGCCAATAGTTACGAACAATCCTTGGAATGGACAGCCGAGGTCTATCGTTCTGCTGGCAAAATTATGAGTGATGCCGGGTTGATGCAGGGAGTCGCTGATGAAGGCGGGTTTTGGCCTGCTTTTGAAAGTAATGAAATGGCGCTCGATTTTTTGGTGGAGGCGATTGAGCGGGCGGGATTTACCCCGGGCTCAGACGTCGCCATATCTCTCGACATCGCGGCATCAGATTTCGGTCAAAGCGGGCAGTACAGGTTATCGGCTGACAGCAAAACAGTGGATTCTGACGGCTTGTCGGAAATGTTGCTGGATTGGCTGGCGCGCTATCCCATTGTCGCCATTGAAGACCCCATGGGCGAGGACGATCCGGTTGCTATGGCGAAGTTTACCGCAGCAGCGGGCGATGGGATCGAAGTCATTGCCGATGATTTCATTTGCACAACCGCGTCGAAGATCAACCAAGCAGCATCTATTGGTGCCTGCAACACGGCGTTGATCAAGCCAAATCAGGCAGGCACACTTAGCGAAACGAAGTTGGCATTGGACGCGGCCAGAGCGGCCGGATGGGAGACTATCATGTCTGCACGCTCTGGTGAGAGTGAAGATGTAACAATAGTCCACCTGGCCGTCGGTTGGGGCGTCAAGCAGTTGAAGGTCGGTTCCTTCGCCCGCTCGGAACGGATGGCCAAATGGAACGAAGGTCTTCGGATCGCTGAACGGTTAGAGGGCCGTGGTGGACTGATATCAACACCGGACAGTTTCCCCTGGGGACCAAACAGTCGATAAGGTTGGCAGATTTTCTGGCGTTCCAAAAAAGGATTGCTACCTTAAAACGCCTTAAACCCGACAATCGTATAGGTGTCGGTAATGCCCGGAATGGTTTGCACTTCGCTGGTAACGAAGTGGCCGACGTCGATTTCAGCATCAAGGTGAAAAATCAGCATCAGATCGTAACGACCGGATATGGAGTAGGTGGATGGTGGCGGATCGATGTTGTCAACAACGTCGGCGGCGACATCGTAAACCTTGCCCAGTTCGCATTTCACCATTACGAAAATTACCTGCATGGTCTCGATACCCCATCCTACAATGTGTTTGATCTTAACTGCTATTTTGAGCGGCGCAACCGTCAGACGCAACAGCAATTTATCTGTTGATGTGCCTCGCGCATTGAAGATTTTTCTATAAACTCATGTGTGCATGCCGGAAACGGCCAACGTCTGTGAGGAGAGTAAGCTTGGCGAAAGTATACGAGATCGACGGAATGATCCCGGTGATTGATCCGACCGCATATGTTCACGATGATGCCATCATTATCGGCGACGTGGTGATCGCTGAGGGTTGTTATATCGGTCCAGCGGCCTCTCTTCGTGGTGATTTTGGCAGACTGATCATTGAGCGTGGCGCAAATATTCAAGACACCTGCGTTCTGCATGGCTTTCCTGGTGGCGACACGATTATTGAGGAAAACGGGCATATCGGTCATGGCGCTGTTGTTCACGGCTGCCGAATTAAGCAAAATGCGCTGATTGGGATGAATGCGGTGGTTATGGATGAAGCGGTAATTGGTGAGGCGTCAATCGTTGGCGCTCTATCCTTCATTCCGGCGGGGTTTGATTTGCCCGCCCGGCATCTGGCGGTCGGTTCGCCTGCGCGTGTTATTCGCGAACTTAGTGACCAAGACGTCGCCTGGAAAAAAAGCGCAACTGAGGAGTATCAAGAACTGACGCGGCGGTGCCTAAAAACCATGCGACCGGTTGAACCACTTAAAAAAATGCCAACAGCGCGTAAGAGATTTGTTCCACGTACCCCAATTCAGCCCTTCCATGTATCGCAGCGGAAGAAAGAAAAAAGATGATTCACGCGCGGGTTTTACACGAGCACAAGGCGACGTTTCTTTTCTGGCGCGGTTGGTCACAGCGCGATATGTTCGGGTGGCAAACAGGTTGTGTTGTGGTTAATTTTGGCATTCTCGGGGGGGAACGTGCCGGACACTCATCCTATCAAAGAAAATAAAATCAACGGTGCCGATATCTTGCTGCAGGTGGCGCGCGAGCAGGGCCTGGACAGATGTCCGGTACTTTATACTCAGCAAGAGACAGTGACATACGGAGACCTGGACCGTCGGTCGTGTCAGTATGGTCAGGCGTTGCGAGCCCTCGGGATTGAGGCGCAGGACAGGGTCCTGCTGCTGGTCGATGATCGTCCGGAAATGTATTACACTTATCTTGGTGCCATGAAAATTGGTGCCGTTCCCGTCGCCTTGAATTTACGGATTTCCGCCAAGGAATTGGCGTTTATCATTGCCGATAGTGACTGTACGGCCATTGTTATCGACTTGGACTATTTTGAGCTATGCCAATCGGCCTGCACAGGGTTAAAGGCGGCGCCTATTGTGGTCGGGTCCACTGGGGTCATGGGCGATGTTAAGTGTTTGGACGCTTTGGCAGCGTCTGAATCGGGAAATTTGACGTCGGTTCTACTCGACCCTGATGCAATGGCGCTGTGGATGTACACTTCGGGAACGACCGGCACATCAAAAGGCGCAGTCCATGTGCTAAACTCCATCAAAGATGTCGGGCGCTATTTGGGGCCTATATATGGGGTCGGGCCGGGGGATAAGATATTCTGTTCGTCAAAACTGTTTTTTGCCTTTTCGCTGGGGCACGTATTTTTGGCGGCATTGCGCTTGGGCGCGGCTGTAATTTTGCACACGGGTTGGCCTTCTCCAGAGGCCATTGCCGACGTTGTTGAACGGCATTGCCCCGATGTGATGTTCAGCGTGCCGACCATGTACCGAGGATTGCTTTCGGAAGGTCATGCGGCGAACAGCGGCTTTCAATCCATACGCCATTTCATTTCAGCAGGTGAGCACTTGCCGACGCGTGTATTTGATGAATGGCACGCTGTGACCGGCGTTCCCATATTGGCTGGAATCGGTGCGACGGAAACGTTGATGATGTTTATCGCGAATTACCCGGAAACCTTCCACTCTGGTGCCACCGGAACTCCCCTGCCGGGAACCGATGTTCGCCTTCAATCGGATGATGGCGCGGTCATTGATCAAGCCGGTATTCCTGGAGTGTTATGGGTACGGTCAAACAGTTTGGCGATTGGATACTGGAGGCAAAGTGACAAGACAGCCGCCGTATTCAAAAATGGCTGGTATTGTACGGGGGACGTGTTTGTTCGCGATCAAGACGGTCAGTATTTTTATCAAGCCCGTGACGATGATATGTTGAAGGTTTCAGGCCAATGGGTAAGCCCTCAAGAAATTGACGAATGTGTTTTGCAAAGCCCGGGCGTGAGCGAGGCAGCGACAATTGGCGTTGAAAACGATCAAGGACTGATCCGTTTGATGTTATGCTTGATAACGGAAGACCCAGACGTTGACCGACAGGAATTACAGGCTGAACTAACCAAGCGTATGACAGGTAACTTGTCTGTCTATAAATGTCCGCGGCGGTTCATCTATCTCGATGAAATGCCCAAAACGGCCACCGGCAAAATACAGCGCTTTAAACTTCGCCAAATTGCCGCCGACCAAACCGGCCAGTCGACATGACCTTGCCCTCACCTTTGCCCATCAAAACCGGTATGCTGGATAGCCTTATGGGGTATCATTTACGCCGCGCCCAGTCAGCAGTGTTTGCTGAATTTATGCGCTCGATGGCAGATGATCAGGTGACCCCCGGACAATTTGGCGTTTTGGTTTTGATTGATGAAAATCCTGGTCTTAACCAGTCGGCTTTGGCGAAGGCGCTTGGCATCGAACGCTCGACCATGGTTGGAGTGATTGACATGCTGGAACATCGGCGGCTGATAGAGCGCCGGAAATCCCCAACTGACAAACGCGCCCATGCGCTGGCTCTGACGGATCAGGGGCGACGCTTGCTTGAAGCCGTTAAGCCGAAGGTCGGTCGTCACGAACGACGTGTCATGGACTGCCTCAGCCAACAGGAAGCGGATCTCTTGATGTCCTTACTAAAACGGATCACCCTATAACCCTTAATGGGCACCGTTCATTTTGGCAGGCCACCGCGCTTGGTTGCCATGTCGGTGAATTTGTTAAGTGCGCCGGTCATCATTTTGAACACCTTAGCGCGATCACCGATAGCAAATCGCTTGGCTAAGAATGCCGGGTCGGTATAAGCAAGCTTGACGTGCCCATCAGCGGTTTTCCAGGCCAATGCTTTTAGAGGCAGCGCCAAACCAATCATTGGGTTGGATTGCATCAAGGGCGAGCCGATTTTAGGGGAGCCAAAAATGATGATTTCATTGGGTGGAATATTTATGCCGACGTTTTTCGCGGCTTTGGCGTGGTTGATGCGTTTGAAGACCTTTATGCCTTTGCGTTCCAAGGCGATGCCGAGGCGATCAATGGTCTTAGCAACCCCGAAGTCACTGTTTTTGATGATGACCCCGTCGCTTTCAGCGTGGGCGGATTGACCGGATAGTGCGGCAATTCCAAGGACCAATGCGGAAACAGCGATAACCTGATGAACAGATCGAAAAATCATATTTGAATCCCTTGTTCGATAGCGTCAGTATTTCAGCATCAAATTTTCTGACGCTGAAGCTATCAAACTAGTACACCCCAGCGTAAGTTCAGACACCTATAAGCCTGCGACCAGAGGTTTTCCTTTATAGGTCCACCGAAAAGGTTTTGCCATGGTTCGGTTGAAGTAATCGATAAAGGCTTTGATTTTTCT